>OCTW011617195.1_pt1 | contig 11005 bp, 7 predicted proteins | sample 1539671 | NCBI WGS metagenome assembly OCTW01 (sample SAMN02144230, study PRJEB22623) | gut metagenome | biome: sheep rumen | host: Ovis aries | place: New Zealand | reverse complement strand
TGGTTTCACTCCCTGACTTTGAAGATATTTCACGACTGTGACAAGCGAACCTCCGGTTGCATTCATCGGGTCTGCGAAAATCAAATCCTTCCCGTCCATTTCGTGAAGATCGAAGAAGGAATTCTTCAGGTTCAGGATGTACTGCATATCGTTTTCCAGCTTGGTGTCGTCGCGGCTGATTTTGAAAAGCTCGAACGGCGTCACGTAATCTGTGGAAGAATATTCTTGAATTTCCTTTGACATAATCATTGAAGGAAGAAGTGCACCGCGGAGCATGACGCACATCACGGAATCCTCAATCTTGTGGTCTATGTCGGGAATTTTGTGGACTGCGTAATTCTGCACGGGATTGTCAACAGGAGTCTTTACAATGATGTGGTTCTTTTTGTCGGAATGTTGATCTGTGTATGCAAGACGGAAAAGCATTTCGTAAGCTCTCTGAGTGTAATAAATGAACTCGGAATGGTCGGTGCGGACATCGCGGAGTTTGGAAATCACGCGGCTTGCCTCGGCATGGGCTCCCTCTTCGGTGTCGAAGGAATACACTTTGATGTTCGGATGCTTTGCGCATATTTCCTGCATCTTGTGTCCCATCTCGTCGAAGCTGCGGATTATGGCGTCTTTGTTCACAGGTGCGAATGACTGCATGGTTTCTGCGTACATGGTCTGGAGAGTCTGCAAATCATTCTGGTCTTCCGCTGTAAGATAACCGTCCAAATCCTCTGCTTTCAAAACAATTTTTCCGTCGCCCATTTTAATCTCCTGTGCCGAGCAGTTCCATAATCTTTTCTTTATCCATCGGGATGTCATGCATTTCAAAAACACCGGGTTTGTCGTCCTGTCTTGCAATCGGAAGTGACACGAAGCGTGTGAGAAGTTTATGGATTGAGTCCGCAACTTTCGCATTTTCGCTCTGTACTTCCATTGTGCAGTCAAGAAGATAAGATTCGCCGTTTTTGCTGTCCTTGACTTTTGAAATCCTGCCGTAAATTTTTGAGAACCAGTTCTCCCCCATTCCGCCTGTAATTCCGGTAATGAGGAAACCCGGCTTTCCTGAGTAAAAGAGGATGTCGTTTCCGCTCTGTCCGTTTATCCAGAAAGCACATTCCATATCCGAGCCGTCAGGTCTCCGTGCATACCTTTCGATCATCGGGGATACCGCGGGAGAGACAAGAAGCAGTTTGTCCGTTGGAAAGGCAAGTTTGTAAGGCACCGATTTGTTCAGATAATAGTCGCTTTTGTTTGGAAATCCTGCCGCAATCGCTTCCTGACTGGATACTGCGGTGTAGGACTTTTTCTCCCATCCGCTGTTGCCGCCGAAAGCAATTGAAAGCATAATCTTGGGATACGAGCCAGGAGCCGCAATCTCAAGATGACCGGAGTCTGATTCAAGGCCGATTCCTGCATACAAAGCAGTGATTCTTCCCGCGACTGTTTTTGCGTCGGAAGATGAAAGACCTGTCGTCTTTGAAATCATATCAGAGACAAAATCCCTGTGTTCCGACACCGGTATACTCACATAAAGAGAACACTCTCCGTCAAGCAGGGCAAGCGGCACAATCTCCGGGATGGATGCCCTTTTTGAGGATGTACAGCCTGCAAAAAACAGGACGGAAGATACAATCGCAATAAACGCCTGTACCTGCCGTCTTTTGTCGGAAGATTTTCCCATTCTCCTTTCTATGCCTTCTCTATCTTTGCGGTCCATGTCTTGTCGTCGGCATCGGCATTAAATCCGCCTGAAATGCTGTCCGACCACTGTGCACTTGAGGCCAGCGTCTCGCCCGCAATGAAGTCCTTGAACTGCTCGAATGCTTCCTTGAGTTCTGCGTCTCCGCTCACCTGAAGAGTGATTCTGTCGGTGATGTCGAATCCGCTTTCCTTGCGGTTGTTTTGAATTCCCCGCACAAGATCACGGGCATATCCCTCGCGTTTCAAGTCGTCTGTGATTTTTGTCTCAAGACCCACGGTGAGTGTTCCCTCGTTCACAACCTTGAGATCCTCTTTTTCCCTGCGCTCGACAATCACGTTTTCGCTTGTAAGGTCCACGTCCTGTCCGTCCACGCTGATTGAAAGAGCCTGTCCGTCGAGGATTGCCGCAATCTGGTCGTTTGAAAGCTTTGCGATTTCCGCGGCTGCAAGCTTCATCTTTCCGCCCAGCTGCTTTCCGAGCACACGGAAGTTTGCCTTTGCGCTGTATTCGACAAGCTCATCCTCCCTCTCGTGGAAGATAACCTTCTTTACGTTGAGTTCCTCTGCGATTGTGTCCTCCATCTCCTGCAGCACTTTCTTTTCCTCTGCATCGCGGGTGACAAGAGCAACTGCCGAAAGAGGCTGACGGTTCTTGATGTTGAACTGATTTCTAAGACTTCTTCCCATTGAAACGGCTTTCTGAACGCTGGCCATCTGGAATTCAAGCTTTTCATCCCGGAACTTTTCGTTGTACACGGGATAGTCCATCAGGTGAACCGATTCCTTGTCCTCGGGAGTCTTTAAGTTCTGCCACATTGTCTCGGTGAGGAACGGAATGAACGGTGCGGCTGTGAGTGTGAATGTCTTCAATGCTGAATACAATGCTCCGTATGCCTCCATCTTGTCGGAATCAGAGCCTGACTTCCAGAAACGGCGGCGGTTTCTGCGGATGTACCAGTTGTTGATCTGGTCGATGAAGCTGAGCCACGGGTCGATTGCAGCAGAAAGATCGTAGTCGTCGAGGGCGGCTGTAACATCCTTCACCATCTTCTGTGCCACGGAGAGAATCCAGCGGTCAAGAGGATTTGAGGGAAGCTTGTCGTCGAACTCGTGTCCGGTACAAGTCACTCCGTCGATGTTTGCATACTGCACGAAGAAGCTGTAGCTGTTCCACAACGGAAGGATGATGCTCTTTATGACTTCACGCACACCGTCATCGGAATATCGCAGGTCGTCGGCTTTCACTACGGCGGAATGTGTCAGGAAAAGGCGCAGTGCATCGGCACCGAATTTGTTGATTGCCTCAACCGGGTCTGTATAGTTCCTGAGGCTTTTTGACATCTTTCTTCCGTCGGATGCAAGAACAAGTCCGTTCACGATGCAGTTTTTGAACGCAGGCTTGTCGAAGATGTGGCTTCCCAAAACGGTGAGCGTGTAGAACCAACCGCGTGTCTGATCAAGTCCCTCGCTGATGAAATCCGCCGGGAAGTGGCTTTCAAAATATTCCTTGTTTTCAAACGGATAGTGCTGCTGAGCATAGGGCATGGAGCCTGACTCGAACCAGCAGTCGAATACCTCGGGGATGCGTCTCATGGTTCCTTTTCCACAGCAAGAGCACTTGAATGTCACTTTGTCCGCAAACTGCTTGTGCAAATCATCAAGATAAACTCCTGAAAGATTCTTCAACTCCTCACGGCTTCCCACGCAGACAGACTTTCCACACTCGTCGCACTTCCAGATTGGAATAGGGTTTCCCCAGTAACGGTTGCGGCTGATCGCCCAGTCACGCGCCCCCGCCAGCCATTTTCCGAAGCGACCGTCCTTGATGTGTGCCGGCTGCCACTTTATCTGGCTGTTTGCCTTAAGGAGAGAATCGTGGTGGTCTGCGACTCTTACGAACCAGCTCCCGATTCCGCGGTAGATGAGCGGTGAGCTGCACCTCCAGCAGTGCGGGTACTGGTGCTTTATCTGCTCCCTCTTCACAAGCTTTCCCTCTTTTTTGAGGCGGTCCATGATGTCCTTGTCACATTCCTTTACAAAGCGTCCCTGATAGTCGGATACTTCTGCTGTAAACTTACACTCGGCATCAATAGGCTCCATTGCGGGAATTCCTGTGCCCTGGAAAACCTTTGAGTCGTCCTCACCGAATGCGGGGGCGATATGGACGATTCCTGTTCCGTCTTCTGTGGAAACGTAGTCGGCGTTGAACATGCGGAATGCACCGTCTGAACCGTCTTCATTTACGGCAAGGTTTGCAAAGTACGGGAAAAGCGGTTCATATTTTGCTCCGATGAAGTCGGCTCCCTTTCTTTTGTAGATTACCTCGTAATCCTTTTCGTCCTTGTAATATGATGAAAGACGGCTTTCGGCAAGGATGTAATAATCTCCGCTCTCCTTGTCAAGAATCTTCACGTAGTCGATGTCGGGTCCCATGCAGAGCCCTTCGTTTGAAGGAAGAGTCCACGGGGTTGTGGTCCATGCGAGGAAGTATGTTTTTCCGTTTGTCATGTCGGGGTCGCTGAATGCGGCCGGGGCACGGGTGATTTTGAAACGGATTGTGATTGCGGGATCCTGCACTTCCTTGTAGCCCTGTGCAAGTTCGTGCGTTGAAAGAACCGTGGAGCACCTGGGGCAGTACGGGAGGATGTATTTTCCTTCATATATAAGACCCTTGTCCCAGAGAGTTTTTGCAACCCACCAGATTGACTCCATGAAGTCCGGATTCATGGTCTTGTAGTCGCGGTCAAAGTCAACCCAGCGGCCCATGCGGGTGATTGTTTTTCTCCATTCGGCGGTGTAGCGGAGAACGGATGCGCGGCACTTGTCGTTGAAATTTGCGACTCCGTAAGCCTCAATCTCGTGCTTTGAGTTGAGTCCCAGTTCCTTTTCAATCAGGTTTTCTACGGGAAGTCCGTGACAGTCCCATCCGAAGCGGCGGTCAACCTTCTTTCCCTTCATAGTCTGGTAGCGCGGAATGATGTCCTTGATTGTGGATGGAATGAAGTGTCCGAAATGAGGAAGACCGGTGGCAAACGGCGGTCCGTCATAAAATACATAATCCTCTGCTCCTTCCCTCTGGGATATTGACTTTTTGAATGTGTCGTTTTCCTCCCAGAATTTCAGGATTCCCTCTTCCTGCTTTGCAAAATCAACTTTCGGGTCAACTGCTTTGTACATATCATCCTCTTGCGGCAAAAAAACACCGCCAAATTTAAAATCAACGTATTGTATCAGAAAATGAAAATTTAATCTATAGGCTCAATTGGCAGGACATGGAAATCAGTTTTTCGTTGCGTTGTGTCATTCCGTATCTACCACTACCGTCATTCCATGCCTGCTGCTACCGTCATTCCAGGCCTGTCACTACCGTCATTCCAGGCCTGTCACTACCGTCATCCCGAACTTGATTCGTGATCTCCCCTGTACTAGAGATGCTGAATCAAGTTCAGCATGACATGACTTCGTTCGGCATGACGTGGCCTCGTTCTGCATGACTCGGTTTCGCTTGGCATGACACAGCTTCGCTTGGCATGAGTTCCCGTGTCATTCCAGACCTGCCGCCACTGTCACCCCGACACTGTCACTACCGTCATCCCGAACTTGATTCGGGATCTCCCCTGTACAAGAGATGCTGAATCAAGTTCAGCATGACAGAGCCTCGTTCAGCATGACGTGGCTTCGTTCGGCATGACACAGCCTCGTTCGGCATGACACGGTTTCGCTTGGCATGACACAGCCTCATTTGGCATGGCGATACTTATTGGTCGGCCCCATCTTTCAACAAAGTGATTTCCGTGCCGGCGGGAGGTTCGAAGGTCTTTTCCCTGGAGATTTTTTTGATGCAGGAAAGACAGGTGGGCGTAATGTAGAGGGTGGCAAGAATCCAGGCTGTCTGATCTGAAAAACAGATGGCCGGAAAACCGAAATGAGGCACAATCAGGAGGCTTACAAGGGCACGTGCAAGAAGTTCCATCACGCCGGAATAAACCGCCCTGTTGGAAAAACCGAGTCCTTGTGTGGTCATGCGCATTGTATTGAGGAACCCCAGCACCCAGTAGAAAAATCCCATGCATCTCACGTACTGACCGGCACCGTCAAGAACCGCAATGTCATTTGCCGGAACGAAGAGTTTTGCAAGAGTGCGTCCGAAGAAAATCATCACAAGCCCTATTGCGGCACCGTAAATGCATCCTATTGCAGTGCCCTGCCACAGTCCTTTTTTCACCCGGTCGATTTTTCCTGCTCCGTAATTCTGCCCTGCGAAAGTCGTAACAGCCGTGGCAAAGGCATCGAATGGACACATCGAAAACTGCTTCAGCTTGCTGCCCGCTGTAAATGCCGATACATAAACCGAGCCCAGGGCATTGTTTGCCGACTGCATCATCATGCTTCCGATTGCCGTGATTGAATACTGGAGTCCCATAGGAACACCCGTTAGAATCAACTGTCTGAAAAGCACGGGATTCCACTTGCATTCGTCCTTCCTGAGATGAAGAATCTCAAATTTCCGAAGCACCACGTAAAGACAGAGAAATCCGCTCAAAGCCTGCGACGTGATTGTTGCAACGGCGGCCCCCGAGACCCCCATGTGGAAAACCACGATGAAAAGCAGGTCAAGGCCGATATTAAGCAGTGCGGAAATCACAAGAAAAATGAAAGGCGTGCGGCTGTCTCCCACTGCTCGTAAAATGCCGGCAAGTATATTGTAGAGAATTGAAAACGGAATGCCCAGAAAGATTATGAGCAGATAGATGCGTGCGTCTTGAAAAATGTCTTCCGGGGTGTGAAGAAGATGAAGAATCTGCGGACACAAGAGGGAGCACAAAAGCATAAGCGAAAGACCTATCACCGCAGAAGTGAGTGCTCCAAGGAAAATGAAGCGCCTCATCTCGCTGTAATTGCGTGCACCGAATCTTTGCGCCACGGGAATTGCAAATCCTGCGCATGTGCCCATGCAGAATCCTAGAACAAGAAACTGCACGGAACTTGAGGCTCCCACTGCGGCCAGAGACTGTGAACCGAGAACCTGCCCCACTATCATAGCATCCACCATGTTGTAAGTCTGCTGAAAAAGATTTCCCAACAGCAGCGGCAGAGAAAATGAAAGAATCAGCTTGAGGGGAAGCCCCTCGGTCATGTCCCGGGTCATGGGAAAAAACTTTTAACCCTCAATCTTGTAGTATTTTTTGATTGCGTTGAGAATTTCCTGCTTTGAAGTGCCGCCGATTGTAAGCTGCACAAGGAAACGTCCCGACTTTCTTACTACGATGTAGGAATGTAGTTCCGTATCTTCGACATTGAAGTCAAAGTAGAATGCCTTTACATTCCGGTCAAGGAAATTAACCGTGGTGACACCGGCATTCTTTACCTCTAATCCCTGGGACTCAAGATTGCTGATATAGTTTCCTTCAATTGCATCAATGAAGGCCTTGTTGTTCATATAATTGTCTGTCATCTGATCATCATCGATGTAAAGATACGAGGAACCAAGGTCTGCTACGGAAACAGACTGTGTAAGAGCCGAGGCATCGTTTACAACAATCATCATATCGACCTTTGTGTCTGAATTTTCCATGCTGGAAAGAGCCTTGCGGTTTGCAACAACAGCGTTTTCAGCAGGCACGGTTGTACCGAGATTCAGAACACTGTTTTCCCAAATCTTCACTCCATTGCCGTCTGTCACGGTGCCGTATTTCCATCCACTGAAAGGAGCCTCGCCTTCAAGTGAAGATGCCGAGCTTCCTGTTGATGCGCAGGAAACCAAAACAGCCATGGTCACAACGGACAGAACTGCAAAAATACTCTTTTTCATAATAAAACCTCCTGTATTATAACCGGCAGTCACCGGATTAAATAACCATATTCATTGCTTCCCGCACTTCATTCAAAGTGTTCACTGCAATTTCGCGTGCCCTGGAGGCACCATCGGCAAGAACCTTCCTTATGTATTCGGGATCCTTTTCAAGCTGAGCCCTCTTTTCGCGTAAAGGGCGGAGCTTTTCGTTGAGTGCTTCGGTAAGAGTGTTTTTCAACATTCCGCCGCCGCCTTCCCCGATTCTTTCGGCAATTGCTTCGGGAGCCTCTCCTGTGCAGAGTGAAATGAGGCTAAGAAGATTTGCAACCTCGGGTCTGTTTTCGGGATCCCAGGTAATGCGCCTTTCCCCGTCAGTCTTTGCTTTTTTAATCAGCTTTGCGGTCTCATCCTCTGTGGCTGAAAGCATGATGGCATTTCCACGGCTCTTGCTCATCTTCTGGCTTCCGTCAAGACCCAGAATGCTCGGTGTCTTTGAAAGAAGCGCCTGAGGCTCGGGGAAAATCGGATCCCTGCCCCTGCAGAATTTTTCGTTGAAGCGGCGGGCAATCGTTCTTGTGAGCTCAAGATGTGGAAGTTGATCCTTTCCCACCGGTACCACGTTTCCCTTGCAGAAAAGAATGTCGCAGGCCTGATGAATCGGATAAGTGAACATACCTGCATTCACGCTCTTCATCTTGCCGTTCGCAAGCCCGCTCTGAATCTCTTCCTTGACGGTGGGATTCCTCTCAAGTTCGGCATTCGTGACGAGTGTAAGGAAGGGAAGCATAAGCTGATTTGCCTCGGGAACATAGCTGTGCGGATAAATAATCACATTCTCGCCGGGTTCGATGCCGGATGCGAGATAGTCAATCACAAGCTGCTTGGTGTTCTGGCTGATTTCCTGAAAAGCGTCATGATCGGTGAGCACCTGGTAGTCGGCAATAAGAATCATCGTGGGAACACCCATCTTTGAAAGCCGCACCCTGTTCTGGAGTGAACCGAAATAATGACCTATGTGAAGCCTTCCGGTGGGTCTGTCGCCTGTAAGCACCCTGTAATTCCCGGGATTTTTCACAATATCTTCTTCTATTTTATTACTGCGTTCGACCGCAGCCGCAAAAGTTTTGTTTGAGTCGTAATCCAAATCTGCCATAGTGGCCTCCGTGCGACATCTTAGCACATAATCGAAGTGAAATTCAAGATGACGGCATGGAAATCATTTTTTATGTCATGGGGCTGTACGATATGTTCATTGCACAGCGTCATTCAAAGTGTCATCCCGAACTTGATTCGGGATCTCCCCTGTGCAAGAGATGCTGAATCAAGTTCAGCATGACACAGCTTCGCTTGGCATGACATTCCGCTGTCATACCGGCCAACCACCACCGTCATCCCGAACTTGATTCGGGATCTCCCCTGTACAAGAGATGCTGAAACAAGTTCAGCATGACAGAGCTTCGTTTTGCATGACATTCCGCTGTCATCCCGGCCTGTCACCACCGTCATCCCGAACTTGATTCGGGATCTCTCCTGTACAAGAGATGCTGAATCGAGTTCAGCATGACGGAGTTTCGTCTGCATGACAGAGTTTCGCTTGGCATGACAGAGTTTCGTTTTGCATGACGGACAGCGGACTTTTCAAAATTACCATGCTGTGTTATAATAAAAGGTAGTGTTTTCGTCTTGTGATCACTCTGCAATTAAGGGAGTTGTTTATGGAGAGATTTTTTGTGAAAAACAGACGCCCCGCTTTTTCCTCGCTTTTTCTGCTTGTGAACGCTTTTCTGTCGGCCGCCTTTTTTTTCTCCTGCGATATGGCCGGAAACGAGGTTCGCGGATATTTTGACCGAATGACCAGCACCGCCGAAATCATGGATTTCAAGCTTGAGCCTGATGACCGTGTGATGGATGCCGACGGAAACATGTGCATTCCTTCCGGACAGGATCATGTCGCAATCCTCTACCTCCGCAATCCACGGCACTTTGAATTCACCGAGGGAACCACGTACAGCTGGAATCTTCCTGACGCGGCACAGGCAAGGATTTCCGCTTCGAACGTGCAGCTCAGCCAGCTGGAGGACGCGACAATCTTCCGTCTCACCTATACGGCATCCTTTCTGCGTCAGGTGGAAGGCGGAATCGACATAAGCCCTTCAATCAGCCTGAAGCACCCCGTCTCGATGGCGGACTTCGGAATATATGAGGATCTGAAGCTGAAGTGCAACTCTGTACCCCCCCCCCATCTCCAACGTGATTGTCAAGGTTTTCAACGGGAAATACGTGCTCTGCATGGTTATGCCCGACCACACAGGAATTCATCAGGATCTTCAGGGCGGAACACTCACTGTAAACGGAATATCCTACACCCTTCAAGTGATTTCAGGAAGACTTTGCCCCGGTGACTCATCTTTCTCCGTGTCATCTCCCGGCCCGCTCACATCCCCTTCAAACGGTTTCGATATAACATTCGACGAAACGAATCCGCGTGCAATCTTCTATTCCACAGGTATAAACGTCTCTACGGAAAACACTGTATTCAACATAAGCATTGCAGACACCTCAGGACTTTCCGCGCAAACTTCGGTCTCTTCGAATTCAACACGTATTCTGCCGCCAGTCCTTTACGACAATCCTTTCCCCGCAGTACCTCTCACAAGTGCAGATGCCGCCGAAGCAGGATTTATGAACGGAATCCTTCAGGAGGAAAGCGGCGGTGGAAGACTGCTTTTAAAGGCTCCAGAAATGGACAGTGCGGGACACACACTTGACACAAGCGGCACGACCACACAGTACATAGTCTATGATTCACACGGGAGTGCAGTTTCGGAAGACCAGTTCAACGGCGCGGGGAGCACATTCTACAAAACGGATGGAATATGGAAAGTGGAAGTCTGGGCTGTGCGTCCGGGATATGTGGAAAGCGAGCACAAATTCTACAACGTGAAGATTGCCCCTGTCACAATCACATTCAACGGAGGCTCATACGCGGGAGGAAGCGGAACAATCTCAGGAACAAGCTCTCAGACCGTGCCAAAGGGAACTCCGGCATCCCTAATACCCAAAACAGAGGTACAACCGTCATACACGGGATACACATTCCTCGGATGGGCGGAAACAAATGGAGGAACAACGGCCGCCTATGCAGACGGAGCACAAGTCACGTTTATGAGCGACACGACACTCTATGCCGTGTGGGAACCCGGACCTGCCACATACAAGGTGAAGCATTTATTCCAGACAGCTGATAATGCGACTGTTTTCGTCAGGGACTCAATCTATTTCCCGGATGAAACCGCAGCCGGAACCACGGGACAGATTTCAAATTCGACGGCGTTCATAAAAACCGGTATCACAGGATTTGAAACAGGAACCGTCACTGAAGAAAAGATTATAGCCGCCGACGGAACCACCGAGGTTGAAATCAGATACGAGCGCAAATCATATACACTGACTTACAACAAAAACACCGGCAGTCTCTATTCCCGGGATCAGAGTCTGGTCACACCGTCCGTGCCGTCT
>OCTW011618813.1_pt1 | contig 11008 bp, 9 predicted proteins | sample 1539671 | NCBI WGS metagenome assembly OCTW01 (sample SAMN02144230, study PRJEB22623) | gut metagenome | biome: sheep rumen | host: Ovis aries | place: New Zealand | reverse complement strand
TATCGGAAATCATAGCGATAAACTCGCTGTTGGTCGGCTTACCGCGGCTGGTATGTATTGTATAACCAAAGTATGAATTGAGCACATCAACGTCGCCTCTGTCCCAGGCTACTTCAATTGCGTGTCTGATTGCTCGCTCGACTCTGGAGGAAGTTGTTTCGTATTTCTTGGCAACGCTGGGGTAGAGCTGTTTTGTAACTGCGTTGATAATATCGGGCTTTTCAATGGACATTATGATTGAATCTCTGAGGTAATTGTATCCCTTGATATGAGCAGGTACGCCTATTTCGTGCAATATCTCGGTAACTTTAATCTCTATATCGTTATTGTCGTAAATCCTCGGATGAGAGCCGGACTTGCTTTTTGTTACCAGGGTGATAATATCCTCGCAAATTGCCTTAATGTTGTACGGCTTCAGCGCGTAGTAGCTTGCTCCGTTGCTCATAATCTCGCGTTCAAGCGCCGGGCTGTTGAAGGAAGCTGTCACAATCATAATAGGAGAGTCGAGCTCCTTTTCACGTATTGAACGCATAACTCCGAGTGAATCAAGTCTCGTCATAAACAAATCCATCATTACGACGTCGGGCTTTTCTCCGGAAATCTTGAGCAGGAGTTCTTCTCCGTCTTTATTACAGAACATCGGTCGGATATTATAGTAGTCAAATATACTCAGTTCTTCGCTTGAAAACCCACTTTTTTCCTCTGTTAATAACAGTTTTATTCTGTTGTTCATTTTGATTCCTCCGTAAGATTTAATTTGCGAAATTATATTACCATAAAGCGGTAAATTTGGCAATAGTTTCCAATTAAAATTTTGTGAAAATTACAAAATTATTAATCATAAATTACAAGATTTTAAATTTTTACTCAATATATTGTATATCTCCTTAATATTCGACACAATATATCGACTTTGTTTTCAGGTATGTACCCTGCCTAGTCGGCAGGGTTGTTAGTTGTGAAGCATATTTCCGATATAAATTGCGTAGCCCTCGCGGCAATTTTCGAGGAAAACATGGGTAAGCGCTCCGATTATCTTATTATTTTGAATAATCGGACTTCCGCTCATACCCTGAACAATTCCTCCCGTTTTATCAAGCAGCCGTTTGTCTGTGATTTTTACCGTCATATTTCTGTTGGTGTTCTCGTTAAGACTGCAAATACGAGTGATTTCGATGTCGTATTCCTTTGGAGTGCTTCCTTCGACAGTAGTTATTAGCTTAGCTTTTCCTGTTGCGACTTCACTCTCAGACGCGATTTCATATTTCTTTTTGTTTATCGGCGCTTTGATATTTCCGTAGATACCGAGCGGCGAGTTCTCAAAAACTGTACCCAGCGTTGTACTCGTGAAGATTCCGTTGAGACTTCCGATTCGGTTATCCTCGGATTTTGTTACGCTGTTTATATCAGCTTTAAGGATTTCTCCGGTACTGTTTTGAATTATCGCTCCGGTGTCTATATCGCAGATTCCGTGACCGAGAGCTCCGTATACTTTGTTTTCTGTGTCATAAAAGCTGATTGTTCCGATTCCGGCGCAGCTGTCTCGAACCCACATTCCGGCGTAGTATTCGTTGTTTTCGTTTTTATAGGCTTTTAGTTTTTTGTTGTAATGCTTGTTGTTCCTGAGTATTTCAATATCAATTGTTTTGCCCTTTGAGCTTTTAATAATCCCTTCAACCTGCTCGTTGCTTTTTGCTTTCTCACCGTTAATAACAGTGATTATATCGTTTTGATACAGTCCGCAGTCTTTTGCGGGACATACTTTTTCGCCGTCTGAATTGAAGTCCTCGAGTCGTGTAATCATTACACCGTTGCAGTAGAGCTTTAGTCCAAAAGGTTCTCCGCCGACAGCGAGTTCTTTAGCCTCAGCACCGGCAGGTATTATATTAATAGAAAAACAAAGAATAAAAACAAACGCTATTGAAATTATTCTATATTTGACATTTTTTGTCATTTGTTCACCTCCTTTCAATTTACTCTATTATTTTTTGAAAATATGTTGTATAATAGTATGGTAAATGAAATATTAAATGTTTTTATTGTTATGAATATAACAAGATTAAGAGAATTTCAGTTCTTTTTGTTATATATTTTCAAAACATCTAAAAAGAGGCGCTTATGATTTCGGATAATGTTTTAAAGCTGTCGCTTACTGACAGTGAGGTAGAAGAAAGAGTAAACAAAGGATTATCAAACAAAAGTGATAACTCCAAATCAAAATCAATCAAAAAAATTGTTTTTGAAAATGTTGTCACGCTGTTTAATATTTTGAATTTATTCTTAATGACGCTTTTGCTGCTTGTAGGTTCGTACAAGAATATGCTCTTTATGGGCGTTGTTATCTGCAACACTATAATTGGAATTGTTCAGGAGATTCGCTCGAAGAAAGCAATCGACAGACTTTCGATTGTAGTGACAAGCGACATCGAGGTTATCAGAAACGGTAAATCCAACCGGATTTCCGCTGAGGATATTGTTGTAGATGATATAATTGTTCTCGGCGCAGGAGTTCAGATTCCCTGCGACTGCGAGGTGGTTGACGGTTTCTGTTATGTTAACGAAAGCCTTCTTACAGGAGAGAGCGACCAGATTGAAAAGAATATCGGCGCTACGCTTCTTTCCGGCAGCTACGTTTCATCCGGCAGAGTTTACGCAAAGGTTGTACATACCGGCAAGGATAACTATTCATCTAAGATTGAATCTCAGGCGAGTTATTCAAAAAAGATTAACTCAGAAATTATGACAACCCTGAACAAGGTTATAACTTTCTGTTCGATTGCGATTTTTCCGACCGGAATCGCAATGTTTATCAATCAGTATTTCTTTAATCACGAAACCCTCTATAACTCTGTAGTCAGCATTGTTGCCGCTTTAATAGGAATGATTCCGGAAGGGCTGATTCTTCTGACGAGTACGGTGCTCGCAGTCGCGGTGATCAGACTTTCAAGGAAAAAGGTGCTTGTTCAGCAGTTGTTCTGCATAGAAACCCTTGCGAGAGTTGACGTTCTCTGCCTTGATAAAACAGGCACGATTACAACCGGAGAGCTCGAAGTGGTTGATATTGAATCCTTTGATAACAATATTGAAACTGATGTTATTCTGAAATCTCTCGCCAAATGCTCGCTCGATAAGAACGAAACAATCAAAGCGATTGATAAATACTTAAAATGCAGTCATATTAAAGAAAAGCAGGTTATACCGTTTTCATCCGAAAAGAAATGGTCCGGAGCTGTATTGAGCGACGACAAGTCATATGTGCTCGGTGCAGCTGAGATGATGTTTGACAATTCTAATTCGGGCTTATTTGATGCAATTAAGGATATTGACGAGAACCTTAGAGTTGTTACTCTTGCAATGAGCGACGAGGCTTTTAAGGATAAAGAAACGCTTCCCGAAAACCTCAGACCAATTGCTATTATTAAAATCAAGGATAAAATCAGGGATAACGCCTCTAAAACAATTGACTACTTCAAAAAGCAGGGAGTAGAGCTGAAGGTTATCTCGGGCGATAACAATAAAACAGTCGAAAGAATTGCCGATACAGTCGGAGTTCCGAACGCTCACAAGTCAGTTGACGCCACTACGCTCGAAACAGATGAAGCCGTTGACAGAGCTGTGGAGGAATACGCTGTATTCGGACGTGTAACTCCTCAGCAGAAAAAGACATTTGTAGAAAAACTAAAGTCTCACGGTCACACTGTAGCTATGACCGGAGACGGTGTCAACGATATTCTCGCGCTTAAAGAAGCCGATTGCAGTGTAGCTATGGCTTCAGGCTCTGACGCGGCAAAGAATACAGCTCAGCTGGTATTGGCTGATAACGACTTTGCTCATATGCCGGAGGTTGTAGCCGAGGGCAGACGCTCTATTAATAACATTCAGCGAAGCGCCGCTTTGTTCATTGTAAAGACGATCTATTCGTTTATACTTTCTTTCCTGTTTATATTCGTGAATGTTAACTACCCGTTCCAGCCGTTGCAGATTTCACTGATGAGCGCGTTCACTATCGGTATTCCGTCGTTTGTACTCGCGCTCCAACCTAACCACAACAGGATTCAGGGGAAGTTTATGAAAAACGTTATAACACGTTCCTGGCCGGGTTCGCTGATGGTTGTGCTGAATATTATAATCTTGATAATTTTCAGCGGCAGGATATCGTATGTTGAGTTTTCGACTCTCGCGGTAATCCTCACGTCACTGATAGGCGTAAATATGGTTATCAGACTTTCAATTCCGATAAACGCGCTCAGAGCCGCGCTGATAATTGTCGTTGTAGCCGGACTTTGCATTGGAATACTTTGCTTTACAGAGCTGTTCAACCTTGTGTATCTGACAGGTTTTGCACTTAGATTATTAATAATACTCGCAATTTCTTCCGTAGTAGTGTATAATATAGTTTACTCACTGAGTACAAGATTTATAAAAAAGACGTGATAATATGATTTTTAAGACAAATAACAACTCTTTGCAAAGGCTTGAAGCCGACCTCGATAAGAAGTATTTATCGAGCGGACTAAGAATCAGCGGAGATAAAAAGAATGATAAACTGACGCTTTACCTGATTGATGATTACGGAAAACATTCGGCATTTTTGAACGAATACTTTTACGGAAAAATCGAACAGGGAAGAATAACCGGCAATTTCAGAATCAACAATTATGCGCTGTTATTGCTGGGGATTCTCCTCGGTTTCGTGATAGAGTCCCTGATTTCCGCTTTCATTTTTAAGAACTTTGAGGGAATTGCGCTGCCTTTAATAATTTGCGCGGCAGAGGTCTTGTACTACTTTTGGTTAAAACGCAATTCCAAAATGTATAACAGCCTGATAAGTAATTATCTTGAAAATCTGTGTGACGGTGATGAATTTGACTCTGAAGCTTCCGAATAATGTTGATAAAATTCTGAATATGCTCAATAATGCCGGCTACGAGGCTTTTGCTGTAGGCGGCTGTGTTCGTGACGCTATGCTCGGCATTGAACCTAACGATTGGGATATTACAACATCGGCTCAGCCCGCTGAGATTAAAGAGGTGTTCTCAAGCTACAGAACAATCGACATAGGCGAGGCGCACGGAACAATCGGAGTTCTTATTGATGATGTTGTTTACGAGATAACTACATACAGAATTGACGGAGATTACGCGGATAAACGTCATCCTGACAGTGTTTCGTTCGCAAAAACAATTGAGGAGGATTTATCACGCAGAGATTTTACAGTTAACGCGATGGCGTATAATAATGAAAAAGGTGTTGTTGATCCTTTTAACGGTCAGGCTGACCTGAAATACAAAGCGTTGCGCTGTGTAGGTGATCCGGATACAAGATTCAACGAGGACGCTCTGCGTATACTGCGCGGCCTGCGGTTTGCTTCTGTGTATAACTTTGGGATAGAATCCAAAACAGCGGCTTCAATTATTAGAAACAGGCTTTTGCTTAATGATATTTCCGAGGAGCGAATCGCTTCTGAGTTTAATAAACTGCTCTGCGGCGATAACGTCAAGTATATCCTCAGCAGATACAAGGATGTGTTCTCCGTCTTTTTCCCGGAGATAGTATCTACCTTTGACTTTGCGCAAAACACTCCGCACCATAATAAAACCGTGTGGCGTCATATTACTGCGTCTGTCAGTTTCATAGAGCCTGATGAATTGCTTCGTTTGGTGATGTTTCTTCACGATGTTGGCAAGCCTTTAGCTCTTAGAACAGACAGCAAGGGTATCGACCATTTTAAAGGTCATAATCACTTTGGCGCTGTTCTTGCAAAAAACGCTCTCGAAAGACTAAAGTATCCGAGAAAAACCATCGACGACGTTTGTGTGTTAATTGAGTATCACGACGTGAGGTTCAACGAGGACAAGCGAAAAATCAAGCACGTGCTTAATATAATAGGCAAGGAAAACTTTGAGCGGTTACTGAAGATTCAGCTCGCGGATATTAAGGCTCAGTCTATGTATAAGCGAGAGAGCAAGCTCCGCGACCATGAACTCGCAAAGCAGGCTTTCCGTGAAATAACAGATAACAATGAGTGCTACAGCCTGCAATCGCTCGCGATAAACGGATCCGACCTAATACATCTTGGTATTACCGACGGCAAGTCAATCGGATTTATACTGGATAATTTGCTTGATGAAGTGATAAACGAAACCCTCGAAAACGACAATGTTACATTAAAAAAGCAAGCGCTTGAAATATACGCGCAAATAAAATAACAAGCTGTCATTTCGACAGCTTGTTTCTTAATTCAGCGAAAAATTCTTTAATCAATTGTGAGCATTCATATTCCATTATTCCGCCCGTGTATTCCGGGCGGAAATTGTTTGCCATACAAAACAGGTTCAGGCTCGAACCGCAGGCTCCGTTTTTGGAGTCATACGCTCCAAAATAAACCTTTGGAATTCTTGCGTTTACAATAGCTCCGGCGCACATCGGACAGGGTTCAAGAGTTACGTACAGTTCACATTCCCAGAGTCTCCAGCCCCCGAGCTTTTCGCACGCCTGAAAAATTGCTTCTGTTTCGGCGTGGAGCAGAGCGTTTTTGCCGGTTTCACGGCGGTTGTGAGCTCTGGAAATTATTTCGCCATTTTTGACGACAACCGCTCCAATTGGCACTTCGCCAAGCTCATAAGCCTTTCGCGCTTCAATTAGCGCTTCCTTCATAAAATCCGTTGTCATAAGGCAATAATTGAAAATACGGTTTCGCCCAGTATGAAGATTATCGCGAATATCATTCCGGTTGAAGTAAACGAGCAGCGGATTGATTCTTTGAACGGATAAAGCGAGCTTGAACTCAGCTTGAAGAAATCCTTTTTCATACCTAGACTTATTGCGCTTGCTATTGCGCCTACCAGAATAAACAGCAAAAATGAGCTGAATATAAAGTTGATTGTGTTGTTATCAATTGATTGTTCAAAAATACTAACCAGCACGCTCGTCGCGTTAACAGTAAAATGAACTATCATTGACGGGATAATCGAGTTCGTCTTTACAACAATGAATCCGAGAGCGAGACCCACGACGAACGCAAATGGAATTTGTACAAGATTACCGTGGATTAAACCGAACAGTATTGACGAAACTAATACTGCAAAGCCGTCGCCGAATTGACGCAGCTTGTTGAGGATGATTCCACGGAACATAAACTCCTCGACAAACGCAGGCATAACAGCAACGCTGAAAACATAGAGCAGGTTTTCGAGCGGAGTTTTTGTTGCGTATTCCATCGAGATATTGTTCTCGTATCCGAACATTGAGAGGTTACTGATTAATGCGTCAGTGATGTAATTTGACAAAAATGACACCGCAAGAGCGATTAACACAACCTTGAACAGCAACGACGGCTTGACTTTTCTGACCGGCAGAATTGTGTTTACCCGGGTTTTTGAAAGCGCGCAATAGAGCAGTCCGGTGATGAACATAGCCAGAATCGAGCTCACTGCGCTAATCAGTAAATCGAACGTCGGTGATTTGTAGTCCGCGTTTCCGAATAATGCGGTCATCGCCATTGCGTAGCTTGATACATAAAGTACGACGCAGCTTACAAAAATATAAAACCCAAGACCGCTTGTTGTTTGTTTTAGATGCAGCTTTTTGTTAAATTCCATATTATCTCCTGAATTATATGAATTATATACAGAATATTACCACAAATCCTGCATTAAATCAAGCTGTTCAAATAGTTACATTCTTTTTACAACAATTGACAGTTTTCGCAATTGCTATTATACTAATCTATAAGTGTAGGTATATTGTAAAACAACTGAAAAATTGACTTTATCTGTGTTTTATGATACTATAATATATTGAAACAACTCAACGGAGGTGGGTTATGAATACGGCTATAATTCTTGCCGGCGGCGTCGGCTCCAGAATGGGAGTTGACCGTCCGAAGCAGTATCTTGTTGTTAAAGATAAACCGATAATTGTTTATTGTCTTGATATTTTTGAGAAGCATAAAAATATCGACAACATTATTATTGTTGTCAGTGACGAGTGGAAGGATTATGTTCAGGAGAATGTCGAGAAATACGGCATTACCAAGGTTAAGGGCTATGCTCCTGCCGGAAGAACGCGCCAGCACTCGATTTACAACGGATTGTTATCCACAGAAAAGAACACCGAGGGTACGGATGTCGTTATCATCCATGACGCGGCAAGGCCGCTTGTGTCCGATAAAATTATCGACGATTGTCTTACCGGAGCGATTGAGGATGACGGCGCGATGCCTGTGATTTCTGTCAAGGACACTATCTATCAGAGCAAGGACGGCAAGAGTATTGATAACCTCCTAAAAAGAAGCGAGCTCTTTGCCGGACAGGCTCCCGAAAGCTTTGACTTCAAAAAATACCTTGATATACATAACTCAGTTTCTGATGATGAAATTGCGACAACCGCCGGAAGCAGCGAGATTGCCTACCGCCATGGTATGAAAATCCGACTCGTGGAGGGCAGTGAGCGCAACTTTAAAATCACAACCATAGAAGATTTAGAAACATTTGAAACCATTGTCAATGACTAACGGAGGAAGATTATGGATACAATGAAGGCTCGTGTTTTACACGCGGTTGGAGATTTAAGATATGAAGATTATCCGATGCCTACTCTTAAACCGGATGAGGTTCTGTTTAAGGTAAAGGCTTGCGGAATTTGCGGCTCAGATATTCCGAGAATCTTTGTTAACGGAACTTATCATTTCCCGACAATCCCGGGTCATGAGTTCTCGGGAGAGGTTGTAGCCGCGGCGTCTAAGGAGAACGAGCACCTTGTCGGTACAAGAGCTGCTGTTTTTCCGCTTATTCCGTGTAGAAAGTGCAATAGCTGTAATACAGGCGTATTTGAAACCTGCGACAGCTATGATTACCTCGGTTCACGTTCCGACGGCGCTTTTGCAGAATATGTAAGAGTTCCTGTGTGGAACCTTGTTCCGATTGCGGATAACGTAAGCTTTGAGGAGGCTGCTATGGCAGAGCCTACCGCAGTTGCCCTGCACGCTCTCAGACGCGCCGGTCTCGAAGTAGGCGATACTGTAGTCATCTACGGCCCGGGCACAATCGGTATGCTTATTGCTCAATGGGCAAGAGCCTGGGGTGCTAAGAAGGTTCTCCTCGTAGGAACAGACTTGAATAACTTTGATTTTATCGAGAAGCTCGGCTTCTATGATTATTTCAACGCTTCCAAGGGCGACCCGATCAAGTGGGTTATGGAGCAGACAGGCGGCAGAGGTGCCGATATAGCAATGGAGGCAGTTGGTGTTGCCGCTACAGCAGGCAACTGTCTTGAAAGCGTATGCAAAGGCGGTAAGGTTGTATTCGTAGGTAATCCTCACGGCGACTTCACTTTCCCGCAGAATACTTACTGGCAGATACTCAGAAAGCAGCTCTCCATCTATGGTACATGGAACTCTCGTTATGACAACACTCCAAAGAGCGACTGGGGAATTGTTGTTGACGCTATGGCTTCCGGAGCTGTTAAGGTTGAGCCGTTGATTACTCAGAAATTCTCTCTTGCCGAGATGGACAAGGGTCTGGAGATTATGAAGGATCACACTGAGTTCTACAGCAAGGTAATGATTGTTAACGAATAAGGAAAACAAAATGGCAGGAAAATTATCACCATCCGTAATGTGCGCTGATTTGCTCAACCTCAGCTCTGAGATTGAAAAGCTCGACAGCTTAGGAGTAGAGTATTTGCACATTGATTTTATGGATAATAAATTTGTTCCAAATATCACCTTTGATACCAATATGGTTAAATGTATGAAAAAACCTATGAAGAGTATCAGGCGTGATATTCATATAATGGCGTTTGAACCGCAGCAGTTTTTCGATAAAATGGAGATTGCAAAGGGAGATATGGTTTCCGTTCATCTTGAAGCCTGCGAAGATGCTCACGCGGTTCTCAGGGATATAAGAGGCAGGGGCGCCGACGCTTGCCTTGCAATCAGTCCGGATACTCCTGTGGAGTCTGTTCTGGAATATCTCGACGAGGTTTACGCTATCTTACTAATGACGGTTTATCCGGGCTTTGCCGGCCAGCCGATGGCTCCAAAGAGTATGGAAAGGCTCAGGGCTCTCAGAAAGCTTATTGACGAAAGCGGCAAGAATGTTTTGATTGAGGTTGACGGTCACGTTAGCTGGGATCATTGCTCGGAAATGCGCTCGAACGGAGCAGATATTTTTGTTGCAGGTTCGTCGTCAGTATACGGTAAGGATTATCCGCTTGATGAAGCGGTGAAAAGATTCTACAGCTTAGTTGAATAATGTGAGGGATAAGGATTGCAGTATAAGATTAATATTAATAGTATTGTAGTTGAAAAATGCTCAATGACAATAAACCTCAACGGTGAATTTATTGACCCGTCAATCAACCCTAAGTTTCTCTCTACTCCAAAGGTGATTCTCTATTTTGAGAACGGGGAAGAGGACAGACGTATTCCGATGGTTCTGCGCTTTAGGGATATTACTTATATTGACGGAAAGTGTATGTTCTCCGGCGAGTATGCGTATCGTCTTGATTACATTTTCTGGAAAACAAGAGGCAAGGGCTTGCCGTTTCAGATGTATCTTAATCTCAGCTTCGCGGATTTCTACGAAGAAAAGATTGAGGTTGATATGAATCCCGAGCTCTTTGAGCAGGATAAAAACTTCTTTACTCTCGCGCCTAACGGCAATCATATTGACATCACATCAAGACCTGAGAAGATTGTTAACCGCCGTCGTCTTGGTTCGTTAGTCGGTTTTATTAATACAATCTTCAAGATTTTCGCTTTATTATTCTCAATTCTTCTCATTCCGCTTTTCGTGCTTGAGGGCTTACTGACGTTTACGGGCTTCACTTCAATGCCAAAGAAGATTTCGTCTGAGAACAAGCTCGTAAGGCTCGTTTCGTACGTTATCAGCCGAATGTCAACTGTTTCGCGCGAAAGCTTTACGATGGACAGATATAAGAGAAATCTTATCAGAAAGAAATACAAGCATAAAAGACACAAGGCGGTTCAGCCGAACAAGATCAC
>OCTW011493401.1_pt1 | contig 11008 bp, 22 predicted proteins | sample 1539671 | NCBI WGS metagenome assembly OCTW01 (sample SAMN02144230, study PRJEB22623) | gut metagenome | biome: sheep rumen | host: Ovis aries | place: New Zealand | reverse complement strand
CGCCAGGGCACACAGAAGGCAAAGACCCGCTCTGAGGTTTCCGGCGGCGGAAGAAAGCCCTGGAGACAGAAGGGCACAGGCCACGCGAGACAGGGTTCCACGAGAGCTCCTCAGTGGAAAGGAGGCGGCGTAGTATTCGCTCCCACACCTCGCGACTACTCCTTCAAGATGAACAAGAAGGAAAAACAGGCAGCAGTCAGAAGCGCTCTGACCGATCGCGTACAGCAGAACAAGGTCATCGTTCTTGACCAGCTCGCAATGAGCGAGTACAAGACCAAAGAGTTCGTCAAGGTTATGGAAAACCTTAAGGCGGCCGGAAAGACCCTTGTAGTTATGGCTGACAAGGATGAGCACGTAGTTAAGTCCGCAAGCAACATCCCTGCGGTAAAGACTACTCTTACATCCCAGATCAATGTTTATGATCTGATGAACGCCCAGACAGTGATCCTTACCAAGGACGCAGTCGCCAAATTGGAGGAGGTGTACGCATAATGGCAACACTGGAATATTATGATATTATTCTGAAGCCCATCCAGACCGAGAAAGCGCTGCAGGATATCGCAGAGAAGAGATATGCATTTTATGTTCATCCGCAGGCGAACAAGTTCCAGATCAAGACTGCTGTTGAGAGAATGTTCGAAGGCACAAAGGTTGCCCGCGTGAACACTGTAAACTGCAGACCTAAGAAAAAGAGAAGAGGAATGGTCTACGGACAGACTGCAAAGCGTAAGAAAGCTTATGTTACGCTTACTGCTGACAGCAAAGAGATCAATCTCTTCACCGGACTTTGATAAATAAAAGCGGTGCAAAATTTTGCTTGTCAAAATGAATAAGCATGAAAAGGAGAACTAATCATGGGAATTAAAAAGTATACCGCATATACACCCTCCCGCAGAAATATGACCGGTTCCGATTTCGCTGAGATCACCAAGAAGACTCCCGAGAAGTCACTTGTTTTCTCCCTGAAGAAGAACGCAGGCCGCAATAACCAGGGTAAGATCACCGTGAGACATCACGGCGGCGGAAGCAGAAGAAAATACAGAATCATCGATTTCAGAAGACGCAAGGACGGAATCCCTGCAACAGTAATTGGTATCGAGTACGATCCCAACAGAACAGCTAACATCGCCCTGATCTGCTATGAAGACGGCGAGAAGGCATATATCCTTGCACCCCAGGGCCTCAAGGACGGCATGAAGGTTATGAACGGACCTGACGCAGAAGTCAGAGTCGGCAACTGCCTCCCTCTTGAGAAGATCCCGGTAGGTACAATGGTACACAACATCGAGCTTCACCCCGGCAAGGGCGGCCAGATGGTTCGCAGCGCCGGCGCAGCTGCACAGCTGATGGCTAAGGAAGGCAAGTATGCTACACTGAGACTTCCCTCCGGCGAGATGAGAATGGTTCCTCTGAACTGCAGAGCAACCGTAGGCGTCATCGGCAACATCGATCACAACCTGATCAACTACGGCAAAGCAGGCCGTGTACGCAACATGGGCATTCGTCCTCACGTTCGAGGCAGCGTCATGAACCCCAACGATCACCCTCACGGTGGTGGTGAAGGTAAGGCACCTGTAGGTCGTCCCGGACCGAGCACGCCTTGGGGCAAGCCTGCACTTGGTTACAAGACGCGTGGAAAGAAAGCTTCTGACAAACTCATCGTTAGACGCAGAGGCGGAAAGAAGTAAGGAGGATTACCATGGCAAGATCATTAAAGAAAGGGCCGTTTGCAGACAAAAGCCTTTTGAAGAAGGTAGACGCTTTGAACGCATCGGGCAGCAAAGAGGTCATCAAGACCTGGTCCCGCCGTTCCACCATTTTCCCGTCTTTCGTTGGCCACACAATCGCAGTGCATGACGGCCGCAAGCATGTTCCGGTATATGTTACAGAGGACATGGTCGGTCACAAACTCGGTGAGTTCGTTATGACAAGAACTTACAGAGGTCACCAGGGCAACAACAAAGACGAGAGAAGATCTTCCGCCAACTGATCGGCCTGGAAGAGTTCACATTGAAAGGAGCGAGGAACTATGGCAAACGGACATAGAACTCAATTTAAGAGAGAGAGAAATGCCCAGAAGGATACAAGACCTTCTGCAAAGCTTTCTTACGCCAGAATCCCTGTCCAGAAGGCTTGCTTCGTTATGGACGCCATCAGAGGCAAAGACGTCGCAACAGCGCAGGGCATTCTGACATACAACAACCGATATGCTTCGGAAGTTATCCTGAAACTGCTTAACAGTGCGGTAGCAAACGCAGAGAACAACCTCGGCATGAACGCGGCAAACCTTTATGTCGCAGAGTGCTACGCGTTTGATGGTCCTACAATGAAGAGAATCAGACCCAGAGCACAGGGCAGAGCATACAGAATTCTGAAGAGAATGAGCAACCTTAAGATCGTCCTTGACGAGAAAAAGGCAGAAGAGTAATCAGGATAAGAAAGGAGCCTTAAATGGGACAGAAAGTTAATCCTCATGGCCTGAGAGTCGGCGTCATCAAAGAATGGGATTCCAAGTGGTATGCCGAGGGTGATTTCTCAGACCTGCTTGTGGAAGATTACAACATAAGAAAGTTTCTGAAGAAGAAATTATTTAACGCAGGCATCTCCAAGATCGAGGTGGAGAGAGCTTCCGAGAGAGTTAAAGTTACTGTCTACGCTGCAAAGCCCGGTGTCATCATCGGTAAGGGCGGTCAGGAGATCGAGAAGACCAAGGCTGAGCTTCAGAAGCTCACCGGCAAGAAGATCTTCCTTGACATCAAGGAAATCAAGCGCCCCGATAAGGATGCACAGCTTGTTGCTGAGAATATCGCGAAGCAGCTCGAGGAGCGTGTCTCCTTCCGCCGCGCTATGAAGTCAGCGATGGGCAGAACAATGAAGTCCGGCGCACTTGGAATCAAGGCAGCTTGCGGCGGCCGTCTCGGCGGAGCTGATATCGCTCGTACTGAGACCTACAGCGAGGGTACTATCCCGCTGCAGACCCTGCGTGCAGACATCGATTATGGTTTTGCTGAGGCCAATACCACTTATGGTAAGGTCGGTGTTAAGGTTTGGATCTACAAAGGCGAGATTCTTCCTACAAAGAATACCGATGCGGCTCAGGCTTGAGTTAAGGAGGTACGTACACTATGTTAATGCCTAAAAGAGTTAAATATCGTAAACAGTTCCGCGGCAGCATGGCAGGTACCCCTACCAGAGGCACAACTGTCAGCTACGGCGATTATGGTCTGGTCTGCATGGAGCCCGTGTGGATCCGTTCCAACCAGATCGAGGCAGCTCGTGTCGCCATGACACGTTACATCAAGAGATATGGTAAAGTCTGGATCAAGATTTTCCCCGACAAGCCGGTAACAAAGAAGCCTGCTGAAGTCCGTATGGGTTCAGGTAAAGGCGCAGTTGAGTACTGGGTAGCAGTAGTCAAGCCCGGCAGAGTCATGTTTGAGATTGCCGGTGTACCGGAAGAGACGGCTAAGGAAGCGCTTCGTCTGGCAGCTAACAAGCTTCCCTGCAAGTGCAAGATCGTTTCCAAGGCACAGGTGGAAGGCGGTGCAAAATAATGAAGAGCAAAGCATATTTAGAGGAATTGAGAAACAAATCTGTGGATGAGCTTTCCCAGGAGCTTGTCTCCGCCAAGAAGGAGCTCTTTAACCTCAGATTCCAGAATGCCACCAATCAGCTGAAGAATACGGCCAGAATCACTGAGGTGAGAAAGAACATCGCCAGAATTCAGACTGTGATTTCCAGCAAGGCAGAGTAATCCGGGAAGGTAAAGGAAACAAATCATGGAAAGAAATCTTAGAAAAGTCCGTATCGGCAAGGTAGTCAGTGACAAGATGGACAAGACAATTGTCGTGGCTATTGAAGATCACGTGAAACATCCGCTGATTGGTAAGATCGTTAAAAAGACTTATAAGCTTCGCGCTCACGATGAGAATAATGAGTGCGGCGTCGGCGATACTGTAAAGGTCATGGAGACCAGACCGCTGTCCAAGACAAAGAGATGGAGACTGGTCGAGATCGTTGAGAAGGCTAGATAACCAGAAAGGAAAACGAATATGATTCAGCAGGAAAGCAGACTCAGAGTCGCTGACAATACCGGTGCAAAGGAACTGCTCTGCATCCGTGTCTGCGGCGGCTCTACAAGAAGATATGCAAGAATCGGCGATACCATCATTGCAACCGTTAAAGAGGCAACGCCCGGCGGCGTTGTCAAGAAGGGTGATGTTGTTAAGGCTGTCGTCGTTCGTACAGTCAACACAACACGCAGAAAAGACGGCTCCTATATCAGATTCGATGAGAATGCGGCTGTCATCATCAAAGATGATCTGACACCTACAGGAACCCGTATCTTTGGGCCCGTCGCCAGAGAGCTTCGTGAGAAGAAGTACATGAAGATCCTTTCCCTGGCTCCCGAAGTATTATAAGGAGGATCAAAGATGGCAACGAGTAAGATTAAGGTTGGCGATACAGTCAGAGTCATCGCCGGCAAGAGCAAAGGTAAAGAAGGCAAGGTTACTGCAGTCGACCGCAAGAACGGAAAAGTTACCGTAGAGGGCGCCAACATTGTTACAAAGCACAACAAGCCTTCCATGACTAATCCCAACGGCGGCATCACACAGCAGGAAGCTCCCCTGGATGCATCCAATGTTATGCTGGTTGTTGACGGACAGGTAACCCGCGTCGGTTTCAGTGTCGAGGACGGCAAGAAGGTCCGTGTCGCAAAGAAGACCGGCAAAGTGATCGACTGATAACGGAAAGGAGATCTACCAATGTCGAGTAGACTGAAAGATCTGTACAACACAGAAATTCGTGAACAGATGACAAAAAAGTTCGGCTACACCAACGTTATGCAGGTGCCGAAATTAGATAAAATCGTAGTCAACATGGGCGTCGGTGAGGCAAGAGAGAACGAGAAGCTCCTCGAAGCAGCTGCCAAGGATATGGAGATCATTACCGGCCAGAAGCCCGTACTGACAAGGGCTAAGAAGTCCATCGCTAACTTCAAGATCAGAGAAGGCATGCCGATCGGCTGCAAGGTCACACTTCGCGGCGACAGAATGTACGAGTTCCTTGACAGACTGGTCAACCTGGCACTTCCCCGTGTCCGTGACTTCCGTGGCGTTAACCCCAACTCCTTCGACGGCAGAGGAAACTATGCAATGGGCATCAAGGAGCAGCTGATCTTCCCTGAGATCGAGTATGACAAGATCGACAAGGTAAGAGGTATGGATATCATCTTTACCACAACTGCACACACCGATGAAGAGGCAAGAGAGCTTCTGAGACTCTTCAATATGCCTTTTGCAAGAGACTGATCCGGGAAACCGGTAGTTAGACCATTAGGAGGAAAAAATGGCTAAAACATCCATGAAAGTAAAGCAGCAGATGAAACCCAAGTTCTCCACGAGAGCTTATACACGCTGCAAGATCTGCGGTCGTCCGCACTCTGTTCTGAAAAAGTATGGCATTTGCAGAATTTGCTTCCGTGAGCTGGCTTACAAAGGACAGATCCCGGGCGTCAAGAAAGCAAGCTGGTAATAGCAGACGAATAATATAGGAGGCAAATCAGATGACAATGAGCGATCCGATTGCAGATATGCTTACAAGAATCCGTAATGCAAATACTGCGAAACACGATACAGTAGATATTCCCTACTCCAAGATCAAGTTCTCCATCGCGCAGATCCTGCTTGATGAGGGATATGTTAAGAGCGTTGACCTTGTTGACAACGGCAGCTTCAAAGACATCAGAGTAACTCTGAAGTACGGCGCTGACAAGAACGACAAGATCATCACAGGCCTTAAGAGAATCTCCAAACCCGGCCTTCGCGTATACGCGAACAAGGAGCAGGTTCCGAAGGTACTTGACGGACTTGGAATTGCAATCCTTTCCACAAACCAGGGCGTTGTGACCGATAAGAAGGCCAGAGAGCTCCAGGTTGGCGGCGAAGTACTTGCATTTGTTTGGTAATATCGATAAACACTATTGTAAATAACACAGGAGGTACGGGCGAATGTCACGAATTGGAAGAATGCCAATCGCTATCCCTGCAGGTGTAACTGTAGATATAGCAGAAAATAATAATGTGACTGTAAAGGGCCCCAAGGGTGAACTGACCAGGGCTCTGCCGAAGGAAATGACGATTAAATTGGAGGATGGCAAGATCGTAGTTGAGCGTCCTAACGATCTCAAGAAAGAGAAATCCCTCCACGGACTGACCAGAAGTCTGCTTCACAACATGGTAGTCGGCGTGACTACAGGTTTCGAGAAGAAGCTGGAAGTCAACGGCGTAGGTTACAGAGCAGCAAAATCCGGAAATACGCTTACACTGAATTTAGGATATTCTCACCCGGTTGAGATGATCGACCCTGAGGGAATTACCTCAGAAGTGCAGGGTACAAACGTGATCATCGTCAAGGGTATTGACAAAGAAGCCGTCGGCCAGTATGCGGCAGACATCAGAGACAAGAGAAGACCGGAACCTTATAAGGGCAAGGGAATCAAGTATGCTGATGAGCACATCAGACGCAAGGTCGGTAAGACAGGCAAGAAATAAATAGCATAGATTTTGGAGGATAACAATGGTTAAGAAGGAAAACAGAAAGGCCATTCGCGAGAAAAAGCACGCCAGGATCCGCAACCGTTTCAGCGGCACGGCGCAGAGACCGCGCCTGGCTGTCTATAGAAGCAATAAGCACATCTATGCTCAGATTATCGATGATGACGCACAGAAGACTCTGGTATCCGCCGGCACCGTTGAGAAAGAGATCAAAGAAGCCCTTGAGAATACTGATGACATCGCAGCAGCCGAGAAGGTTGGCGAAGTGATCGGCAAGAGAGCTGTTGAGAAGGGAATCACGGAAGTCGTTTTTGACAGAGGCGGTTATGTTTATCAGGGCAAAATTGCAGCCCTTGCTGAGGCAGCTCGTAAAGCTGGCCTTGATTTCTAAGGAAGGGAGACTCACACATGAAACGTGCAATGATTGATGCAAGTCAGATGGAACTCACCGATAAGGTAGTTACCATCAAACGCGTTACGAAGGTCGTTAAAGGCGGACGTAACATGCGCTTTACAGCCCTGGTAGTCGTAGGTGACGGTAACGGCCATGTTGGCTGTGGTCTGGGCAAAGCAACTGAAATTCCGGAAGCAATCCGCAAGGGCAGAGAAGACGCCGCTAAGAATCTTGTGAGCGTAGCTCTCGACGAGGTTTCCAGTATTTCTCACGATTATATCGGAAAGTACGGCTCTGCACAGGTTCTGCTTAAGAAATCCCCCGATGGTACCGGTATCATCGCAGGTGGTCCCGCTCGTACGGTCTGCGAACTTGCAGGAATTAAGAACATCAGAACCAAGTCCCTGGGCTCCAACAACAAGCAGAACGTCGTTCTTGCAACCATCAACGGCCTCAGCCAGCTGAAGGTTCCGGAGGAAGTTGCTGCAAGACGCGGAAAGAGCGTTGCTGACCTCAAGGGCTGATTATAGCCAAAGCAAGCCGAAAGGAGAATTGGTATGCCTACAGATGTAAAAGAGACAAAGGCTGAGCCGAAAAAGCTTAAGATCACTCTGATCAAGTCTACCATCGGTGCAGTTCCGAAGAATAGAAAGATCGTAGAATCCATGGGCTTTAAGAAACTTAACAGCTATGTGATTCTGCCCGACAACGCCGCAACCAGAGGCCAGATCCGCCAGATCCGCCACATGGTCAAGGTTGAAGAACTGGACTAAGGGAGGTACAAAATGGAATTATCAAATTTAAGACCTGCTGACGGTTCCAAGCACAGCAAATACAGAAAAGGCCGCGGCCACGCTTCCGGAAACGGAAAGACCGCAGGTTATGGACACAAGGGACAGAAGGCCCGTTCCGGCGCTCCCAGACCGGGATTTGAAGGCGGCCAGATGCCTCTGTACAGAAGACTCCCCAAGAGAGGCTTCACATGCTACAACAGCAAGGACATTGTTGCGATCGACATCACAAGACTTGAGAAGTTCGAAGACGGCGCAACAGTTGATGTTCAGGCACTCAAGGACTGCGGTATCATCAAAGAGTCCAGGGACGGCGTCAAGATCATCGGATGCGGCGACCTTTCCAAGAAACTCAATGTTAAGGTGAACGCTTACAGTGCTGCCGCAAAGGCTAAGATCGAGGCAGCAGGCGGTACAGCCGAAGTCGCAGAATAACTCAGGGAGAAAAATCTCCACTGAGTTATTGGATGCACACGCGTGCGGAAACGTAGAAGTTGCCTTGCGGCAACCCGCACGCGGCGCAGCGGCTCGTAAAGCGAGCCTTATATTTCGGGAATCAGGCCGCTTTTTCCTCAGGTTCATAAAAAGAGGGGAAAGCGGCATACCCGTAAACCTATGAGGTCTGTGTTATGTTAGAGACTGTAAAAAATGCTTTTAAATTAAAAGAGATCCGCCAGAAGCTGCTGTATACGCTTGTCATGCTGGTTGTGATCCGTATCGGTTCACAGCTGCCGGCTCCCGGTATTGACAGGACATATTTCAGCAACTGGTTTGCTGCGCAGACAGGTGATGCATTCAGTTTTGTCGATGCATTTACCGGCGGTTCTTTTTTGAACATGTCCATTCTGGCACTGAACATTACACCCTATATCACATCATCGATCATTATCCAGCTTCTCACGATTGCAATCCCCAAACTTGAGGAGATGCAGAAAGAAGGAGAAGAGGGAAGAAAACTCCTGGTCTCCATTACCCGCTATGTCACAGTAGCGCTCGCGCTTATGGAAGCGGCGGCAATGGCGATCGGCTTCGGAAGGCAGGGCCTTCTTGAAGAGTACAATGCCATCAACATCATCATGGTCATTTGTACGCTGACGGCAGGCAGTGCGTTCCTTATGTGGATCGGTGAGCAGATCACCGAGAAGGGTGTCGGAAATGGTATCTCGATCGTACTCGCGATCAACATCATCTCCAGAATGCCTCAGGACATCGCAAGTCTTTTCTCTCAGTTCGTGATCGGTAAGACGATCGCCATCGGTGCGGTGGCAGCGCTGATCATCATCGCGATCATCGTGCTCATGGTAGTCATGGTCATCTTCCTCAACGATGCAGAGAGAAGGATCCCGGTGCAGTACGCACAGAAGATCCAGGGCAGAAGACTTGTCGGCGGCGCCAACTCCGTTATTCCTCTCAAGGTGAATACGGCAGGCGTTATGCCCATCATCTTCGCCTCCTCCATTATGGAGTTTCCTGTGATCATCTCCACACTGGCCGGCTATAAGGGAACGGGAATCTGGTCGGAAGTTCTCCGCTATCTTTCCTCTTCCTACTGGTGCAACCCCAGCCAGATCAAGTATTCACTCGGTCTTGTCGTATATGTAGTACTGCTGATTTTCTTCGCGTACTTCTATACGTCGATCACTTTCAATCCGCTGGAGATTGCAGACAATTTGAAAAAGCGCGGAGGTTTCATCCCGGGTATCCGTCCCGGCAAACCTACAAGTGAGTATCTTAACAGAATCCTGAATTATATCATCTTTATCGGCGCGGTCGGTCTTACGATCGTCGGTATCCTCCCCTTCTTCTTCAGAGGCGTATTCGGCGCTTCTGTATCCTTTGGAGGAACCAGCCTGATCATCGTGGTCAGCGTTGTACTTGAGACGATCAAGCAGATCGAGTCCATGATGATGGTAAGGAATTATAAGGGATTCCTTAACGATTGATCTTTGGCGTATGGTCCGGAGACGGTGAAACTGATGTTTTGCCGGCTCCGGTTTGATGCGCATCGAAAAAGTTAAAGGTTAACAGTATTAAGCTTCAGAGCGGAGAGCTCAGAATGGAGGTTGCAATGAAGATCGTTATGTTGGGAGCACCCGGAGCAGGTAAGGGAACACAAGCTGAGATGATCGCCGACAAGTATGGAATCCCGCACATCTCCACCGGTGACATTTTCCGTGCCAATATCAAGAACGGCACAGAACTTGGCAAAAAAGCAAAATCATACATGGATGCCGGAAACCTTGTACCGGATGAGCTGACCGTTGATCTCGTGATCGACAGAGTCGCGCAGCCCGATTGCGAGAAGGGATATATCCTTGACGGTTTTCCGAGAACGATTCCTCAGGCGGAAGTTTTCACGAAGCAGCTTGAGAAGAACGGTGATAAAATTGATTTCGCGATCGATGTTGAAGTACCGGACGAAAAAATTGTAAACCGCATGGGCGGCAGAAGATCCTGCCCGAGCTGCGGCGCAACCTATCACATTCAGTATATCCCGCCCAAGAAAGAGGGCATCTGCGATGTATGCGGCACAGAACTTGTTCTCAGAAATGATGACAAGCCCGAGACCGTCAAGAACAGACTGAATGTTTATCATGAAGCTACACAGCCGCTGATCGACTTCTACAAGGCGCAGGGAGTTCTCAAAGGAGTCGACGGAACAAAGGACATGAAAGATGTCTTCGCGGATATTGTTAAGATTTTGGAGGATTAAAAGTGTCAAAAGCAGATGTGATCGAACTCGAAGGTGTTGTAATTGAAAAGCTCCCCAATACACTGTTTCGTGTCAAATTGGAGAACGGAGCCGTTATTCTCGCTCATATCAGCGGTAAGCTGAGACAGAATTTCATCAGAATTCTGCCGGGAGATAAAGTTACTCTTGAAATGTCCACCTATGACCTGACAAAGGGAAGAATTATCTGGAGAGACAAATAAAAAAACATCCGGAGAGATCTAAGAAAACATTTGCTATCGGCATAGTCGTGTGATATAATTCAAAGGCTGTTAAGAATTCGTAATGCGAATTCTTATTTTGCGCGTTAACAATAAGTCATGCTTTACGGCATGGTCGGATTGTTTAAAGTGCTGGCGTGCTTGAAGACCCGCTCGTGCGCCAGGGAAATTGCAGAGAATGATGAAAGGAGTAGACTATGAAAGTAAGAGCTTCTGTAAAGCCCATTTGCGATAAGTGCAAAGTCATTAAGCGCAAGGGTATTATCAGGATCATCTGCGAGAATCCGAAGCACAAACAGAGACAGGGTTGAGAA
>OCTW011440793.1_pt1 | contig 11012 bp, 9 predicted proteins | sample 1539671 | NCBI WGS metagenome assembly OCTW01 (sample SAMN02144230, study PRJEB22623) | gut metagenome | biome: sheep rumen | host: Ovis aries | place: New Zealand | reverse complement strand
GTATCTTTTAAAATATGAAGCATATGTATTTTAATTCCTAGTATTTTTTTATGAGATAAGTATTTAGCAGTATTAATCATATCTTCTTTTGTTTCATATGGAAGACCATTAATAATATGCACAACTACATTTATATTTCTTTTATTTAATTCATTTAAGCAATTCTCAAATTCATCTAAAGTAGAACATCTATTAATTTTTTTAGCAGTTTTTTCATTTGTTGTTTGTAGACCTAATTCAATAACTAAATCAGTTCTTTTATTTAATTCTTCTAAATAGTCATATACCTCAGGAGTTATAGAATCAGGCCTAGTTGCGATATTAAGTCCAACGACTCCTTCTTGTTTAAGTATTAGTTCATATTTTTCTTTTAGTTCAGAAAGAGGGGCATAAGTATTAGTATTTGCCTGAAAATAACCGATATATTTTGATGTAGGCCATTTTTTAAGCATAACTTCTTTTATTTGATTAAATTGATCTACTAAATTATCGGTTGTTACTTTTTCACCAGAACCATTTAAACAATATGTACATCCTCCAGTGCCTTTAGTGCCATCTATATTTGGACAAGTAAATCCAGCATTTAAACTTACCTTAAATACCTTACATCCATATTTCTTTTTATAATAATAATTTAATGTATAATATCTTTTGTTATCTAAACTATACTTAAACATAAAATCACCTAAAAAGTATTATACCATTTTTATTTGAAATATGTTATTATTTTAATGGTGATAAATTATGCCTAGTCATAAAATACATATTGGAATAGGAAAAGAATTAAATAAATATTATAATTATGATAGTGATTTGTTTTATATTGGGTGTATACTGCCTGATTTAGGTAATAATCACTATATATCTCATTTTAAAAAGAATCATAGAGAATATGATTTTGATACATTTATTAATAAATATTATAATAAGTATAATCCAGTAATTGTAGGATATTTAGTTCACATTCTAACTGATGATTTTTATAACAAATATGTAAGAGATAATTACTATATACATGATGATATACTAAGAGGTATAAAGTATAATGATAAAGTTTTTTATGGTTCTCCAAAAGAAGTAACAGATAAGAAACAAGAAGGTTTTTATCAATATGAATATTATTTGTTGAATAAAAAAGAAATACCTAAAATAGACTATATTGATATTGAAACCGAAATCAAAGAGTGTAATTATGATAAAGAATACATAAAAGAATATATTGATAAACATAATGAAGAAATAAAGAAAAATGACTATAAATTAGATTTTGAAATATTTAGTTTTGAAGAATTAGATAAGCTTTATAATGATTGTACTAAATATATAAAAAAATATTTAGATAAGTTAAATAATAATCTTGAAAATAATAAATAATTATATTATAATTAACTTGTTGACAGCGAAGAAAAGTAGTAATAAATGAATTATTTATAGAGAATTAGTGGTTGGTGGAAACTAGTAATAATAAATTTATGAACTTGTTTTGGAGTCAAAAAACGCATATCTGCGATAAAGATTAAAGAGCATAGATTTCTATGAAGTAAGGTGGTACCGCTATTGTTAGTCCTTACATCATAGGAATTTTTTTGTTAAAAAGGAGTTGTTTTTATGAATGCTTTGCGATATTTAGCAATATTTTTAATTTATTTTGTACTAGGGTATTTAACATATTTGTTTGCTGTTGTTTTGCCACATTCTAGGGCATTGAAAAAAACAAAGAATAAAAAATACCCACCAGAATTACAATTATTAAGAGATTATTACAAAATAAATATTAATAAAATTGGTGTTATTAGAACACTTAGAATATTAAATTTTGTTAATGCACTCATGTTTGCGGCGCTTGTAATGGTAGTGTTTAATGTACAAGCAATTTGGTTGAAATTGATAATATTAGTAGTGCTAATGTTACCAACAATATGGGTTGTGTATTATTTTGTAGCAAAATATTTAAAACATATAGAGAGGAAGAGAGAAAATGTATAATTATAAAGATATAGAAAAGAAATGGCAAAATCATTGGGAAAATGATAAAACATATAAAGTTACAGAAGATGAAAGTAAAAAGAAATTCTATATGTTAGTAGAATTTCCTTACCCATCAGGCGCAGGACTTCATGTAGGACATGCGAAGTGTTTTAGTGCATCTGATACTTATGCTAGATATAAAAGAAATAAAGGATATAATGTACTATTTCCTTTTGGATTTGATTCGTTTGGTAATCCAGCTGAACAATATGCGATTAAGAATCACGAACATCCATCAATAATGACACATAAATGTATTGATATATTTAGAAATCAAGCTAAATCATTAGGGTTAAGTGTTGATTGGGATAGAGAAGTTAGTACTTGTGAACCAGAATATTATAAATGGACACAATGGCAATTTATCAAATTTTATAATGCTGGTTTAGCATATAAAGAAGAAAAAGAAATAAATTGGTGTCCTAAATGTAAGATGGGATTATCTAATGAAGATTCTCAAGGTGGTACATGTGTTAGATGTGATACTAGAGTAGAAAAAAAGTTAAAGAATCAATGGATGCTTAGAATGAAAGATTATTCTGAAAAGTTAATTGATGGATTAGAGGATACTGAAATACTTGATAAAGTTAAAACTGCACAAATTAACTGGATTGGAAAAAGTGTTGGTGCGCATGTTGATTTTAATATAAAAGATGCTGATGATAAAATAACAGTATTTACAACAAGATGCGATACATTATTTGGAGCGACTTTTATGGTTATTTCACCAGAACATCCAATTATAGAAAAATATAAAGAGAAGATAAATAATATGGATGAAGTTTCTAAATATCAAGAAGAAGCTAGAAATAAAACAGATATTGAAAGAACTGATAATACTAAAGAAAAAACGGGTGTTAAGTTAGATGGAATATGTGTGATTAATCCAGTTAATAATAAAGAATTACCAATATATATATCAGATTATGTACTAATGGATTATGGAACAGGTGCGATTATGGCAGTTCCAGCACATGACACTAGGGATTATGAATTTGCTAAAAAATTCGGTATTGATATTATTCCAGTTCTTGAAGGTGGAGATATAGAAAAAGAAGCTTTCGTTGGTGATGGAGTTCATATTAATTCTGATTTCTTAAATGGTCTAGGAAAAGAAGAAGCAATTAATAAAATGATAGAGTTTTTAGAAGATAAAAAGATTGGAACTAAATTTATAAATTATAAATTACAAGATTGGATATTTAGTAGACAAAGATTCTGGGGTGAACCAATTCCAATGATACATTGTGATAAATGTGGATGGAATCCAGTTAAAGAAGAAGATTTACCAATTGTATTACCAAATGTAGAAAGTTATGAACCAACAGAAGATGGTGAAAGTCCACTTTCTATAATTCCAGAATTTGTAAATTGTGAATGTCCAAAATGTGGTGGACCAGCAAAAAGAGAAACAGATACTATGCCTAACTGGGCAGGATCTTGTTGGTATTTCTTAAGATATATGGATGCTAAAAATGATAAAGAATTTGTTAATATGGATAAAGCAAAATATTGGGGTCAAGTTGATTTATATGATGGTGGTATGGAACATGCTACTAGACATTTATTATATGCTAGATTCTGGAATATATTCTTACATGAACAAGGTTTAGTTCCATATAGTGAACCATTTAAAAAGAGAATTGCTCATGGTATGATTTTGGCGTCAGATGGTTCAAAAATGAGTAAATCAAAAGGTAATGTAGTTAATCCAACTGATATGATAAATGAGTATGGTGCAGATGCACTTAGATTATATGAATTATTCATTGGGGATTATTCAAAAGATGCAGCTTGGTCAGAAGAAGCTCTTAGAGGTTGTGCTAAATTCTTAGATAGAGTATATAACTTAGGAGAAAAAATAACAGATGAAGATGCTATATCTAAAGAAAATGAAAAAATGATTCACAAGACTATTAAAAAGGTTAGTGAAGATATAGAAAATATTAAATTTAATACTGCTGTTAGTGCATTAATGACATTAGTAAACTCATTTAATGATACTAATATAATAACTAAAAAAGAATATAGAATTTTACTTCAATTATTAAATCCATTTTCTCCACATATTACAGAAGAATTAAATGAAAAGTATAATCTAGGTGAAGAATTATCATATAGTGAATGGCCTAAATTTGATCCGGAAAAAATAATAGACGAAGAAGTAGAAGTGGTTGTTCAAGTAAATGGAAAAGTAAGAGGAAAAGTAACTGTTCCAAGTGATATTTCGGAAGTTGAAGTAAAAGAAAAAGCAAAAGAAATAGAAAACGTTAAGAGATATCTAGATGGAAGTGAAATAATTAAAGAAATCTATATTCCTAAAAAATTAGTTAGTTTTGTAATTAAATAAAAAAAAGAATTATGATATCATAATTCTTTTTTATTTATTCTTAATTATTTCAAAATTTAGAGAATTTGGTGTTGTTCTTTCTACACGCATATATATTATTTTATTTGGTTTATATTGTTCTATCATTTTTTCGTCATATGAACCATCTTTAATTTGAACATATATTACTTTTTTATATACAGCACTTAAATGTTTTATAGCTGACTCACTAAAAGAATCTCCTATAAATAGAATTGTTTCTTCTTTTAAATATTTATCATTTGTATATATAGTATATGGTTTATTATCTTTATTTATTACTTTTTTTCTTATATTGTTTTTATTGTCGTATTTAACTATTGCGATATTATCTTTAATTTTTGATGAGATACCAGAATACATATGAAGATCTCTAATTGAATTATCATTATAACTATATTTGATTCTTTGATTACCAATAATATCCTTGCCATATATTTTTTTTAAAAATTCTTTTACATAAATGTAAGATCCATAATCATTCCAATGTGTATCAGTTCTATAATATGTTTCATATTTTTTATTTGAAGTGTTAAATATATTTGTTGAATAAAACATATTATCAATACCATTTTTTTCAAAATAATTATAAGCTTCTAAAAAATAATCATTATTAACTTTGATCTGTTTTGGTAGATTCTCTGAATATATTGTTGATTTATTAGGACAAATAATATAATAAATGTCTATATTCTTTTTATTTAATTTTATTTTTTCTTGTTTTAGTTTATTAGTTATAATATCTAATTCTGAATAATTAATTTTTTTTCTTCCATCTATAAATGATATTTCATCTCCATCTTTTTCATTGTCAAAAAATATCCAAATATCATTTTTACTACTTTTTCCTAAAATAACTCTATTATCTATTGATTCATTCAATAGTTTAAAATGAAGATTTCTCCAGTTATTAACGATATTATTTCTATATGGTAAATTGTCATTATAATAATTATCCCATTCATCTGGAAAACTTGTAATATTTCTAAAAGTAAGTGTTGGTTTTACTGCTAAATTTCTTTTTTCAAGATTTATACTCTTAATACTATCTTTTACAAAAAAATTCGTAATTGATGGCAAATAAAGTACCGCGATGAAAATTATAATTAATATAAAATTATTGTTCTTAAGTTTTTTCATGTTGTCCTCCTTTAAAATCTAAAATAGATAAATGGATTGTATGTATTAGATGCTAATGAACTTATACAAAAAAACCATAATAGCATTATTATACTTATTTCTGCATAAGGTTTAATTATTCTTATTATTTTTTTATCTTTTATCATGCTGTAAATTTTTTGTAGAATACAACATAATAATATTGCAATAATAAAGATGATAATATTTCTAGATGTGATAATTTTATATAGTCTAATGTTACTGTTAATATTAGATGGTATTATCATTTTTTTGATAAATAATAATCCTTTTTTTAATCCATCTACTCTAAATAAAACCCATCCAAAATTTATAATTATAATGGAATATATATGACTAAATATTGTGTGCTTATCTAAAAACTTTTTAAAACCTAATCTTTCTATAAAAATAAAAAATCCATGAAATAGTCCCCAAGCAATAAAATTCCAAGCAGCACCATGCCAAATTCCTGTTACTAAAAATACAATCCATAAATTAATGTAGGTTCTTATTTTACTTTTTCTATTTCCTCCTAACGGAATATAAATATACTCCTTAAACCATGTTGAAAGTGAGATATGCCATCTTCTCCAAAATTCAGTTATACTTCTTGATATATAGGGATAATCAAAATTTTCCATAAAAGTAAATCCAAACATTTTTCCTAATCCTATTGCCATATCTGAATAACCACTGAAATCATAATAAATTTGTAATGTATAAGAAACAGAACCAATCCATGATAAAAGAGTATTTATATTATTTATATCTGAATCAAATATCATATCTGCAATAACTGCCATTGTATTTGCTAATAATACCTTTTTTGATAAACCAAATATAAATCTTCTTGTACCATCAGCAAAAGAGTTAATTGTAGTTTTTCTATTATTGATTTGCTTTTCTATATCTTTATATTTTACTATAGGCCCTGCTATTAACTGTGGAAAGAATGATATATATAAGGCAAGATTTAATATGTTTTTTTGTACTGCTATTTTTTTTCGGTATAGATCAATTATATATGACATAATTTGAAATGTATAAAACGATATTCCAATAGGCAAGACTATATCTTTATTAGGTATAGAAAAATGTAATATAGCGTTAAGATTGTTTATGAAAAAATTAAAATATTTAAAATAACCTAATAATAGAATGTTAGTTGAGATAGATAATATTAATATTATTAATCTTTTCTTCTTATCATTTGTTTTATCTAGTTTGATTCCATATATATAATTAATTAAAATTGAAAAAAGCATTAGTATAATATATTTTGGTTCTCCCCAAGCATAAAAAACTAAACTAAATACTAATAAAACATAATTTTTATATTTGTCCTTTATTAGAAAATATATGATTAATAGAATTGGTAAAAAACACCAAATAAAAGTCATAGAACTAAAAACCATTAAAATCACCTCGTGTATATACATCTTAAATAATTGTACCATTATTTCTTGCCTTTTTATACAAGAAAACTAAATAAAAAGTATAAAATAATTTTTTTTTTATTTTTTTAGGGGGATTTCCTTCTCAAATGGATAATAAAACTATTGAGGGGGAATAATATGAAGAAAATAATTGTAATTGTTTTGATGATTGTAGTAGCAATCACAAGTATGTTTATTTTTGACAATACTGATACTAAAGCATCTATAGATTATAGTAAAAAAAAGAAGATAACCTATAATGAAACAAAAGATGAATATAGTTATGTAACAACTGATTCAGATAATATCGAAGAATTATTAAAAGAAGAAAAAATAGTACCAAAAGTTAATTACGTATTTGAAGAAAAAGAACCTATTGTTAAAGAAGAAAAAACATTAAAAAATGGTTTTATAGAAGAAAACAATAATACTTATTATTATGAGAATGATATAAAAGCAATAGGACAAAGAGAAATAGATAATAGTGTTTATTATTTTGATGAAAACGGGATAATGCAAAAAGATAAGGTTATAGAAAATTGTTACTATGATCAAGACGGAAAGTTATATATAGGCTTTAAAGAAATAGATGGAAATAAGTTATATTTTACTAAAGAAGGAATTAGTAAAGGAATAACTGAAATAGATGGTAAAAAATATTATTTTGATGATGATGGTCACTTATTAACAAATTGTTTTTATGATAACTATTATTTAGATGAAGAAGGAGTAATAGTAACGGGTCAAAGAAAAATAGGTGGAAGAATATATATATTTAATGATGATGGTATTATTCAAAATGGTTTTCAAACTATAGATGGTAATGTATATTTCTTAGATGAAAATAATAATAAATTAAAGGGATTACAATTAATTGATGGTATTAGATATTATTTTGATTTTGAAACAGGAATATTAATAAAAAAAGATGTTAAGTCAGTAATAGATATTTCTTCCTGGCAGGGTGATCTAGATTTTGATAAATTAAAAGAATCTAATTTAGTAGATGGAGTAATAGTTAGATTAGGATATGGTACAACACTAAATGATAATCCTGTTCTAGATAATAAATTCAAAAGAAATATTAATGAATTAAAAAGACTAGATATACCATATGGGATATATTTTTATGGATATGCCCAAAACGAATATGCATCTAATTTAGAAGCAAATTTTGTAAGTAATGTTCTTAAGGAAGTAGATGCAAAACTTAGTTTTCCAATTTTTTATGATGCAGAGTTAACTGAATTTAGTGGAGTTAAATATACTAAGACTCTTTATAGAAAAGTAATTAATAATTTTGTATCTAAATTAAACGAATATGGTTATAAAGATGTAGGACTTTATGGAAATTTAAATATGTTAACCAATGGATCATTATCATTTTCTAAGAAGTATCCTGTATGGGTTGCACAATACTTTAATAAATGTGAATATGATAAAGAATATGTTGGTTGGCAATATACTTCTAATGGTTCTATACCTGGTATAAATGGAAGAGTAGATATGAATATATTTTATTAGTAAATAAATGTAAAATCTACAATATAATACAAAAATAGATAGTAAGATATGGTATACTTTAATAGTACAAAAAGGAATGGTATTATGTATAATAAAAAGAATAAGAAAAAAAGTTATTTTATTTATATGTCAAATGTTTATAGATTAACAACAGTAACTTTGTTAGTTTGTATTATAGTTTTAGGGTTATTATACGTAAATGCAAATGGTCAAAAAAAATGTGAAAAAGCTAGTATAATAAAGAAAGAAATAATTAATCCGAACGTAGTATTCTTTGGGGATTCAATAACTGATTATTATGATTTAGATAAGTATTATCCAAATTTAAAGAAAGTAAATAGTGGAATTGCTGGTCACAGAACATGGGATTTAAAAAAAGATATGTATAATAGAGTATATAGATATAATCCAAGTAAAGTAATAATATTAATTGGTATTAATAATTTTTTGTATGAAAGAAGTCCTATTGACTTAGTAGTGGGAGACATAAAAGAAATGACTGAGAATATTCATAAAGAATTACCAAATACTGAAATAATTATTCAATCTATTTATCCTATTAACGATGATTGGAGAATACATAGACATAATGAAGTTCCAGAATCTGGTGAATTAACAAAAAAAATAATAGAAACAAATGATAAAATTAAAAAGTATTGTGAAGAGAATAATTATATTTATATAGATATGTTTAAAGAATTATCTGATGATAATTGTGAGTTTAGTAGAGAATACACTGATGACGGATTACATCCAAACGAAAAAGGTTATGATATAATAACTAAAACTTTAAAGAAATACTTATAGTATTTCTCTTTTTTTTTTGTTATAATATTTATAATGATGGAGGTAAACTATGAAAAAAGATGATAAAAAGATTGCAGTTTTAATACCATGTTATAATGAGAGCAAGACTATAGAAAAGGTAGTTAAAGATTACAAAAAAGCATTACCAGAAGCAGATATTTATGTATTTGATAATAATTCTAGTGATGATACAGATAAGATTGCTAAGAAAGCAGGAGCGATAGTAGAATATGAATATAAGCAAGGAAAAGGTAATGTTATTAGATCAATGTTTAAAAAAATAGATGCTGATTGTTATTTAATGATTGATGGTGATGATACTTATCCAGCAGAACACGCTAGAGAAATGTGTGATTATATTTTAGAAGGAAAAGCAGATATGGTTATTGGTGATAGATTATCATCAACATATTTTAAAGAGAATAAAAGACCATTTCATAATTTTGGTAACGTATTAGTTAGAGGTTTAATTAATTCATTATTTAAGAGTAAAGTAAAAGATATAATGACAGGTTATAGAGCATTTAGTTATGACTTTGTTAAAACATTCCCAATACTATCAAAAGGATTTGAAATTGAAACAGAAATGACAATTCATGCTTTAGATAAGAATATGGGATTAAAGGAAATACCAGTAGATTATAGGGATAGACCAGAAGGAAGTGTTTCAAAACTAAATACATTTAGTGATGGATTTAAAGTTCTTAAAACTATTGCAAGATTATTTAAAGAATATAAACCAAGTATATTCTTTGGATTAATAGGATTTATTTTCTTTGGAATAGCGGTAGGCTTTGGTACTCCGGTATTCATTGATTATTTTAAAACTGGTTTAGTAGAAAGATTTCCAACATTAATATTTTCGGGATTTATGTTAATGATTTCAGTATTAAGTATTGTATGTGGAATAATACTTGAAGTAGTTGTAAAAAAGCATAGACAATTATTTGAATTTGTATTAATTAATACAAGGAGAGATAAATAGTGAAAGAGGATAAATTATCTATATTATTTGATAAAATATGTAAGATATTACATCTTAAATTTAAAGATAAAACCAAGAACTTATTATTACAAATGTTTAAATTCTTATTAGTAGGAGGTCTTGCATTTATAATAGATTATGTAACACTAATAATATGTAAAGAAGTATTTAATATAAATGTACTTATAAGCGCAGCAATAGCGTTTACAGTATCAGTTATATTTAACTATGTACTTAGTGTTACATGGGTGTTTGATGTAGATGAGAAAAAAAGCAAAAAGAAAAACTTTATAATATTTATAGTTTTTAGTATTATAGGATTAGGATTAACAGAATTAATTATGTGGTTTGGAGTAGACATATTAAAAATTAGTTATTTAATAGTTAAGATAATCGCAACTGCGATAGTAATGATATTTAATTTTGTAACAAGAAAATTGTTTTTAGAGTAAAATTGGCATAAAAATGCCAATTTTTTGTATACTAGATAAAAAAACTCTTGCATAATTTTTAAAAATGAGGTATTTTGTGTTAAAATTATAAAAGAATGGAGAGATGTATATGGCAAGAAGATATAGAAGAAAAAAGAATAATACATTAAATGTGTTCTTTACAATTATTCTATTGTTATTGATAGGTATATTATGTTATAAAATATATAATGAACAAATAAAGCCTAAATACATTGGTAAACCGAAAACAGAGAAAACTGAAAAAGTTGATA
>OCTW011604377.1_pt1 | contig 11013 bp, 7 predicted proteins | sample 1539671 | NCBI WGS metagenome assembly OCTW01 (sample SAMN02144230, study PRJEB22623) | gut metagenome | biome: sheep rumen | host: Ovis aries | place: New Zealand | reverse complement strand
TTTTCCGATCCTTCGGGCACCTACGAGACTTCCTACCTCGAGTCGCAGCTGATCATCAACGACCATATCTTCCGCGGCCCTCAGGAGTTTAAGGTTGTGCCCAAGGTGGTCACTTCAGACAGTCAGCTACCCAACCCCAAAACAGCCACTCAGGCTACCCACCCGCTGGTCGGCAGTCTCGTGACTATCAAGGGTCTCAAATATGCCGGCGAGACATTTGTCCTTCTCTATCTCGATTCTACCAAAGACAAGAAATCGGGCACCAACCGCGTTTTCCTTTCCGAAGACAACGGTACCGGTAAGTTCGGCAAGACCCACGGCATCACCACCTGGGCAATGTCCGAATCGAAGATGAAGGAGCACCTCCTCGCAGGAGACTGGGACGATGCCGAGGTAGCCAGCGGATCAGAGTATCTGCTCGACGAAGACGGCAACCACGTAACCCTCGGACATTCAATGCTTAAGGGAGACGGCTCGTACCCCGGAGTAGAGAAGGCGGCGTATAGCGTCAGCCAGTACTTCACCCTCGGCTCTACTTCCATCCAGGTCCGCACCAGCGGATTCTGCAAGTTCGCCGACGTGGAGATCGACCCCGCTGTCCTCAGCGGAGAGAAGACCATCTCCGTTACGGGTATCATCAACCTCTATCAGGGTAGCATCCAGTTAACTGTCAACTCACTTGACGACTTTGTTGTAGAATGAAAAAAGTTTTAGCACTCATCGTAATGGCAGCATCGCTTACCGCTTGTCATCAGAACCCCTTCCTCAAGGAGTGGAAAACCCCGTTCGGCATTCCCCCGTTCGAATCCATCAAAACCACCGATTATGTGCCCGCCATCAAGGCCGGCATCGAGCAGCAGACAGCCGAGATTGAGGCTATCGTAGCCTGTCCCGACCAGCCCACCTTCGAGAACACTATAGCCCCGCTGGAGCTCAGCGGCAGCATCCTCTCCAAGGTCGCAGGCGTGCTCTACAACGTGGCCGAGACCGATCAGACCCCCGAACTCGACGCCGTGCTCGAAGAGGTGATCCCGCTGATGAGCGACCACGAAGCTTCCATCTCCTTCAACAAGGGCCTCTATGAGAGGGTCGCCGCAGTCTATAACTCCGACCAGAGCGGTCTGACGAGGGAGCAGCAGATGGTGCTCAAGAAACACTTTGAGAGCTTCGAGCGCGAAGGTATCGGACTCCCCGCCGACCTTCAGGAGCGCCTCAAGGCTATCGAAAGCGAACTTGCCGTCAAGACCCAGAAGATAGGCAACAACATACTCGCAGAGTCCAACGCATTCAAGGAGAAGTTTGGCATCAGCGTGAGCGAATACTCCACCGCGATGACAACCACCGAAGACCGCGAGCTGCGTAAGGCCATGTTCGAGGCCTACACGAGCCGCGGCCACCATGGCAACGACAACGATAACTGCGCCCTCATCCTCGACGTGCTCCGTCTGCGCGCCCGCAAGGCCAGCATCCTCGGCTACCGCAACTTCGCCTCCTACCAGCTCTCCAACAAGATGGCAGGCGATCCCGGGACAGTCGACAGCTTCCTTTCGGAGATCATGACCTCAGCGGTAAAGCAGGCAAAGCAGGAAATCCGCGACATGGAGAAAATCGCAGGCCACCCCATCGAGCCCTGGGACTGGTGGTACTACTCCGAGAAGGTGCGTATCCAGAAGTACGCCCTTGAGGACAGCCTCATCCGTCCTTACTTCAAGATCGACAATGTGGTCAAGGGTATCTTCACGGCCGCCCATACCCTTTACGGGGTCAATGCCGAGCCTGTCGACGGAGTGCCTTCCTACAACCCCGCCGTGGTGAAGACCTACAAGATCACCGATGCCGACGGCAGCCTGCTCGGAATCTTCACGACCGACTATCACCCCCGCAGTTCGAAGCGCGGCGGCGCATGGATGAACAACGTCCGCGACCAGTACTTCGACGCCGAGGGCAAGGAGGTGCGCCCGATCATCGTCAATGTAGGCAATCTTCCCGAGTATCTCTCGGTGGACGATGTCCAGACGGTGTTCCACGAGTTCGGCCATGCCCTCCACGGCCTTCTGACCAAGTGCCACTACGCCAGCGTCTCCGGCACTTCCGTTGCCCGCGACTTCGTGGAGATGTTCTCGCAGTTCAACGAGAACTGGGCCTTCCAGCCCTGGCTCCTCGAGCAGTATGCCGTTAACGATAAGGGCGAGGTCATCCCCGCGGAACTTGTGGCAAAGATTATCTCTGCGCTCAAGTTCAACCAGGGATTCATGACCACCGAGCTGGCAGCCGCGTCGATCCTCGACATGAAGTGGCACGAGCTCTCGTACATTCCCGAAGATGTGAATCCTTCCGCCTTTATCGATGAGTTCGAGGCGAAGGCCTGCAAGGAGATGGGCCTGATTTCGCAGATAGTCCCGCGCTACAAGACCACCTACTTCAACCACATCTTCTCAAGCGGCTACAGCGCTGGCTACTACGGCTATCTGTGGTCTGAGGTGCTCGATAAAGACGCTTTCAGCATCTTCGTCAGCGAGTGTGTCGGCCCTGACGGCCAGTGGAATATGGACAAGACCGTGAGCCTTGCCGGCAAGTTCAGGAAGACCTTCCTCGAAAGGGGAGGCGGCGAAGAGCCAATGACTCTCTACAAGGAGTTCGCAGGCCGCGAGCCCGACTCCAAACCTATGCTCCGCGCACGCGGACTTATTGATTAAAAAGAAATGAACCGAAAAGTACTGTTAATGATTTTGGACGGTTGGGGCCTTGGACGCCACGACCACAGCAACGCAATTTACACACAGGGTCAGCCCCATATCGATGCGCTTCGCGCGAAATATCCCCACTCGCAGCTGCAGTGCTGCGGTGAGTATGTAGGCCTTCCGGAGGGCCAGATGGGCAACTCCGAGGTCGGCCACATGAATCTCGGTGCAGGCCGCGTGGTCTACCAGGACCTCGTCAAGATCAATATTGCCTGCCGCGAGCACAAGCTCCTTCAGAACAAGGAAATCGCCGCTTGCTACGACTATGTGAAACGTACTGGCAAGAAACTCCACTTCTTCGGCCTCTGCAGCCACGGCGGAGTTCACTCTTCCCTCAACCACCTCTATGAGTTCCTCGCAGAAGCAAAGAACCAGGGGATAGAAGACGTCTATGTCCACTGCTTCATGGACGGACGCGACACCGACCCGCGCAGCGGTCTCGGATTCGTCGAGGAGCTTGAGAAGCAGATGGCCCTGACCACAGGTAAGGTCGCCACCGTCTGCGGACGCTTCTACGCCATGGACCGCGACAAACGCTGGGCCCGTATCAAGGAGGCTTATGATATGCTCGTCGAAGGCAAGGGTGCGCAGTTTGAGTCTGCCACCGAGGGCATCAAGGCTTCGTATGCCGCAGATGTGACCGACGAGTTCATCAAGCCTATCGTCATTACCAAGGGCGGCGAGCCGCTCGCCAAGGTCGAAGAAGGCGATGCCGTGATCTTCTACAACTTCCGCAACGACCGTGCGCGCGAGATGACATCCGTCCTTACCCAGCAGGATATGCCCGAGGAAGGAATGCACACAATTCCCCTCTACTACTGCTGCCTTACTCCCTACGACGCTTCGTTTACCGGACTTCATATCCTCTTCGACAAGGAGACCGTAACGGAGACTCTCGGCGAGACCCTTTCCAAGTACGGCAAGAGACAGCTCCGCATCGCCGAGACCGAGAAGTACGCCCATGTTACATTCTTCTTCAACGGCGGCCGCGAAACCCCTTTCGAGGGCGAAGACCGTATTCTCGTCAATTCGCCGAAGGTTGCCACCTACGACCTGCAGCCTGAGATGAGCGCCCCCGAGGTTGCGGAGAAACTTATCGCCGTAATCGAGAGCGAGAAGGAAGACGCCATAATCCTCAACTTCGCCAACGGCGACATGGTGGGCCATACCGGAGTTTACGATGCCATCTGCAAAGCCGTGAAGACTGTCGACGAACTCGTCGGCCGGGTTGTGGACGCCGCTGTGGCACACGGCTACGCCGTGCTGCTCACCGCCGACCACGGCAACGCCGACTACGCTGTCAACGAAGACGGCACCCCCAATACCCAGCATTCCCTCAATCCCGTCCAGTTCGTTGTAATCAACGCAGGCGACGAGGTGAAGCAGGTCAGAGACGGTGCGCTCTGCAATGTCGCTCCTACCGTCCTCAAGCTTATGGGCATCCCTCAGCCTGAGGCAATGACAGCAGAGCCCCTTATCTAAGATGTATAAGTTCCAACCGATACTCAAAACTCTTGTTTGGGGCACCGAAAGCTGGGTGCTTTCCGGTGTCCCCGGCAACGAGTCGGTGGTCGCAGAAGGCCCCGATGCCGGTAAGAAGATTACCGATATATATCCCGGGCAGTTCCCGCTTCTTATCAAGTTTATCGATGCCCACAAGGATCTTTCGATCCAGGTGCACCCCAACGACGAACTTGCTGCGCAGCGTCACGGCTGCAAAGGCAAGACAGAGATGTGGTACATAATCGGTGCCGAGCCCGGGGCAAAGCTTCTCAGCGGACTGTCGCGTCAGATTGATTCGGAAGAGTATGTGCGTCTTGTGGAGAAGGATGAGATAGTCTCGGCGTTAGCTTCCTACGAGGTTAAGCCCGGCGACGTGTTCTTCCTCCCCGCCGGCCGTATCCATGCCATCGGCGGCGGATGCTATCTGGCCGAGATTCAGGAGACTTCAGATATCACCTACCGTATCTACGACTACGGCAGGCTCGGTCTCGACGGCAAGCCCCGCCAGCTTCACACTGCCGAGGCGAAGGATGCCATCGACTATACGGTCTATCCCGATTATCGCACGCATTATGCTCCGGCCGCAGATGTCCCTGTAGGACTTGTCAGCTGCAAGCATTTCGTCACCGATCTCCTCGATCTTACTAAGCCTCTGGCTCTGGGGCTTGAGGGTCGTGGCGATTTCCTTATCGTGATAGATATGGAAGGGGAGAGCGTGCTTTCCACCGCGGAGGGGACCCTGGCCCTGAAGCCCGGTGAATGCGCTCTTGTCCCTGCAAGAGAGAAGTCCGTCACGGTGACGCCCTCCGGCGCCGCCTCCAAGTTATTGACCACTTATGTCCCTGTATAGGGATGCCCTTTAGATTATGAAACCGAAAAGACGCGGCCGCAAGGTAGTGGAGAAACGTAAGAGGAAGACCGGCAAGACCGTCTTTCCGCAGTTCATAGGCAAAGTCCAGATGACCCGCGAGGGTTATGTGTTCGTCACGATCGACGGCGAAGACGAGGATGTCTTCGTGCGTGCATCGAAGACGCGCGGCGCCCTTCACGGCGACACGGTGCGTGTCGCCGTCACAAAGACCCCGCGCTCCGGCCGCACCAAGATCGTCTCCGGCCAGGCGGCCAGGGGCGAGCGCCGCGAGGGCGAGATCGTCGATATCATCGAGCGCTCCGAAAAGCCGTTCGTGGGCGTGTTCCACATGGTCGGCGCTACGGCCTGGGTGCTGATGCAGAGCCGTTTCATGCCTTACGACATAGAGGTCGACGGGCAGGAAGCGCTGGCGATGGGTGCGCAGACCGGCTATAAGGTCGCGGCCAGGGTGGAAGGCTGGAGGCGCGGTGAGAACTGCCCCTATGGCCATGTTGTCGATGTGCTCGGTGCCCCTGGCGCCAATGAGACGGAGATGCATGCCATCCTTGCAGAGTTCAACCTTCCGTATAAGTTCGAGAAGGCGGTTGAGGATGCCGCCGACAAGATATCCGAGAAGATCACGCCGGCAGACCTTGCCGAGCGCCGCGATTTCCGTCAGGTTTTCACCTTCACAATCGACCCCGCCGATGCCAAGGACTTCGACGACGCGCTTTCGTTCAGGCCTTTGGAGAGCGGCAATTTCGAGGTTGGCGTCCATATAGCCGACGTGTCGCACTATGTGCTGCCAGGTTCTCCCGTCGACAAGGAGGCCCAGGACCGTGGCACTTCAGTGTATCTGGTCGACCGCACCGTCCCGATGCTGCCTGAGAAGCTCTGCAACAAGCTCTGCTCGCTGAGGCCTCATGAAGACAAACTTACCTTCTCGGCGGTCTTTGAGCTTACTGCAGACGCGAAAGTGCGCAAGCGCTGGTTCGGAAGGACCGTCATCAATTCCGATTTCCGGCTGGACTACAATCAGGCGCAGGAAGTGATAAAGGCCGAGCCCGACCAGCCGGCAGGCGAATCGTTCGGCTGCACCCCCGAGCTCGCGACCGCGCTCCGCACTCTCATGTCCATGGCGTTAATCTTGAAGGACCGCAGGCGCAAGGCTGGCGCGATCGATTTCGACCGTCCGGAGATGAAGGTGAAGTGTGACGAGTTCGGCAAGCCGCTCGAGATTTATCAGGTCCACTCCTTCGAGGCGAACTGGCTGATCGAGGAGTTCATGTTGCTGGCGAACCGCAGCGTCGCGGAATTCGTCTCCGGGAAGGGCAAAACCTTCGTCTACCGTGTCCACGACACACCGAACGAAGCGAAGCTCGACAGCCTGCGCTCGTTCGCGAAGACGATGGGCTACAAGGTGGACGGCGCTCTCGAGGGCAAGGCGGTTGCCTCGACCCTCAACGACCTTCTCACCCGCTCAGACGGCAAACCGGAAGGCTCGGCTTTCCGCGAAATCGCCCTCCGGGCCATGGCCAAGGCCAAATACAGTGTCGACAACATCGGCCACTTCGGCCTCGCGTTCGCCGACTACACCCACTTCACTTCGCCTATCCGCCGCTATCCGGACCTGATGGTCCACCGTCTGCTCGCAATCTACCTCGCGAACGGCAAGAGCCAGGACAAGGACTACTACGCCGCCCAGTGTGACCACGCGTCCGAACGCGAAGCCATCGCTACTGACGCCGAGCGCACCTCGATCAAGTATAAGCTCGTCGAGTATATGCAGGACCACATCGGCGAAGAGTACGACGGCCACGTTTCCGGCGTTACCGAGTGGGGCATGTACGTCGAGATCGAACCTACCCACATCGAGGGCATGGTCCCTCTCCGCGAAATCAAGGGCGACTTCTTCGAATTCGAGGAGGACAAGTACCGCCTCCGCGGCCGCCGCACCCGCAAGATCTACCGTCTGGGCGACCCCGTCCGCATCCGTGTCGCCGCTGCCAATCTCGAGCAGCGCCTCCTGGATTTCGAATTGCTGCAGGAAGAAATCTGACGCACTCCTTGCAACATAATCCGAGCCCTTTGCATCTATAGAAGGACAATTCGGATATGACAATGAAAAAGATATTTAACTTAGTAGCCATCGCGGCAAGTGCGGCGATGGTTTTTGCGTGCTCCGCCGAAGGCTTAGGCGATGCTGAATACTATGGTGCGAAGGGAGATATGGATTCTGCCGGGATGCCCGCAGAAGGCCTCTCCGACCCTTCCGATCCTTCAGGGGGCAACAATGATTCACGTGCCGGCAGAGTTACGGCCGGCGAGTGGAACGACCTCGACAACTGGCAGTTCTGGGGCAATCTGATGCTCTCTCAGGGCGAGGACGACGCCTCCAAGATCGAAGATGGCGAGTATTATGAAGGCAACGGCTCCTTCTATCAGTACTGCCCTTACTGGAAGTTCTATACGAACAACCGCGTGGCCGTGAATGTCACCAACGGCGGCGCACCTGCTGCGGGCGTTAAGGTTGTCCTCAAGATGGACGGTAAGCCGGTATGGTCAGCCGTTACCGACAATCTCGGTCAGGCTAACTGCTGGATTGGTCTTTACGAAGAGACTACTCTTCCCGAGACGGCAGTCCTTACCGTAAGCCTCGACGGAAAAGACCAGGCCGAGGCGCCTGAAGTTACTGGCTGGGCATCCGAGCAGACCATCTACAATACTTATGAGGTTTCGAAGTCAGTCACCGAAAGGAAAGCCGACATCGCCTTTATCGTTGATGCAACCGGCTCGATGGGCGACGAAATCGACTTCCTCAAGAGCGACCTTATCGACATCTTCAAGAAAGTCAAGAACCTTCAGTCGGGGACCGATATCAGGGTGGCGGCTCTCTTCTATCGCGACGAAGGCGATGCTTATGTCACCAAATCCAAGAATTTCACTTCCGATATCTCCAAGATTTCGAGCTATGTGGACGAACAGTCTGCATCCGGCGGCGGAGACTATCCGGAGGCTGTCCATACTGCGCTCGAGAAGGGCCTTCAGGATCTTTCATGGGACGAAAGTGCACGCAGCAAGATAGTGTTTATGCTCCTTGACGCTCCTGCCCACCACAACGACAATGTGATCAAGTCCCTTCAGAGCAGTATCGAGGCTTATGCCAAAGCCGGTATCAAGATCATCCCGGTAGCAGCAAGCGGTGTCGATAAGAACACAGAGTTCATGCTTCGCTTCTTCGCCGTGTCGACTTCCGGCACCTACGTCTTCTTGACCAACGACAGCGGTATCGGCGGTGATCATATCCAGGCATCGGTCGGCGAGTATGAGGTCGAGCTCCTGAACGAACTCATTGTCCGCCTGATCGACAAGTATCTTGACTAAAAAATACTTATCTTTGCTGCCGTATGACGAGCGGTATCGCAACGGTAGTAAAGAATGCTGGCAGCCATTTCCTTTTGAGTGAGCTCCCCCAGTGGCGTCTTTTCCCTGCAATCCTGCGGGGAAAAGTGCGTTTGGAGGCTGGTACATCCACCAATCCTGTGGCAGTGGGTGACCGTGTTCGTTACGAATTCGAAACGGAGCCCGACCCCGAACACCCGGCTGTCATCACTGAAATCCTCGACCGCAAAAACCACCTTGTCCGCAAGTCGGCCAATCTCTCGCGCCAGTCCCACGTTATAGCCGCCAATCTCGACCGCGCGCTGCTGGTGGTTACCCTTTATTTCCCGGAGATTAAGCTTCAGTTCCTCGACCGCCAGCTCGTGACCTGCGAGATGTTCGGCATTCCCGTGACCATCGTGCTCAACAAGGTCGATCTGTACCGCAGCGAGGTGCCTGAAGAACTCGAGAACTTCAAGTCTATTTACTCCCGCGCAGGCTATCAGGTGCTTGAGACTTCGGCTAAAACGGGAGAGGGAGTGGATACCCTGCGAGAACTATGCAGCGGCGGACTCAACCTCATCAGCGGGGAGTCTGGAGTGGGGAAGTCATCGCTCATCCGTGCTCTTGATCCCTCGCTCAATCCGAAGGTCGGCAAAATCAGCGCCGCCCACCTCCAGGGGAAGCACACCACTTCGCTTTACGAGATGTATCCTCTGTCGGGTGGAGGTTACATAATCGATACTCCCGGCCTTCGCGGTTTCGGCCTCTATGGCATCGAGAAGGAGGAGATTCCCCGTTATTTCCCGGAGATGCTCCGCTATGCCGAGGGCTGCAAGTTCGTCCCTTGCACACATACTCACGAGCCCGGCTGTGCAGTCAAAGCCGCAGTCGAGTCTGGCGAGATAGCCCCCGAGCGCTACAATTCCTATCTGGGAATGCTCGACGAAGAAACCAAGTTCCGCAAATGAACCGCAGCCTCAACAGGGAGATTCTGAGGCTCGCCATTCCGAGCATTCTCGCCAACATCACCGTCCCCCTCGTCGGCATGGTCGACACTGCCGTCGCCGGACACCTCGCGGGTGCGGATGCGGCGGTCGCGATCGGCTCGATCTCGGTCGGGTCGATGCTATTCTCGCTTCTTTATTGGAATTTCTCCTTCCTGCGGTCGGGAACGGGAGGCCTCACGGCACAGGCCTACGGGGCTCGGGACGATCGAGTTTTGGCGAAGATATTCTGGCGCGGGATGGTTCTGTCAGGCGCTATTGCTCTGGTCATTCTGCTGTTGCAGTGGCCGTTCCTGAAGTTGGCGCTTCTCTGCACCCAGGCATCTCCGGAGGTTGAGGCGCTTGCGTCGCAGTATTTTTTCATCCGTGTGTGGGCTGCTCCGGCGACTTTATCTCTGATGGCGTTCAGCGGATGGTTTGTCGGGATGCAGGACTCCATGAGTTCGATGTGGAAGGACCTCATAGTCAACGGAGTGAATATCGTCGCGAGTATCCTGCTCGGCGGCGGATTCGGTTCCTGGCCCGGGCTTGGCATCGCCGGTATCGCACTCGGAACTGTTATCGCGCAGTATTGCGGATTGCTGTTCTGCATGGTCGTGATGCTGGTGAAGTACCGTTCGCGTCTGCGCGGATTTGGCAGGGACGATCTTCGCGAGGCGCTCAGTCGCTCCGAGATGCGGCCTTTTGTGAGGCTCAACGCCGACCTTTTCGTGCGTTCGCTCTGTATGCTCGGCATCTACATCGGTTACACGCTGCTTGCTACTACCATGGGCGATATGATGCTCGCCTGTTCGCAGGTGATGATGCAACTGCTGATGCTCTTCTCGTATTTCACCGACGGATTCGCTTATGCGGGCGAGGCGCTTGTCGGGCGCTTTATCGGCGCGCGCGACAACGCCATGATGCGGCAGTCCGTGCGCTACGTGTTTTTGTGGAGCATGTCGATTTCGGTGCTGTTCATCGGGCTGTACTGGGTAGGAGGCGTGCCCGTGTTGCGGCTTTTGACCTCAGATCAGGCTGTCGTTGAAGCGTGTTCGGCCTTCCTGCCGTGGCTGATTCTGATGCCTCCCGTCGGCTGCGCCGCCTTCACCTGGGACGGCGTCTACCTCGGCGCCACGGCCTCCCGTCAGATCCGCAACTCCCTCATCTGGGCTCTGTTGGCCTTTGTGTTGACTTGGTTTGCGCTCAATTGGCTGCTGCCAGACGCCCCCGCCCTCACCCCCGTGGCAGAGCCCGGCGTCACCTCGGCTGTTCCCTCGGCCCTTGCTCCCGCCGCGGCCTCCCCGGCACTCCCGCTGCACCTTATGCTCGCGGCCTACTTCGCCCACCTCGCCGCGCGGACTATCTATCTCTCCCTTCGCTGGAAAGACCTTCGCAATCTCGGCGCATAATCTCGCCCCTCTCGTCCTTCCTGACCCGCACTGGAATCTTACCGGCCACACCAGCCGCTGCCTCGAGCTCGGCGCAGCGCGATCTGGCGATTTCTCCTTTGGAGCGTTTAAAGTGCACAAGGTGGAACTGTGATGGCCGA
>OCTW011606179.1_pt1 | contig 11017 bp, 9 predicted proteins | sample 1539671 | NCBI WGS metagenome assembly OCTW01 (sample SAMN02144230, study PRJEB22623) | gut metagenome | biome: sheep rumen | host: Ovis aries | place: New Zealand | reverse complement strand
CGGCGAGCCTCTCCGCGAGGGCGGGCGGCAGGACGTCGCGGTGCATGGCGAAGGCGGTCCGCATCTCGCCCTCGAGCGCCTTGGCGCGGCGGCGCGCGGCGCCCGCGCGGCCGCCGACGGCGCGGCGCGCGAGGCGCCACAGGCCCCAGAGGACGGCGGCGTCGAGCGCGGCGGAGAGAAGGACGGTCAGGGCGGCGGCGGACATGGCGCGTGATTCTAGCATGCCGGTTCCGGGGCGGCAACCGCGCCCTCGCGCGCGGCGCGGAGGCGGGCGTCGCGCGCCTGGCAGGCGAGCGGCGCGGCGGGCTCGCCGACGAGGTCGCGCAGGATCGCGTGCGCGAGGAGCAGCCCCGCGGCGCCGACGACGGTCGGGAGCGTCCCCGCGGTCTGGATGCGCTCGTCCGGATCGGCGTCGAACGGCCAGCGCGGCTCCTCGTCGGACGCGACGACGGCCAGGTGCTCGATGCCGAGCCGGCGCAGCTTCTTGCGCATGGCCTTCGCGAGCGGGCAGCGGTTCGTCCTCGCGAGGTCCGAGACGCGCAGGCGCTGCGGGTCGAACTTGTTGCCGCCGCCCATCGCGCTATAGACGCGGACGCCCGCCGCGACGCAGCGCGAGACGAGCAGGACCTTGGCGGAGACGAGATCGATCGCGTCCGCGACGGCGTCCCAGCGCGCGAGGTCGACCCCGTCCGCCGTGTCGGGGCCGTAGCGCAGGTCGAACGTCTCGACGCGCGCGTCCGGCGCGATGTCGAGGACGCGCTCGCGCATGACGTCGGTCTTGCGCCGTCCGAGCGTCGAGCGCAGGGCGCCGAGCTGGCGGTTGAGGTTGGAGGGCGCGAAGGCGTCGCAGTCGAGCAGGCCGAGCGTGCCGACGCCGGCGCGCGCGAGCGCCTCGGCGCACCAGGAGCCGACGCCCCCGAGGCCGACGACGAGCACGCGCGCCGCGGCGAGGCGCGCCAGGGCGGCGTCGCCGACGAGGCGGCGCGTGCGGTCGGACGCCTCCGGGTCCACTAGACGCCGAGATTCTCGTCCGAATCGCCGGCGGCGGGCTCCGCCTCCGGCGGCGCGGCGGGCGCGGGAAGCTCCGCGGCGGTGGCGTCGTCCTTCTTCGCCTCCGCGAGCTCCGCCTCGGCCTTGCGCGCGCGGCGCTTCCAGAACGCGAGGCGGCCGAAGAAGCGGCCGATGGCCTTGCGGATGCGGCGGCCGACGGTGGGGTGCTTGAGCGCGTCGAGGCGCTTCCAGCCCTCGAGGACCTCGTCGGGCGTGAAGTCCTTGCGGTAGATGTTCTCCTCCAGCTCCATCTCGAGGCGGCGCGTTTCGTCGAGCCCCGCGACGATCTCCGCCTCGATCGTCTTCCAGCCGAGGTTGCCCGCGGCGGTGAGGCGGCGGTGGCCGGAGATCAGCTCGTAGGTCGGGGTGAGGCGGATCGGATGCAGCTGCCCCACGCGCTTGAGGCTGTCCATGAGCGGCTGGAGGTCGCCGAGGTCCTTGCGGACGCGCTCGGGGACGGTGACGGAATCGATCGGGACTTGCATGGAGGGCCTTTCGGTTGGGGTGACGAGTGACGAGGGGCGAGTGACGAGTGACAAGTGACGAGTGACGAGTGACGAGTGGGAAATCAGATGTCGGAAGTGGAGACGATGGCGTTGTCCCTGCCGTCGAAGACGACGATGCGGGGGCGGTGGGTCGCGGCCTCCTCGGGCGTAAGGGCGCAGAACGTGAAGACGATGACGCGGTCGCCGACCTTCCCCTTGTGCGCGGTGGCGCCGTTGAGGCAGCAGATGCGGGAGCCGCGCTCGCCGGCGATGGCGTATGTCTCGAAGCGCTCGCCGTTCTCGAGGTTCGCGACGAGGATCTTCTCGAAGGGCGCGATGCCGGCGGCGTCGAGGAAGTCGGGGTCGAGCGTCATGCTGCCGCGGTATTCGAGGCTGGCCTCGGTCACGCGGACGTGGTGGAGCTTGGACTTGAGGAAGAAGGAGAGCATGGGTCTTGCGCGTCGATGGGGAAGAAGATACCGGAACGCCCGCGAAATGGCAAGCGTTTTCGCGGCGGCGCGCGCGTGCGGGGCGCTTGCCCGCGCGGGGGCGTTCCGGTATACTTCGCGCCAAGGAGACACCCCATGGAAAACCAGATCGACCGCTTCCTCCGCCTGCTCATCGAGACGCACGGCTCCGACCTCCACATCAGCGCGGGGCGCGTCCCGCAGATGCGCATCCACGGCGCCATCACCCCGATCGAGGGCGAGCCGGTGTGGGAATCGGACCGCGTCCTCGGACTCCTCAAGGAGATCATGCCCGAGCGCAACATCAAGGAGCTGGTCGAGGAGTGGGACACCGACTGCGCCTACCAGATCCCCGGCCTCGCCCGCTTCCGCGTGAACGGCTTCCGCGACATGAACGGCTTCGGCACGGTGCTGCGCCAGATCCCCGAGAAGATCCCGACCTTCGAGGAGCTCAACCTCCCGCCCGCGATCCGCGACTTCTGCTACCTCACGAAGGGGCTCGTCGTCGTCACCGGCCCGACCGGCTCCGGCAAGTCCACGACGCTCTCCGCGATCATCGACAACATCAACCGCACGCGCAACGAGCACATCATCACGATCGAGGACCCGGTCGAATTCGTGCACAAGCCGCAGAAGTGCCTCATCAACCAGCGCGAGGTGCACCGCGACACCGAGAGCTTCGCCCGCGCCCTGCGCGCGGCCCTCCGCGAGGACCCGGACATCGTGCTCGTCGGCGAAATGCGCGACCTCGAGACGATGGAGACCGCGATCGAGACGGCCGAGACGGGCCACCTCGTCTTCGCGACGCTGCACACCAACACCGCCGCCTCGACGGTCGAGCGCATGATCGACAAGTTCCCGGCCGAGCGCCAGAACCAGATCCGCTCGATGCTCGCCGACACCCTCAAGGGCGTCGTCGCGCAGACGCTCTGCCGCCGCCGCGACGGCAAGGGCCGCGCCGCCGCGTTCGAGGTGCTCGTCGTCAACACCTCCGTCGCCGCGCTCATCCGCGAGGCCAAGACGCACATGCTGCCCTCGGTCCTCCAGACCGGGCGCAAGGAGGGCATGCAGACGTTCGGCGACGAGCTCACGCGCCTCGCCGCCAAGGGCATCATCTCCGAGGAGGAGGCCTACAACAAGGCCGTCGACAAGGTCGAGATCGAGACCAAGTTCAAGATGGCCGGCGTCTCCATGGAGTTCAAGAAGCGCGCCGAGCAGGAGGACCGCGCCCGCCGCCTCGAGCGCGCCCGCGGGCCGTTCGACCAGATCAAGCAGGCCTGGGAGACCAACGCCGGCGACAACAACGCGCTCCTCGCCTACGCCTGGGCGCTCGCGACCTCGCCCTTCGAGGAGCTGCGCGACGGCAAGCTCGCCCTCAAGCTCGCCGAGCGCGGCTCCTCCGCGCTGCGCGACCGCGACCCCTATGCGCTCACCGTCGTCGCCGCCGCCCGCGCCGAGAACGGCGACTTCCGCAAGGCCGCCGACCTCTCGCGCAAGGCCGCCGAGCTCTACGAGAAGAACGGCGACTCCGTCAAGGCCGCCGCGCAGCAGCCCCGCATCGCGCTCTTCGAGAAGAACATGCCGTTCCGCGACGAATAGCCGCCCGTCCCTCCGCCGTGCCCTGCCGCCTCCCCGCCGCCCCGCTCGTCGCCGCCGCCGCGCTCGCCGCGGCCGCGGCGCAGTCCTTCGCGCTGCGCGCGGAGCGGCATGCCGCCGAGTCGCCCGCGGCGGCGCTCGCGGCGTCCGCCGCGCCGCCGCTCGTGAAGTTCGCGGGCGTCGCGCTCGGCGGGTTCCGCGGCGTCATCGCGGACGCGCTCTGGTTCCGCGCGGACCGCCTGCAGGACGAGCGCCGGTTCGTGGAGCTGGTGCAGCTGGCGGACTGGATCACCGCGCTCGACCCGGCCAACGAGGAGGCGTGGGTCTTCCACGCCTGGAACATGGCCTACAACGTCTCGTTCCTCCTCTCGCGCCCGGACGACCGCTGGCGCTGGGTCGAGGGCGGCATCTCGCTGCTGCGCGACCGCGGCGTCCCGCTCAACCCCTCCTCCGCCGAGATCCGCCGCAACCTCGGCTGGTTCTTCCAGCACAAGATCGGGATGGACGGCGACGAGGCCGCGCCCTTCTACCGCACCGAGTGGGCGCGCGAGATCGCCGCCTACCTCGGCGAGGGCGGCGCCGCGCCGGCCGCCGGCTCGATCGCCTCCGCGGAGCTCGCGGAGACGCTCGGGATGGACGCCGCGCTGATGGCCGGGCTCGAGGGGCGATACGGCCCGGTCGACTGGCGCGTCCCCGCCGCCTCGTCGCTCTACTGGGCCTCCACCGCGCTCGAGTCGGGGGCGTCCGGCAAGGACCGCGCCTCCTGCCTGCGGATGGTCTACCAGTCGCTCTGCACGATGGCGTTCGGGCCCGGCCGCGTCGTCGGCGACCCCGAGGAGGAGGGGTGGACCTTCCGGGCGATGGCGAACCCGGACCTCGCCGACTCCGCCATCGCCGCGGTCGAGCTCGCGATGCGGGAGAGCCCCTACGCCGGCATCCGCCACGCCTACGCCGGCGCCCTGCGCGAGGCGACGCTCCTGCGCGCGCTCCAGGGCCGCGAGGAAGAGTCGCGCGCCCTCCACGAGAAGCTGCGCGCGTTCTTCGCCGCGAACGGCGTCGCCGACGGCGTCCCCGCCTGGGAGGACCTGCCCTCCGCGCCCGAAGACTGGTCCGCCGTCCTCCTCGAACGCGCCGGATTCCACTAGCGCGGAATCGCGATGTCGGAGACGCGCGCGAGGTTGTGGCGCGCCATGTAGTCGCGGATGCCGTCGATGACGCGCAGCGGCGTGGCGGGGTCCGCGAAGTTCGCCGTGCCGACCGCGACCGCCGTCGCGCCCGCGCACAGGAACTCGATCGCGTCCTCCGGCTCGACGATGCCGCCCATGCCGAGGATCGGGATTCTCACGGCGGCCGCGGCCTGCCAGACGAGGCGCACGGCGACCGGGTGCAGCGCCGGACCGGAGAGCCCGCCCTGGACGTTCGCGAGGAACGGGCGGCGGCGCTCGACGTCGATCAGCATCGCGGGGATCGTGTTGCTGATCGAGAGCGCGTCCGCGCCCTCGCCCTCCGCCGCGCGGGCGAACGGGACGACGTCCGGGACGTTCGGCGCGAGCTTGACGAAGAGCGGCAGCCTCGTCGCCGCGCGGGCGGCGCGGACGACGGCGGCGAGCGTCCGCGGGTCGGTGCCGAACGCGGCGCCGCCCTCGTGGACGTTGGGGCACGAGACGTTGAGCTCGATCGCCGAGCAGCCCGGCTCGGCGGAGAGGCGGCGCGCAACCTCGGCGTATTCCCCGACGGAGCGACCCCAGACGTTGCAGATCGCCGGGACGCCGAGCCGGTGGAGGAACGGCAGGCCCTCGCGGGCGAGTCCCTCGACGCCGGGCCCCTGCAGGCCGATCGCGTTGAGGACGCCGCCGCGGACCTCCGTGACGCGCGGCTGCGGGTTGCCCGGGCACGGGTCGAGCCGCACGCCCTTGCACGTGACCGCGCCGAGCTTCGTCAGGTCGATCCACTCCGCGTATTCGCGGCCGAATCCGAACGTCCCCGAGGCGACCGTGACCGGATTCTTCATCCGGAGGCCGCCGAGATCCACCGACAAATCGGGTTCGTCCATCGGTAGAACGGTCACACGGTCACACGGTCACACGATCACACGGTCACACGATCACACGGTCACACGGTGTGACGGTGCGACGGTGTGACCATTCGACCTAGTTGCTGCGCTTGCGGGTGACCTGGACCTTCACGTCGTCGCTCTTCTTGACGACGGGCTTGGCGAGCACGTCCGCGCCCGCGACGCTGGTGTCCACCTGCTGCGAGGTCGGGAGGAAGCGGTAGTAGACCATCAGCTGCAGCGCGCAGAGCGTGGTGTCCATGATGCGGCAGTCGAGCGAGGTCGAGCCCTGGGTGGCCGCGCCGCCCTGGTACCACGTGCAGGGCAGGCCGCCCTTGTTGGAGCGGAACGCCTCGCCGCGGGACGGGCTGTCCCACCAGCCGATGTCGCGGTACTTGCCGTTGAGGTCCATATAGCCGGACGCGCCGCCCTCGCCCTTGATGATCTGCTGGCGCTTCTGGAGCTCGGGCAGGAACATCTTGTTCCATGCGCCGAACGTCGCGCCGCCGACCTGGAACTTGGCCTGCGTGAGGTAGTACCAGTAGTAGACCGGCGAGGGGCCCTGGGCGCCCCAGGGCTGGTTCTCCCAGTGCTCGAAGTCGTAGGTGCAGGCGTCCATGTAGGACATCGCCGCCTTGACCTTCGGGTCGGCGTACTGCTCCAGCAGCTGCATGCAGAGCGTCGCGATCGGGGTCTCGCCCGGGTGGCCGTTGGCTCCGGTGCCGGTGTTCTGGTAGAAGAAGTGGTCGCCGTTGAACGTCGAGTCGAACGCGTGCTTCGCCTTCTCGTAGCACTCGTCGAGGCCGGGGGCCTGCGCGCCGGAGGCGTGGACGGCCTTGATGGCCTGGGCGCACCAGCCGGAGTAGGAGGTGTCCGTACGGGCGGTCGGGGCCATCTTGTACTCCCAGCCGTTGGCGGGGTTCTGGCCGCGGATGATGGGCTGGACGGCGCGCTCCACCGCGCTCTTCACGAGCGGGTTCTTCGTCATCGCGTAGGCCTCGCCGAGCGCGTAGACGCCGATCGGGTGGGAGTAGTTGTTGCCGTCCTTGTCGCGGAAGTACTCGCCGCTGCCCAGGCTGTCGCAGAGGAAGCGGATCGCGCGCTCGACCGTCGGCCCGAACTCGGTGTCCGGCGCCGGCGTCTCGTTGTGCGCCAGGTACGTGAGGATCGCCATGCCGGTGAGGGCCGTGCGGAACTGGCCGTCGTCGCCCCACGAGCCGTCGCTCTTCTGCTGCATCTTGAGCCAGCGCAGGGCGCGCATCACCGTCGCGTCGCCGCCGCCGGCGCCCCACTTGCCGAGGGCGCGGCCGCGCTGGCCGGGGTTGCGGCTCGCCATGATGCCGGGCATCACGATCGGGGACTTCACGTTCGCCACGGTCGTCATCTCGGCGGGCTTGGCGGAGACGGGCTCGTTGGAGACCTCGGCCGGCTGCTCGACGGGCGTGATGTCGCCCACCGGGCCGTCGATGTCGCTGTCCTGCGGCTCGAGCATGTCCGGCGGCTCCGGCGGATCCGGCGGCGGCTCCTCGATGTCGATGTCCTCCGGCGGTTCGACGATCTCGACCGCGGCCGTGACGGGCGGCGGCGCCTCGCGGCGCGGGAGGAGCAGGAGGATGATGACGGTGATCAGCGGGACGGCGACCGCGACGGCCGGGCCGGAGAGGCGCTGCAGCTGGAGGCGGGCGAACTTGTACTCGCCCGTGTCGTGCGGCATCTTGAGGCCGGCCATCATCCGGCGCCAGCGCTCGCGGAAGGAGAGCTCCTCGAAGAGCTTCTGCATTTCGCGATAGGCGCGTTCGCTCTCGTCGAGTTCCTCTTCGTTCTGGACTTCCTCGACGGGCTGTTCGGGTTCTTCGCTCATGGGTCTGTTTCCGGGTTTTTTCGCAAAGGGGGGAAACCGGACGCGGTTCGCGTTCGTTGCGGGGGAGTATAAGGGAAACCGCCGGACGCGTCAAGCGGCTTGACAAACCCCGCCGCCCGGTATAGCCTCCGCCCCATGAACGCACTCCTCCTCGCCGCCGTTTCCGAGCCCGCGCCCGCCGGGCGCTCGTCCGCCCTCGGCATCGCGATCATCCTGCTCTGCCTCGCCGCGCTCGCCGCGGCGGGCGTGCTGGCCGCGGTCCGCGGCCGGCGCCGCGGGGACGGCCGTCCCGGCGGGGGCGCCGGAGCGCCGCCCGCCCCATGACGCCCCTGCGCCGACACCCCAGCCTCCGCGCCGCCCTGGCGCTCGCCGCGCTCGCGCTCGCGCTCTGGGCCGCGTTCCTCCGGCCGCTCCCCGCGCACGTCGCCCGCGGCATCGCCTACACCTGCTACGCCGGGGACGCCCCCGCGCGCACGCTCGTGCAGGGGGACCACCTGCAGCTGCTCTACCACTTCGACCTCTTCGACTCCTACCTCCGCGGCCGCCTCCCCTGGTTCCGCAACCTCTGGGAGTTCAATACGTCCGACGAGGCCCGCCCGCCGCGCCCGGACCTGTGCTACTTCCCGTTCGCCCTCCCCTACTCCCTCGCGCGCGCCGCGGGGGCGTCCGACGCCTTCGCCTGGAACCTCGCCCAGTGGCTCTCGATCCTCCTCGGGCTCGCGTTCTGCCACGCCCTCGCCCGCCGCTGCGGCGCCGGCCCCGTCGCGGCGCTCGCCTGCGCCGCGCTCGCGACGTGCGTCCCCTACCGCTGGGTCGTCCTGGCCGGCGGATCCCCCACCGGCTTCGGCATGGGGCTCGTCCCGGGCGTCGCGCTCGGCGTCGACATCGCCGTGCGCGACCGGCGCCTCCGCGGCGGCGTCCTCGCGGGCGCGCTCGTGCTCTGCTGCTACGCGGCCGACCTGCACTGCTTCCTCTTCGCCGTGCTCGCCCTCCCGCTCTGGGGCCTCGTCGCGCTCCTGCGCTCGCCCGCGAACCCCTTCGCCTCGCGCCGCCGCTTCCTTCGGCTCGTCCGCGCCCTCTCGCCGATCCTGCTCGGCGGCGCGGTCTGCGGCGCGCTCGGCCGGGCCGCCAAGCGCGCCTACGCCTCGACCGACGCCGCCGGCGGCCGTTCGATGCAGGATCTCGCGCGCCATTCGCCCGACTGGCACGCCTTCTTCGACCCGGCCTACTTCAGCCACTCGCCCGAGCAGCTCCACCAGGGCTGGGCGATCGCGGCGCTGCTCTCGCTCGCCGGCCTCGCGCTGCTCGCTGCCGCCCTGGTCCTGGCCTGGCGCCTCCTGCGCCGGCGCCGCACCGCGCCGTTCCGCTCGCCGGCGATCGTCTTCGACCCGCGCTTCTCGACCCGCGTCGAGGCCCCCGCCCCGCGCGACACCGCCGCGCTCCGCGCCGCGCTCGCCGGGCTCCTCCTCGGCGCGGCGATCGTCGCCACCTTCTTCCTCGCCCTCGGGACGAACGGCCCCGGGGACGCCCTCCTCCTGCGCGCCGTCCGCAGGCTCGTCCCGCCCTTCCGGATGGTGCGCCAGCCGCTCAAGGTCCTCTGCCTCCTCCCGACGCTCTACGCGGCGTTCCTCGCGCTCGCCTGGTCGTCCCTCTCCGCCCTCGCGCCGCTCCTGCGCCGCGCCGCCGCGCCGCTCGCGCTCTCGCGCCTCGCCTCCGGCCAGCGCGAACGCGCCTCGGCCTCCGCGGCGGAGACGCTCCGCCGGGCGCCGCGCCGCCGACCCTTCCTCCGCGCGCTTCCCGCCGCGGCGCTGGTGCTCGCCGTCCTCCTCTCCGCCTCGCGCGGCATGCGCGCGGGCGTATGCCTCCTTCCCGGCCCCAACGCCGCCTACGCGGCCGCCGTTTCCGACGCCGAGGCGCGCGGGCTCGTGCCGCGCGCGCTCGTCCTGCCGATCTGGCCCGGCGACTCCTCCTACAGCTCGATCTACGAATACCACGCCATGCGCGCCGGGCTGCGGATGCTCAACGGCTACGCCGCCGTCACGGAGCCCGCCTACGTCGAGCGCGTCTTCCGTCGCTTCGAGACGATGACCGAGGGCGACTTCACCGACGACCAGTACGCCGCCCTCCGCAAGACGGGCGTCACGCACGTGATCCTCCACGAGGACGCCTTCCCCGCCAAGGTCTCCCTCTTCCCCTTCGGCGCCACCCTCCGCCGCCACCTCGCCAACCCGAGGCTTCGTCTCCTCGCCCGCGCCGACGGCGCCTGGGCCTTCGCCGTCGTCGACAATCCCTCATCCCACTCGTCACTCGTCACTCGTCACTCGTCACTTGAGCCGCCCACCCGCCACTGGGGCGTGCGCCCGCCCCAGGCGAACGCCGCCACAAAGGTCCGCTCCTTCGCCGAAATCCACCGCGAGGGCTATGGCTGGCTCGTCCGCGCCGAGGCCGGCAAGGACCTCGTCCTCGTCTCCTCCTTCACGGACGCCGACGGCTCGCTCCACTCCTCCACCAACCTCTTCCGCGCAAGCCGCGAAGCCGGTTCCGCGCCCGGGGCCCCGGCCCCGGACTGGCGCCTCGCCTTCCTCCCCGCCCTCGACCCCTCCTCCAACCTCTGGACGCACCTCTCCACCCCGGGCGACGCGCGCATCTCCTACGTCGCCTACGCGCGCGATCCCGCGCTCGGCGGACTCCCCGCTCCGGACTCCGACGGCGCGCTCCGCCTCCCCGCCATCGATCTCTACCACGAGTTCGGTTCGACAACGCTTGCGCGCATCCCCGACGAGAAGACCGGCGGCTTCGTCCCCGCCCCGGACGATCTCGCCTTCGCGCCCGGGCCGCACCCGCCGTGCACCGCCGTCGAGGGCCCGTGGCTCCCGCTTGCGCTCCCCGCCGGACGCTACCGCGCGACGATCCTGGAGGAGAAGCCCGACATCGCCGCCGCCATCCTCTCCGACCAGCTCGGCTCCCCCTCGCCCTCCCCCGCCGAGCCCTCGCCGTTTCGCCTCGCGGGCGCCGACGGCGTCGACGGCCTCTCGATCTCCGCCGACGGCGCGACCGCCGACTTCGCCTACGACGGCACCTCGCCCGTCTCCTTCCGCGTCTCCTACGACGCCTCCCGCCCCGGCGTCCTCTCCGCAATCGCAGTCGCTCCCGTCGGGAAGTAGGGCGCGGACATCACTCGGCCTCTTCCACCGGGGCGGATTCTTCCTTCAGGTCGGAGCTCCGGTCGGCGGGAATGGCGTAGCGCTCCATCACGCGCGGGGTCGCCTCGCGCATCTGAGCGGCGTCGACGACCAGATCGTCGTTCCATTCGTCGTTGTCGTCCATGCCGAACCGGATGAACTCGTCCGTGCAGCCGTCGACCAGCTCCGCCAGATGCCGCAGGTTGAGGACCTTGACGCCGTTCACGGTGTCGACGCGGCATCCGGCCCAGCCCAGGTACCCCTCGATGGAGGAGTCCGGGAACGTGGAGCAGAGCACGACCAGCTCCTCCCCGGGCGTCTTC
>OCTW011581224.1_pt1 | contig 11018 bp, 11 predicted proteins | sample 1539671 | NCBI WGS metagenome assembly OCTW01 (sample SAMN02144230, study PRJEB22623) | gut metagenome | biome: sheep rumen | host: Ovis aries | place: New Zealand | reverse complement strand
GCCTGCAAAAAGAGATTGCGGATATCCGGAGGGATTTTGATGAAATGAACGACGGTTACCTGCGTAAACTTCTGCGGGACAGCAGGCTGCGCAGTGATCTTTCCGAGGAAGAAATCATAAGGGCTTTTCGTATGATGCAGGATTCTCTGAATGCCAGCTACCATCATCCGTCAGAGGCCGGTCTGGATATTGCGAGACATGAAAATGACTGCAGAAATCTTGTAAATATTTTTCTGTATGGAATCCTGGAAAAAAGGAAAAAGATTGTCAATCACCTTTCATTTCCACTCCTTATTTAAAAGTATTAAGACGAAGGATTCCTCTACATATGCGTATTATGACAGAACGTTTCTTACTCGTACTGTCACAAACTGGAGTCAATATTTATGAGTTATGCATGTTTCAGTTAGACGGTCAACAGCATAAGGTATATGAATGATATGCTCCTCACATGATAGATTTTGCAATACTCTATCAAATGGGGAGCATAATAATGGACATAAGGGGTTTTTGAAACCGGTAAATTCGGAATGATTTTCTTTATGCTTTCATCAGTGCCTTTTTCTTCTCTTTAAATTCATCTGAAGAAATAATGCCCTCATCCAGTAATCCTTTATATTTTTTCAGCAATTCAATTTTCTCACTTTCTGACGGAAGCATATCCGGCGCTTGGTTGTTTGGAGATTGTGCATGTGACCAGTCGAAATTCCTAAGTGATATATCAATGGCAGTGGTGCATGCTATACCAAAGGTAATCATTTCATTTGTTTTTGTGTTGCGTGCAACAATTGTTGCAGTGGTTTCCTCTTCTACTTCTTTTGTTTTTGTATTCGTTGTTGAATGCGTCTTTCCCTTTGTCTTTTTTCCAGTTCCCGCAGCTAATCCTATCGCGGTTCCCACACCTGGCATTAATACCGTGCCTATCGCGGCTCCCGCAAGTCGTCCCTTCCGACCGGAATGCTCCTGTTTATCTTCATCTGAATTTAAAGTCGTTACTGTGACGGTAGATGGTCCTCCCCATTCATATCCCACCAAATAAAATGTTTCATCTTTTAGCGAGCTGAAAGATACTTCTCCATTTTCATTCTGTTTCATTGTGACAGTTTTTGAAAGAAATCCCATTCCCAGCATCTTTTTACCAGCGACAACTGTTAAGGAAATTTTGGGTGGTTTATGCTTTGAATTAAACATTCGATATCCTCCTAAAAGATCTTCTCGTATCTTTTCTTTTACATCGTTATTAAATTGTACCAAGCCGCTTACGCGGCGGCCAACTTTAGCGAAGTTTTGCTCCCTGTTTTATTGTTGTATTACCCCTAACACAATCATAAAAAAGACAGGGAACGCCACCACGCTACTATGTTTAATCTATCATGTGAAAAAGACATATACAACAAGAAATCTTCATTGTCAGCCAGACCACCTATTGTCATATCTTATATTATTCAGGATATTCTTTCCTATCAGTATGGGTTTGTAAATGTCATGCTGCGGAAAATCGGATTAGGAGGTCGCGCCCTTGATTGGATGGCGGATCCTCAGGTGGCACTTTACACACTAATCGGCATCACTGTTTGGAGCGGCACGGGCTTTTCTATGTCTGTCTATGCATCTTCGCTGACATCTTTTCCCAATGAACTGATTGAGGCTGCGGAGATGGATGGAGCTGGGAAGTTTCAGTTAATAATTTTATGGGGAATCAGGTTAATGTACCACAGTTTTTCAAGTCACAGTATGCTACAGAAAACTTATTGTATCGGATAGCATATTCCTTTACAGCCGGAGATATGCTGACTTTAGTTTTGGATGAGAACGGTTCTGTTGTATGGGGGTGGGGAGAGAAAGATTTCAGGAACTCTCCGGATCAAAAATCTGTTCTTCAGATGGTAAGAGTTCTGAACCACTGCAGGAAGTGGTGGAAGGAATTCCTTCATTATGGGAAAATGGTTCATCCGATGGAAGTAACCGGAGTGGGATTTACCGAGCTTCCTATGCAGTGCGGTTATATTCATAAAGTGGATAACGTGCTGACAAGCTGCTGGGAGAGCAGAGACGGGCGCCATGCACAGTTCCTGGTTAATTACAGCAGGCAGCCGGTAACCTGCGAGATTGCACTGACTAAAGAGGCAAAATATATCCCTAATTCCGAAAATTCAGAGGAGTTTCAGAGGGTATCGAAAAAACAGACGGATTCCTGATGACTATCCGGGAGTTGAGCGTCGGAGTGCTTCTGCTTTTCTGAAAGCATTGCAGTATATTTGAAACAAACACCTCATCTCGCTAGATATTGATTATTTTTTTCCACAGTTCAGACAGAAGGCGGGCTGGAGGAAGCGAAAGTGCAGTAAAAGAGCATTATATGTTATTTTCAGGCAATGAAGTTTCGCGTATATTCTTCCGTCGGAATTCTGCGGGGGTCGTTCCGAAATATGATGTGAATATCTTAATATAGTAGCTTTGATTTGGAAATCCGCAGGAAGCGGCAATTTCAGCAGAGGGAAGAGGGGTGCTTATTATAAGGTTGCGGCTGACAGTGAGGCGGTATTTATTTAAGAACTGCATGGGTGTCATGTGAAAGTATCTATTAAAAAGCTGACAGCACTTGCTTCTGCAGACATTGCCTGCTTTTGCTATGTCCTCAAGATGGATTTTTTCCGGGTAGAATCGGACGATATAAGAGTACATATTTTCTACAGAGTTAAAGTCTGATGGTTCAAGAGAAGTTAATTTCGCTGCATGATCCTGAATTTCAAAAAGCAATGCCATCCCGCAGTGGAGAAATCCTATAACACGAAGTTGATAGGCAGGGGGCTGCTTTTCAAAGCAATTCTTAATGGACAGAATCAGGTTTTTCATCTCAGAATAATAGTTGGAATCTGGTGTCAGATTATAGCAATGATATTGACTGTTGAGCAGAATCGGACGGATAAAATCTTGTTGAAGGGCATAGTTCTGTAGAAACAGGCTGGAATCAAGTTGCAACTGCATGATTTTACAATTTTCTTCAACCAGCTGATGTACCTGTCTGGAGTTGATAAAAAACATATTGCCTTTTTTCAATAAATAAGTTTTTTTGTCTACCTTGACAGTAAGACTGTTTTCCATAATGTAAAGGAGTTCTATTTCCTCATGCCAGTGGGCAGTTATATCTGCTTTTTCGGGAAAACCAATCCGACAGGCAAGAGGAAGGTGTTTGGAAGTATAAGAAATTATCTGCTTTTCCGGGTTATTCAGTGAATCCGTTTCATTCCGCGTGTTCATTTGTTTATTCGCTTTCATACGATTCTGGCAAAAAGTGCATACGATTTTGATATACTTTTTAATTTCGATAGTATACCATGAACAGCGGTAAAAATATTAAAATAGATAAAAAAATAGTATTTGCAGTCTGTATGACATAATATGTCTTTCAGGGAATCCGGGAAAAACCGGAACAGCCCCGCTACTGTAAGGAGGGACAAACAGCTTTGCCACTGGTTCTGCCGGGAAGGCGCTGTGAGGATGAACTCCAGTCAGGATACCTGGTACAGATGAAGAACCTGTAATCCCGAGGGGGAATTACGGGGTAAAGGGGCACGCCGTGTCTCTTTTTTTTATGTCTGCAAATTGATTGGTGAATGAGACGGACAACCTTTGGAGTGTTAAGAACGAAAGGGAGCTATATGGAGAATTTAAAATCAGAGATCAAAGACTACTGGGAGGGAGAAGCGGAGATTTATGACGACGGTATTCAGGAAGAACTGAACAGCCTAAGAGCAGATGCGTGGAAAAATCTGATTCTGCAGAATATCCCACAGAAAGAAAAACTTCACATCCTGGATGTCGGTACGGGACCGGGCTTTTTTCCGGTTATCCTTGGCAGGGCGGGACATCGTGTTACTGGAATTGATATTTCGGAAAACATGATTCTTCATGCGCGGGAAAATGTTAAGAAATATAGAGCAGAAGCAGAATTGATGGTAATGGATTCTCAGAATCTGGAGTTTCCGGATTGCATTTTTGACGCGGTGATTTGCCGAAATCTGACATGGACGCTGGATTTTCCTGAGAGAGCTTATAGAGAATGGACGAGGGTATTGAAGCCGGGAGGTGCGCTTCTTGTATTTGACGCCTGCTGGTATCTATGGATGTACGACCAGAAGAAGAAAAAGGTTTATATGGAGAATGAAAAGAAAATACGTGCAAAGTATCACAGAGGCATACATATGCATGCGGACAATTCAAAAGACAGGATTTCTCCGGAAAAACTGTTTATGAGTGACAAGCAGCGTCCGCAGTGGGATCTGAATTGTCTGATAAGCCTGGGATATGGGCGTGTCTTTGCAGAACCGGATATTTCATTGCTTACAAGAAGTGCTTTTGATCAGGAATTGAACTGGCCGACGCCGGAATTTATGGTGGGAGGAATTCTGTGAATGGACTGAGAGGGAATATTCGGGAAGGTGGTGGGGCGGATTGATAAGATATGTTATTAAAAGAATAATCCTTATGATACCGGTTATGCTTGCAGTAACTGTTTTGATGTTTATTCTGAGTTCGCTCTCGGCGGGAGACTCAGCAAGAATAATAGCAGAAAAAACGTATAACGCACCTACACAGGAGCAGATTGAGGAAATACGGCACCGGGAGGGGCTGGACAAACCACTCTTTCAGCAATATTTTTCCTGGCTTGGAAAAGTCGTTCAGGGAGATTTTGGAGAATCCTATAATACTGGGCGTCCCGCACTTCAAGAACTTCAGTCAGCTTTTCCGGTTACATTGAGGCTGGCATTGAAATCGTTGGTTCTTCTTTTGGCAATCTCCGTTCCTCTTGGAGTATTTTCTGCTGTTTATGAGAATTCCTTGTTTGATAAGATAACAGAAGTCTTTTCCTTTCTCAGTGTATCTATGCCCGCGTTCTGGCTGGGATTGATGCTTCTTTATCTGTTTGGGGTGAAACTTCGAATGATTTCTGTCATTGGCGGAACCAGTGGAGAGGTTCCTCTTGTCGCCGCGTTTTCGATGGATATCGGGTTTTTTGGAGTCGTGATCCGAATGATTCGGGTAAGTTTGAGAGATTCACTAAAACAGGATTATATTCGTGCTTGCAAGGCTAAAGGCATACCAGTTTGGAAAATTATTTGGAAACATGGCATGAAAAATTCTCTTATTCCTGTCAGTACCAAGATTGTTAGTATCGTAATTTCTCTCTTATGTGGATCTGCTGTCATTGAATCTATTTTTTCTCTTAACGGAATAGGCGCTTTAGCGCTTGAAGCGGTAACGGCAAAGGATACGCCGGTGCTTCAGTGCTTTATCCTGATCCTTTCTGCGGTAGTTGTTTTACTGAATCTTCTGGCGGATATTTCCTACTCTGCGATAGACAGGAGAATTCAGCTGAAATAACGGAATAGATGAATTTTACCGGAAAGGCAGATGGACAGTATGAGACAAAAAAGAGAAAAAAAAGCAGAATCTTTCGGTGTGCAAAGATTTTCCTGGCATGTTATTTTCAGGAAAAAACGGACGATTGCAGGAGCGGTTATTATACTTTGCTTTGTGTTTACGGCGTTATTTGCACCTGTACTGGCTCCGCATGATCCCCTTCTGGTTGACATTGTCAATAAACTGCAGGGACCGTCTCCTGCCTACCCGTTTGGGACCGATCAGTTGGGGAGATGCATTTTGTCCCGGCTTATCTGGGGAAGCAGATACTCTTTATTCTATAGTTCGCTGGTTTTAGTGATTACTGTGGCAGTAGGGGTTCCTGTTGGTATGCTTTCGGGATATATGGGAGGAAAAGTTGATTCTCTGCTTATGCGGATTATAGATATTTTTATGGCGCTGCCGTCATTCATTGTGGCACTTGCCATCGCAGGAACTCTTGGGGCAAGCGGCAGAAACCTGGTTTTAGCCATGTCGTTGGTTTACTGGGCAGATTATGCCAGGCTCTCCAGAACTCTGACACTACAGATAAAAGAACAGAATTATATGATGGCGTTAAAAGCATCCGGGTGCAGTGGAGTGTCCATAGTTTTTCGCCATGTTCTAAAGAATATTGCTCCGTCAGTTGTTGCTCTGGCAACTATGGATATTGGGACGATTATTCTTTCTATTGCCGGGTTTTCCTTTATCGGACTTGGTGTTCAGGCACCGGCTCCGGAATGGGGAATCATGCTCAGTGACAGCAAACAGTTTATTCAGACATGTCCGCGACTGATGTTTTTTCCAGGACTTACCATTGTTCTTATTGTGCTGGCTTTTAATCTTCTGGGAGAGGGAATACAGGATGAAAATGAAACAGAATAATACGAATTCCCGGATAGAGGTAGAGCATCTCTGTGTCGAGTTTTCTTCCGGACGCCATCAAACAAAAGCTGTTCAAGACGTTTCTCTCTCTGTTCAAAAAGGAAGGATAACCGCGCTGGTCGGGGAGAGTGGGAGTGGAAAATCAGTTACAGCATTAACAATAATGAACCTTCTTCCGCAGACAGCGAACGTGTGTCAGGGAAAAGTGATCTGGGAGAAACAAAACCTGCTTTCGCTTTCGGGAAAAGAGAGGAAAAAGCTGAATGGCACGGTGCTTGCCATGATTTTTCAGAATCCCGCTGCCGCCCTGGATCCCCTTTTTTCTATCGGGGACCAGATAACAGAAGGAATATTAACTCATAGAAGAATCAATAAACGTGAGGCAAGGGAAGAGGCTGTTCATTATTTGCAGATGATGAACCTTCCGGAACCGGACGCGCTGATGCAGAAGCGGCCTTTCGAGCTGTCCGGAGGAATGTGCCAGAGGGTGACAATTGCCATGGCAATGTCACTTCACCCGGAGTTCCTTATCGCGGATGAGCCAACTACCGCCCTGGATGTAACTGTTCAGAAGCAGATATTGGGAGAAATCAGCAGGATTCGGACGGAGCAAAACGTAGGAGTGCTTTTTATCACACATGATCTCGGGGTGGTTGCAGAGATAGCTGATGATGTGTTTGTTATGCGTAGCGGCCAGATTGTCGAAAGCGGCGATGTGTATCATATATTTGAACAGCCGCAGCATTCCTATACCAAAAAACTTCTGAATTCTGTTCTCTGAGGTAAATATGAAATCAGATATTCTTTTGGAAACAAAACAGCTGAAAAAATATTACGGAACGGTACATGCAGTAGACGGAGTTTCTTTGTCAATACAAAAAGGTCAGTCTCTCGGTCTGATTGGAGAAAGCGGAAGCGGGAAGTCAACCTTTGGGAAACTTGTTACAAAATTGGAAAAACCATCAGGCGGAGAAATACGTTTCCTTGGCCGGTCTGTAGAAAATATCCCGGAGCGGAAGTTCCGTCCGCTGAGAAAGGAAATACAGATTGTATTTCAGAGCAGCGGAGATGTGTTTGATCCCTGCTACACAGTTGGGGACAGTATCCGGGAAGGCCTTCATAATTATACGGATTTATCGCCTGCGGAGATTGAAGATTATCTGGATGAAACCTTTGAGCGGGTTGGCCTGAATCCGGCTTTAAAAAACAGAGCAGCCAAACAGCTGTCAGGCGGACAATGCCAGCGGGCGAATATTGCCCGTGCCCTGATCCTTCATCCCCAGTTAATTGTGTGCGATGAACCTGTTTCCAGCCTGGATTATTCTATCCGGAAACAGATGCTGAACCTGCTTAATAAAATCCAGGAACAAGAGGGGATAACCTATTTATTTATTACCCATGATCTATCCAATGTGCCATATGTGTGTAAAGCCGTGGCAATTATGTATCATGGCAGAATAGTGGAGTATCTGGATCACACAGATAATCTCGGAGAGAATGTCATGCATCCGTATTCCAGACTTTTATTTGAATCGGTACCGGTACCGGATCCGAGAAAACGAACAATTAACAGAGAGCTTCCGGAAAGAGTGCAGGGAGAAAACCTTCAGAAAGGCTGCCCGTTTCGGGGAGAATGTCCGATACAGGAAGAAATCTGTGCAGAAACAATGCCTCTTTTATCAGAGGAGGCAACCGGGCATAAGGTTGCCTGTCACTGTTTACATAAAGCTAATATGTAGGGAATATGTGAGGAAAGGAAAGAAGAAAAATGAAGAAGAACAAGAGTACAGCATTCTTACTGGCGGGAATGCTGGCAGTCTCTATGCTCGCTGCCTGCGGCAGCGGTACAAACACATCGGTTTCCAGTGGGAGTGCAGTGTCCGAAACTGGCAGCAGTGCGGCGGCAGTAGCAGAAATCTCCAAATTTGCAGAAAATACAACAGCAGATCAGAACAATACGATCACGGCTATTGTTTCCGGAGATGTGAAACAATCCAGCCTGGATACCATTAATACATCCGGAGCGGTGTTTAACTTGTATGAGATGATTTATGATCCGCTGGTACGTTACGGGGAAAATGGAGAAATAGAGCCTGCCCTTGCAGAATCGTATGACATCAGTGATGACGGTACAATATATACTTTTCATCTCAGAAAAGATGTTGAATTTTCTGATGGAACCGATTTTAACGCGGACAGCGTAATCAAAAATACAGATCGATGGACAGATGATGTTAAGGGGAATTTCACAGCAAAACTGAATTCTGTAGATAAAATAGATGATTATACGGTTTCTTTTACTTTTGACCAGCCGTCTTCTTCCACATTGATTGAGTTTAGTTATCCGCGTCCGTTCCGTATGCTGGGAGAGAGCGGAATGGATGAAGAAGGAAATTATAAAGAAGCAGTAGGAACCGGCCAGTGGATGGTGGAGAAATACGTCGGAGATCAGGAAATTGATCTGGTCCCGAATCCGTATTACTGGGGAGAAAAGCCATCTATTAAAAAAGTTATAATGAAAAAGGTGGATGACGGACAGACACGCACCATGGCGATGCAGAGCGGTGACGCGGACATCTGCCTTGCAGATATTCCCTCAGAGAATAAGGGCATTATTGATTCGGATAAAAATCTGGACGTTTGTTCCGGAATTTCTACACAGACTTATTTTCTTGCCATGAATTACCAAAACACAGCGTTGCAGGATATCAAAGTAAGACAGGCGCTGAATTATCTGACGGATACAGAAGGAATTGTCAATGATGTTCTGGATGGGGATGGAAACGCCGCAACCGGTCTGTTTTCCAGTGCGGTTCCCTATGTTACAGAGGAAAATAATGTAGGGTATAGCTATGATCCGGATAAGGCAAAAAAATTGCTGAAGGAAGCCGGTTATGAAGACACCGACAATGATGGGATTGTTGAGAAAGATGGCGTTCCGCTGAAATTGCGTCTGGTATTTCAAACAGAGGAATTTTCAAACTGGAAGACAATCTGTGAGTTCCTTCAGTCTGCTTATCGGCAAGCCGGAATAGATATTGAATTGAATGAACAGGAATCCTCAGCCTACTATGATTCTATCTGGACAACAAGAGACTATGATCTTATTATATATCGCTCGTATGAAGATTCCTGGATGCCGCAGGGATTCTTAAAAAGTTGCTTTTATCAGGCTTCAGAGGATTCACCGTCTGTTTTCTGGTATGATGAAAAGTTGAATGATGATATCGCGGGTGTATTAAAAGAAACAGATGAAAATCAGCGGAAGGAAGATTATGATACGTTGTTCAAATATATGAATGATCAGGCGATAACGGTTCCTTTATATTATCCGAACCGGATGTATGTCTATAATACACGGCTGTCGGGAGTGGAGGAAGCGCCAACTTCCTATCAGGGAGTTGTCTGGGAAAAAATACAAATACATTGAAAGGGATTTCCATGTACGAAGAAATAGAAGATTCCTGGACAGTAGATTCGGGTGATTACGATGATATCATTCAAAAACAGCTTTCCAACAGGCGGGATGTAGAACATTGGGAAAAAGAACTGGAAGAAATATTGGGGGAAAAGCCCCTGCGTATTCTGGATATCGGATGTGGTCCGGGATTTCTTACAGTGATTCTGAGCAGGTTGGGTCACTCTGTCAAGGCGATAGACGGATCTGCCGGGATGGTTGAGAAAGCTGCGGATAATATCCGAAAAAAAGGGGTATCCGCCTGTGTGATCCGGGAGGATGCGGTAACTTTGCCGGACGAAAAAAACAGCAGTTATGACGTGCTTATTTCCAGAGATGTCATATGGACTCTTTACAATCCGGAAAAAGCTTTTCTCAGATGGAAAGAGGTTCTGAAACCCGGCGGAAGATTAATATATTATGATGGAGCGTTCCGGGATTATAAAATGTCCCGGCGCCTACGGATTTGGAAAAAGGCTGCTGCAGGATTGATTTACCTTACAGAGCATAAAAAGTATCGGGAAGATGTTGACAGACCTGTAGGAGCTTTTGAAAATCTGCCCTTTTTCGGAGCTGACAGGCCGCTGACAGATTGCAGTATTTTGAAAAATTGTGGGTTCAACAGTATCCATGTTTCCGACGATGAGTTTCGGAACAGCCCGTTTCAATTAGACTACTGGAAATATGGTTATATGGGTCGATACTTCCGGATAATCGCTACAAGGGAAGAGGAGAAAGAAACAACAAGTTTTATAAATTGAATTTGTAATTATTCAGCGCCCTCAGAAAACTGATGAAATCCGGACGGGGAGCTTGCCCGCCGGACGGTTTCAGAAGTTTTCTGAGGGGCGGACAAGCGGCGAAGCCGCTCTGACCGCCCACAGCGAGGAACGCAAAGCGGTTCGAGTCCGGGGTGCTAATAGATACTTGAATTATATTTACAGAACATTTTTAAAGCCTGTTTCTGCAGCAGCAGAGGCAGGCTTTTTAACCTTATAGAATCTATTTTTGGTCGAATGAGAATGATCCTTTAGAACCGGTTCATGTACATATTGTTGAGGGGGAACCGCGTAAGGATGCAACGAAAGTGTGGATTACACAGTCAGGGAAATGTCTGCTTGCAAATAACAGATCACAGATTCCGGAGCGAATCCTGAATCATCTGCTGCGTTTTCTTGAGGCAAACAGCGAGGAGGTAGTGGAACGTTGGTATCAGCAGTTTCATAAAATTACATATTTTTGCTAACATATACCGCAAAGCCAATATATTGAC
>OCTW011289997.1_pt1 | contig 11018 bp, 11 predicted proteins | sample 1539671 | NCBI WGS metagenome assembly OCTW01 (sample SAMN02144230, study PRJEB22623) | gut metagenome | biome: sheep rumen | host: Ovis aries | place: New Zealand | reverse complement strand
GAGGATAATAAGACGGAGATTTGCCCGGAGTGTGGAGTAGAGGAGGCTGTTATTTCTATTCAGCGTAATAGACGTTGATGGCGTTCATGATTGATACATAGTCGCCCGACTCTATTTCTTCAATATCGGTATTATCGAAACCGACTACGAGAACATGTTTTAGATTGTCGAAGCTATAGATTTTTTCTTTGCAGTCTCCAGTTAGATTTTCTTCTATTCTTTCGGTTTTAGCTAAAAGAAGAAGTTGCTGATAAGCCTTGTTGATTTTTTGTGTTTGGCCATCAGGGTGTGCATAGTTAAAATGTTGCGTTGGTGTTAAGGCTATAATATTTTCAAGATAATAGCAGATTTCTGGGAACTCTGATTCAGGGAAAATGTGATGCATCTGTGTCGCTTTATCGTTTGCATGTATATCGCCTTGATATTCAGGCTCTGAATTTCGGTAGTTGTCGTTAAATATACGCAGGAATCTTTTTGCTTTTGCGGATTGATAGTGATAGTAAGCATCATTAACTTCAACTGGGTGAGTCTCTAAATATTGTTTTCTAGTAATACCTTTTGGTTTGTTCGCGTAAATATCCCTAAAGTTGTTGCGGTTATACATTAACATGTCGTATGTGATGATCTGCTCGGAGATACGGCCTCTTTCTGTCCCCAAAGCATTTCTTTCGTAAGCTAGAGGGTTTATTACTTTCGTAAAAATACGTCTGCATTCTGTTAGTCCATTAATCGGTGTATTATTAATGATAAAATCGGAAAAAGAACTTTTTACCTCATCGTAAGCGTCACTATCTTGAATTGCGAAGTATTTTTCGAACTCTTGTATTAAGTCGCTATCTCTTAAAACTTTTTCAATGTATCTGCAAATAAAAACAAGCGCGTTCCTTTCTCGAATCGCAATATATTCTAGAATATCCCAACGACCAATTCGATAGAAATTTCTAGATCCTCGTTTTTCCTTTATCAAAACCCCGGCGTTCGCCAGCATTTCCATTGGCTGTTGGAAGAATTTATCATATTCATTCCTAGCTGCTTCTTCGTTTACTCCTGGTTTCTTAAAAATGGAAAGGATATTATCGTGAGTATATTGAGAATGCCAAATATCCATAGAAGTAAACAATTCGTCGTTTTTCTCACTATTGAATGCGCAGATGCAGTCGGCGATAATCGATACGACATCTGGTGTACATTTTTGATCTATCCATCGACCATTATGGCTTTCTCGTAAGTCGTAGTTATTTTGATTTAAAAAAGTTGTGATAACGTTTTCGTCTATCATTTTTTATTCTCCTTTAATACTCCAAAGAAATAGACTGAGCACGAATCAATGTTAAGCGATCTGGTCTGGTAATTTCTGGCAATTTTATAAAACTTTCTATATTCGTCTGTAATATAATAATCGAGTTGTTTTTTAGATAGTCTTATGCCATTTTTTGGCGTCAATACAGCGATAGAGCCATTAGTGATCGTATTTACCGGTTTTTCAATCAAACGTGGTTTATAGGTCATATTTGGTGCAATGTACACTTCGTTATCGTTGATATATAGGGTAGTAGTAAAGAGGTCTAAATCTTTTTCGGAGATATAGAAGTCATATCCCGGAATATCAATAATTCCGCTACCATCTTCGGCAATGTTGCGAGAACGTAATACTCTGACGTCGGACGGGTTCTTCGTGTTATACTTATTCGTTATTTGCCTATCCCTAAAGACGTCAAAGATGCCAAAGTCCATTTTCTCGTACACCCTGTCGAAATCTTCGTCGCGATAAATTACCCAATACGGCATTTCTTTATCGAATATATAACTTTGAGTTTGCAACTTATTGAATCCATTAGTAACGGAAATGACTCTGGTCTTAGATGGTTTTGCATTAGGGTTAATGAAAATAGCAATCGTTTCGATAAGTACGCCAGGAAAGCCTTTTTCGCCGAAGTCGATAATGCAGTCTACGTTCATTTTGGACAGATATGAACGTGAGTTAGCAAATTCTGGTGTGTTTAATAGGAATTTCGGGAATACAAAAGATACATAATTTCCTAGATCTACTACCTTATCTAGGAAGAATGAGCAAATATTGGTTGTATAAATATTTTTCGCTTCTTTGCGGTATTTTCTGAGGTTTTTATCGGTGGACGGAACTTTGAAAAATGGCGGATTGCCAATGATATAGTCATATTTCTTATTACCAAAATCATGGAGCAGAAAATCGTCGTTTATGAAATTAATCTCAAAGTCAGTGCTGACTTCTTTTTTGATTCTTTTCATCATCAGCTTAAGTACGCTTAGACTGTTTTTGTCCACGTCTACTACATCTAGAAGTACCTTTTTATCTTCGAATCTTCGTAATATTGGCAAGATAAAATTGCCAACTCCAACTGATGGTTCAAGAACCGTTATAGTGTCGGATGAAATTGACGGAATATGTTTCAGAATGTCTGTTACTAAGGTTTTATTTGTAAAGAAAGCGGCATTGTCTGTTCTTTTTGTATTGGCTAGTTCGGCAATTCGTCCAATAGTAGAGATTGATAAATTAAGAGGGTTTTCCTTTACGAAGTTGAATAGTTTTATTTCATTAGTAAGGTCGTTTTCTGAAACAATTCTTTTTATTTCAGTATTCGACACAATCGGAAAGGAGAGCGCTTTATTAATATTGTCAGCAATTTTGTGGAAGATAATTGTCGGGACAGCTTCGCCAAGAGATTGTCTTATCTTTATCTCGTTTTTCTTCAGAAAAGCGCGTTTATCGTCTAATGATAGACTATTAAGCTCCTCAAGATCTTTTTCGTCCCACTTAAACGAGCTCGGGATCGTCATCATCATCATTAATTCACGTATGCTAAACACTCTGTCGTCGCTTGGGTGGATAGTGTTTTGGCTTGCTAATTGATCGTTCCTAGTATGAACGCATGGACCAACCTTATCCCAAAATTGGCGCTTATATTTATCGCCCGTTTTTTGCTGATTAACGATAATTTTACCATCAACGACTTTATGTGGTTTTTTATTATCGTCTTTATTGTCAAATGCAGACTCGCCCTCTTTTAGATCTTTAATCCAAGATCTCATATGCTCTGGGTATGATCTGAATTGATGATAAATGTCTGTCTCGTCGATTTCGCCAATAGTTTTCAGACTTTTGAGTGAGCCTATAGTGTCACGTAGAGTTACCTCTTTTTCCGGCAATGGAAAAAGCTCGTATGGTGAAATGTCATCGGAGATGTCTTTTGATACGCCTATGACTAGAGTACGTTTTCTACTTGAGCACGCGCCATAATCTTTGAAATTTATTATTTTGTATGCAAATGAGTAATCGGGCCCAAGATTTAACTCGATTGCTTCGGAAATGGGTTTATCTATGCCGTCAATATCGGTACATATAGAGCCCATAAATGCTGGCACATTTTCAAATATGAAGAATTTTGGTTTAAGTTTTTGAACAATTTTTATCGATTCAATAACGAGTGAGTTACGGATTATTTCATGATCATTCTTTTTGAGATTGGCAACCGACATACCTTGGCAAGGCGGCGTTGCTAATACGGCCGTAATTCTATCAACGCCCTCTTTCTTTTTCCATAAGTCAACTTCATCGTATAGAGATTTTTGTATTTCGGGGGAAGTAATATCTCCGCATATATAGCCACTTTCATATTTACATTTGTGATTATATCTTTGAATATCTAGTCTACGCGCAATAAGTTCATTTGTTGCAACACATTCAAACCCGGCTTCTTTAAAACCGTAGCACCCAACACCTGCACTGCTGAATAGACTGACGTAGGTATCTACGCGCCGCATTTGACCTCCGAAATTGCTTAAATTACTTACTTTATTATATCATAGAAAGATGGTTTATTCTCGATTGTAACGGATGAAAATACTAGAACTCTTTCCACTCCGTAGCTTCATTGCTCGGCGCCGTAATAGCTATTTGTTTAAATTGACATTCGCCTGGATCTAGGACGAACTCGCCGGAATTATACTTCTGTTCAGCTATTCTGTAAGCTTCTTCTGCGTCGTTGGCTTCGACTTCGAAATCCTTAGCGATAGTTTCTTCTATCGTGATTGTATATTTCATGATCGGATCTTATGATCATTTTGGCTAAAAGTCCACAATATTTCGCCGTTTCGTGTCAAGAAAAAATCCCACCCCTATTTTCCGCACAATAACTTTCAAAACCCGATTGTGTCCAAGTGGATGCTATCTATTGACTAAATGACAGAATGTTTTATTAGAATCGTCGCCGTAGTGGTTAATATCTTCTGGCTCGGCCCAGAGTGAGAGCTTGTGGACGCGCCACTTGCCTATGAAGAACATCTGAACTATCGCGTCATTCACGTCGCGGTTATTTAACGCGCGTGGAATGTATGCAAGGGAAAAGTAGTACCATTTGTCGTCTTCGGCGTCTAACCGTGCAAAAACGCGCTTACCGCGCCCCAAAAGGCGCACATCGAAGCGCTGTGCTAGTGTTTCTAGGGAATAAGTCTTTAATTCGTGGATCGCGTCACGAACGGGCGACTCCATTAGTTCCATACGCTCAAACTTATCGTAATCGCGCGAGTTGAATCTGCCGTTGTGCTCGAGCATAAAGCTTTCGAGTTGCCTGGCAGTAACCGGTATTGGCTCGCCGGGCTTTACTTTTCTGAATGGGTGGCGTTTTGCTATATCAACCTCGTTTCTTTGAGATTGCGCTCAAATGAGCGGCATATGAAGCAAACTAGAGCACTAGTTTACCGAATTTTTCTCGTAGAATATCGAGCTTATGCTCAGGACTTTTTGTTTTTATGTCTCTAACGATGTTTTCGATATCTTTGTCATCCAATACGATAATGTATCCTCGATCATCATTTGCAGTATCCCGACAGCTAGCTTCTATCTTTTTTCTGTTTTCAATTTTCCTACATATGATTATGCCGATTCTTCCTCTGCTAGGCGAGAACCTGCCGGCCATCTGATCTAGTTCAGGGTTCTCAATATCTGTATTATAGTTTTTACACTCTATAAAGATGTAAGGGGCTGGGTAATGATCTTTTACCCACTTGAAAAAGCCTTCCTGAGCTATATTTGTAAAAGTAATGTCTATGATTTTTCTGCCGTTATGAATCTTTGTTTGTGGCTCTGGATAAACTAGCCATGGATAAAATAATGCCGTGAGCAAGTCTTGTACTGCTTTTTCATACTTTTTTGCTTCTTGGTTGCCAGGTTTGATGGCGAGAAGTTTATTTAGTAGGGCATCCCAATTTGGTACAGGAGTGCCTGTTTCGTCTGCTATTTCGTTATGCGACAAGACTGGTGCCGGGTTGTTGCTTATCTCCTCTTTATATCGATAGAGTACTTCCAATCTACTTGGGGTTAACTTTCTATTTTGCTCTTTTTCGTGAATCTTGCCATCGTCACCTATATGAGATTTTTTTATCTCTTTTTTAGGAATTGGTCTGGATTCTCCATTTTTCAGTATTCGCACCAGACCTTTTGCCGCCTCTTCATCCTGGAGCTCTTCCAGAAGGTATTTATTGTAATATTTACCCGCATTATATGAAATTGATTTTCTAACGATAGCCTTTGGCACCAAAGTTAATCTTTTGGCCCTGTTCTGTGTTGGGATAATGATTTGTGGCATGTCTTTACGTATCCACTCTTTCTTGACTGGGTCCCATAGTTTTAGCGTTGAGTGTTCCTCGAGGGGGATGCCATACTCCTTACTGATTTTTATAGTATATTCCAGCAGAAGTTCTCTTATAATGTTGGTCACTACATCTGAGATTATATCTGACGCTACGCCATCTACTAGCAGGGCCGTATCTTCTAAGTCGGCAATTATTCCAGTCTTTACGGCGTCGCTATGTTTTAATGATTGCCATACCTGATCAGCCAATGAAGTCCCCATACCTCGTCCTTGGGACTTGTTTTTAGATAGTCCAAGGTGCGTCTCGTTAGGCTCACTTAATTGAGACAGTAGATTTCTAGCCGTATCATCATCGCCATTTTTTATAGATTCTAACACGGTGCTAAAGAAGTTTTTTATGAGACTTCTACACCTACTGCCCCATTCGGTATTAAGCAAGTATAGTGCTGAAGGGTCTATAAATAGTTTTGCGTCCTTTTCTAAATCAACATCAACGAAATCCAGCGATGGCTGAGTTGTTTTTAATGAGAAATAGTCTGAGACTCTCATATAACTATTATACCATATAGCGCAATAAATAGTATGTTCTGTCAAGCTTATGCTTATACCTTAAGTATAAGCCTCATTGACGTTGTATTTCTTTTATTTTTTACGGTAATAGAAGAGCGTATAGCTAAAAATAAAGCAACGTTAGTTAAGTAATTCTTCAATTTTTGGTAAATACGACTCGTCGTTACTTTTATATAAATTGTCTTTCGCTTTCAATAATTGCAGATTGTCATATCGGCATAGTCTTATTACTTCTTCTTCGGTTTTTGCCTCGGAAAGCGGTTTTATATGATCAATATGAACTATTGTTTTGCCGTCATATTCTTCGCCGTAGCGTATTAAGTAAGTCATGCATAAGTGCCTATAGAGATAATCTAATTTGCAGCCAACTATTTCTTCTGTATGTTCAGATCTTATATAACCGCGCCGATTAAAAGAAGCCCGTATTTCGTTACGTATTTGTTTTTTTAGTTTGAAAATCGGATCATATTGTTTTCGAGATTCTTCATATGCGGTTATTTTCTTCCGACGACGTTTTGTAGACTCTCTATTCCAGGCTCGTCTTTTTTCTTTGTAGGTGGGATCATCTTTCCAACGCTCGCGATAACGCTCCCAACGCTCTGCTTGTATTTGTTTTTGCTCGTCGGTAAGATTGTCTCTATACTTTTTATTATATTCACGAAACTTATCTAGATGTTTTTGCTGATATTCCTTTGAATATTTGGCCAATTCTTCTCTATGTTCCTCGCGATATTTTTTGTTTAATTCTTTTATGCGCTCTTTATGTGCAAGCCTATATTCTCTGCTTCTTTTATTACAACATTCTTTGCATTCATCGCGATACTTACCAGAATCGTTTCTGAATCTAAATTCAGTTAGCGGCTTTTCTGCCTTGCAGACACGACATAGCTTAGTATTATTCATAGAGATTCAAAATATTCTTTGAGCTTCTTGGCCATCAAAATACGTCTAGCTTTTAAGAAATCGTCATAATTACTTACGTCCATAGTTGAGAAATTACTCGGTATGCAGTTTTCTGCCATGTTTTTCTTGAGCGCAGCCATGTCACTTATCCCGCCATATACATTCTCGCCTCCATTACATTGTTCGAGCACAGACTGCATGTAATCTATTGGGGCGCGATTGCTTATTTGAATATTAACTTCGGTTTGAAGCATGGCAAAGTTTGCGATCTGATTATATTCTCCGCGATTATTGTGTCCATTTTTCTGGAGATAATCTTTTGGAAATATATGATGGACATCACCACGGTTTTCAATCAATGATCTGACGCTGATTTCTTTAGATAAGAATCCACGATCACCCATTTTGACTTGCGACATAATAAACGTCTTCCAATATGGGGAAGATGCAACGGAAGTATTGAGGCGCGTCACTAATATACTAGACCAGAAAGTATCATTCAGTTGTTGGGATATTTCTTCGTCAATAAATGCATTTATATCTTCGGCGGCATTTAGGCGGCGTATATCGTAATCGAATTGTGATTCTGGCGAAGACGTATAGCGTTGCGTTAGGATTGACATCACTATCCAACGACGAACTTGCTTTTCGATAATGTCAGGCTTTATATTCTTTTCACGCAATAGTAGATAAAGAATATAACCAAAGTTGGTCACGTTTTGAGAGCGAATTAGGTCCGCGTGAATGGCGCCAGTAGACTTAATTATCATGATATAACGTTCAAAGTTGGATTGATTAATAAAGCTCTCTACACCTTCGCGAAGCAGTTTGTAGCTATTTTCGATAATATCTTCGCGATATTCACGTGTTTCGAAATCGCGTCCAGAAAGGAGACTAACTAAATCTTGTAACTTTCCGCGACGGAATTTGTACGTAAAAGCAACTCTTAATACGTCAGTATAATTAGGCAAATATATTTCTTCGGCCTTGTCTTTAATCCATGCTATTCTATGGAATACATCTTTAGAGCTAAAATCGATATCGCTATTTTTGATATTATCGTAGTCTACTGGAGTTTTTGCGAAATGGCAGAAGTAATCGATAGTCTTACGAATGTCGTTGCCTTCATATTTTTCATTAACGCTAATTTTAGACATTGCAAAGTCGGCTTGCGAAAGAACTACGCCTTCGGAGTTTATGCGAATAAAGATTTCCGTCACGGTATCAATATCTAACATTGAGCCAAGCTCGATGCGGCCAATGGAAATATTCTTTATCTGTTGGAGTTTATTAATGCGTTCATTGACGACATTCTGGTCCATATCAAACTTTTTTGAATAATCGTCAACGAATTTCCAAATATTTACGTTTCCATCTTTCATGAATGTGGAAATATCTGGAATCCATTCATCTTGTTTTTCGATGGCAGGGTTTGAAGTTTGAAATTCTTCGGCACGTAAATTAAAGGCGATTTTTATACGTACTTTTTTATAATTACTATTTAGGACTTCTTGTCCGAGCAGTGCAGCGGTCAGGGCAGTAATGCGTTGCTGGCCATCGATCAGGATTTGTTTTCCTTCGGAGCGAGATCCGTCTTTCAATTTAATATCTGGACTTTTCCAAGTAACGATATAGCCTACCGGATATCCGCGATAAAGTGAATCAATTAGATTGCGAACTTTGGTGGAATCCCATACGAACGGACGCTGTATTTCTGGTATGGCAATAATTCCGCCTTGCACATAGCCTAACAGTGTACTAACGCTAACATTATTGACTTCATATGTTGCCGACATCAAAAAACTCCTTTTTTATATTATATCGGAATTTTTCATTACATGGACAGCTGCTTAAAAAATAAAAATATTTTATTTTCCTAAATCCTCCGCCGTCTTCTCGACAATCTCCTTCAGTCTCTCCTTATCGTCCACTTCATCCACCAAATACATCTTTTTGGCGCCTTCGTAGGGCAGAGCTTCGCTCATGCCGAAGCCGCTATTTCCGGGCGTAGTCTTCACTAGCAACCTATCGTCATAAATCCCGCCAAACAGCACGCCGTCTGCATAGAGCAAAAATTCACCCATCATCGGCCGACAAGTAATTCCCGGTACTAAAGATAATTGTTCTAATATATAATCCCGATATTCTTTTGTACTTGCCATTACGCGCCCTTCGTATCTAATACTTTTGCTATTACTCTCATTATCGTAATACAACCATTTATGCCTCACTTGTATAGAAAATGGTATAATCTTAAAAATGGCAAAGAGTAGAAGCGGAATCAACGTAACGTGTCCAAATTGTGGCACAAGATTATCCTCAATTAATGGCCAAATATGCCCCGCATGCGGCAAGAATACATTCTTTACAGAAGACGAGTTGGGAGAAAAGACTAATACCGATAGTAACTCGATAAATACTAAATTATTAATTTTTATTCTCGTTTTGTCTTTTGTTTTTATGATTGGCTCATTTATCTTCTATCACAATCAACGCAAAATCAGCGTCGAGAGAGAATGCGATGAGAACGATCAGATATTCGTCGAAGATACAGTTAGCTGTAGGGATAAAACTTTGTCTGAAAGATTTACGGAAAAGTGCATGTCATATGGCGTGCAAGTTGGCAACGGTCGTTTTTCCTGTTCAGATGTCGAAGAAGCTAATTTAGAGAGTGCCTATCTTAGAAATTCATTAGTTGTACATGCAGGAAAGTTGTATGAAGAAGGGACTTCGGAGGAAGTTGAAGCTGGCAAAAATGCTGGCGATTATTGCTTATCCGCTGCAGACACATGGCGCCATATAGGCGAAAAACGGTGTGTAGTGTTTCAGTATGCTTACATGGCATGTTCGAATGGGTACTGCTTTTTAGACGAGAAGAAAGATTATAATAACGGATTTGTAGCATTTTTTGGTAAGTATATGATGTATTCATGGAATAGCTTTCGCTCAACCTATTACGGAAAAGGTCTAATACTTGTATGCGGCACAATCTATAGTTATAGAGGCCATCCAGAAATAAAAATTACTAATGTGCCGAGGCAGACCCTCTTAAATCCGGAAAGTACGATCGTTGGTTTTAATAATGTATACGAGTATTCTTGTCGCTAACTACTATAATGCGGTCATATCGAGTATTCTTTCGTGCTAGCCATTATGCGCAGTTCTTCTTATGTGCTTTCAATTTCTTCATCGCCCAATCGTAATGTGATGATAGGCAACTTACGAAATACGACCCTAAAACCGAGCCGCCTACCCATGGATACATACCTTTGGTAAATAGCTGTTCTTCGCTCAGACTTTCTGCTAATTTCATCACATCCGCATGTGACTTCTCGAACATCTTGCGCGCATCAGCTAACGACGTCTTCTGATGTTTCTTCCAGTATTCCACGTTCATATCACCGTAAGTTTTCCAAGTATATGGCTCGGGCAAGAACGGCGCATTGCCACCTTTATTTAAATTTGTATCCACAAACTCTAATAGCATGCGGTGCCATTCGTACAGATGTACCCAAATATCGCGCAAGTTTTTATCGCGGCCCCAATGGCGCTCTTTCTTCGACGGATCGCCCGAGAAATCAAACGGTGTATTCATTTCTTTCTCGCTCATTCCGTCCGCCATTTCAATCAGCTTGGCGTAGTATTCCTCGCCGGCTTTTAATAAATCCTGTTTGTTACGTGGTCTTGGCATAATAAGTCCTTGTTTACTACTTTGATTATACCATCGGGTGCAAATCTACCATTGACATTGTTATTCTTCATCTTCAAGCACACTCTTATCCCCCTCGCGGCACACCTTCAAATCTTCCGCAAATTCCACATCGCATTCATCGCAATGATACGTATACTTGTCCACCACGCAGCCAGCATAATATAAACCTTTTTCTTTGGCTTCCTTAAAAGCTTTATCGGTTG
>OCTW011610141.1_pt1 | contig 11019 bp, 11 predicted proteins | sample 1539671 | NCBI WGS metagenome assembly OCTW01 (sample SAMN02144230, study PRJEB22623) | gut metagenome | biome: sheep rumen | host: Ovis aries | place: New Zealand | reverse complement strand
ACGCACTGATGGTGCCCTATTTTGTCATCATTAATAAGCTCGGTCTCTATAACACTTACGGCGGCATGGTTTTACTCTACAGTGCCATCGGCATTCCCATGTCTACCTTCCTGATCCGCGGGCTGATGGATTCGATCCCCATGGAGGTGGAAGAGGCCGCTTACATCGACGGCTGCGGGTTCTTCGGGCGGTTCTTTCATGTGCTGCTGCCCCTCAGCCGCACGGGGATTGTGACGGCGGCTACCTTTGAATTTCTGACCTGCTGGAATGAGTTTGTTTTTGCAAATCTGATTGTCTCCTCTGAAAAGCTGCGGACCATTCAGGTTGGCATCCGGTATTTTACCAACCAGTTTTCCACAGACTACGTGTCCATGTACGCAGCTATTGTGATTTCCATTATTCCGTCAATTCTCGGCTATATCTTTTTCCAGGAGCAGATTATCGCCGGCATGACCAGCGGTGCTGTGAAGGGATAAAACCAATCAGGAGGTCTGCTTATGCAGCAGAAACTTTTCTTTGCCTCTGATTATATGGAGGGTGCACACCCGGCTATACTGGAAAGGCTGATTGAAACCAATATGATTCATTCCCCCGGATACGGGACAGATGATTTTTCTGCCTCTGCGCGAAACAAAATCCGTCATGCCTGCCAGGCGCCGGATGCGGATATCTATTTCCTTGTGGGCGGAACCCAGGCCAATGCCACCGTAATTGACGCTGTATTACGCTCTTACCAGGGAGTAATTGCAGCGGAGAGCGGGCATATCAGCGTGCATGAGGCAGGTGCCATTGAATTCGGCGGCCACAAGGTTATCACTCTGAAGCACCGGGACGGAAAGCTCTCTGCCGAGGCTATTGAGGGTTTTATGCATTCCTATGAGCAGGATGAAACCCATGAACACATGGTCATGCCGGGGATGGTCTATCTCTCTCAGCCTACAGAATTCGGGACACTGTATTCTCTGAAAGAGCTGAATGACATCAGCCGTGTCTGCAGGGAGAAACAGCTGGCCCTGTATGTGGACGGAGCAAGACTGGCCTATGCTCTGGCCTGTCCGGAAAATGACGTGACACTGCCGGACCTGGCAAGAATATGCGACGTCTTCTACATTGGGGGAACAAAATGCGGTGCTCTGTTCGGGGAGGCCGTGGTTATCCCAAAGCACGGGTATCTGCCACACTTTTTCACAACCATCAAACAGCACGGCGCTCTTCTGGCTAAGGGACGGATTGCAGGGCTTCAGTTTGACACGCTTTTTACAGATGATCTGTATTTCAGAGTCGGGAAAAACGCAATTGATACCGCAGCCCAGATCCGAAAAGCCCTTTCGGAAAACGGTTTTTCAGTCGCCTTTCCCTCCCCCACTAACCAGATCTTTCCCGTGCTGGGAAAGGAGCAGATTGCTATCCTGTCCGAAAAGGCTGAACTGGGGTTCTGGGAGCATATGGATGAGAAGCACACCATTATGCGCATCGCCACCAGTTGGGCAACGACACTGGAGGATGCGTCCGCTCTGGCAGCGCTCTTGCATGAACACAACAACCTGAGATCAGGAGGAAAACCTGTATGAGATATCCTGCTTTTCTGAAGGACGGTGACACCATCGGTTTCACCGCCCCCTCCTTCGGATGCAATATAGAACCCTACCACACTGCCTTTCTGCATGCGCAGGAAGTATTCCTTCAAAAAGGATACCGGACAGAGTGCGGTGACACCGCCTATAAGGGAGACGGTATCGGAATCAGTACATTGCCGAAGGTATGCGGAGAGGAATTTACACGCATGTACACGTCAGACACCTGCCAGACGATCATATCCTGCGGCGGCGGGGAACTGATGTGTGAGATCCTTGACTATGTAGATTTTGACGCCATTAAAACCGGAAAGCCAAAGTGGTTTATGGGTTACTCGGACAACACCAACCTGACTTTTCTGTTGGAAACCCTGTGTGACACAGCGTCCATATACGGACCCTGTGCCCCGGCTTTCGGCATGGAGCCATGGCATGAGGCCATCGAGGATGCTTACCGGCTGCTGCGCGGAGAACGGTGTGAGCTGAAAGGCTACACGATGTATGAAACTGACCCGGAAAAGGGCCCGGATCAGCCCCTGCTGCCCTACAGCTGCACGATGCCCCGTTTTCTCACTGCCTATGACCCGGCATCCGGGTCACTTTTCCGGCAGGGAGATGCCAACGCACCTCAGCTCCGATTTTCCGGACGGTTAATCGGAGGATGTATGGATATTCTGGCAAACCTTTGCGGCACAAAATATGACCGGACCGCTGATTTCGCTGAAAAGTACAGGGAAGACGGGCTGATCTGGTTTCTGGAGGCCTGTGATCTGAGCGTGTTCGCCATCCGCCGGGCTGTGTGGGAGCTGCAGCATGCGGGTTGGTTCCGGCACGTGAAAGGGTTTCTGATCGGCAGGCCGCTGGCCGGCCGTGAGGCGCTGATGGGGCTTGATCACATTCACGCCGTGACAGACCTGCTGAGCGAATACGGCGTGCCGATTCTTCTGGACGTCGACATCGGCCATCTGCCTCCCATGATGCCTCTTGTAAATGGAAGCATTGCAGAGATGAATGCCGACCTCTCGTCCGGGAGTATGAAGCTGTCCATGACCATGCGATGACAATACAGCAGCTGCAAAGCTGCTGTATTTTTCCGAAACTACTTGTGAATCGGTGCACAAATCATTATAATAGAGCAAGATTGAACCCTTCATACGGAGGTTTCCTATGTTAGATTCATACGGGCGAAATATCACGTATCTTCGGCTGTCCGTCACGGAGCTGTGTAATATGCGGTGCCGTTACTGTATGCCGGAGGACGGCATCTGCAAAAAACAGCATGAGGAGATGCTGACGCAGGAGGAGATGATCCTCGCCGTAAAAGCTGCCGTGTCTCTCGGCATCAGCAAGCTCCGGATTACCGGAGGTGAGCCTTTGGTCAAGCCGAATATTCTTTCCATCTGCAGAGAGGCTTCCAGCATTGACGGCTTGCGAGAGATCTGCCTGACCACAAACGGTGCTCTGCTGCCCTCTCTGGCTCTGCCCCTGAAAGATGCGGGCGTACAACGCCTGAACATCAGCCTTGACACGCTGAATGCGGAAAAATTCCGGTACATCACGAGAAACGGAGATCTTAATCAGGTGCTGACAGGTATTGACGCGGCACTTTCTGCAGGATTTGAGAAAATCAAGATCAACACCGTACTGATCGGCGGTTTTAATGACGACGAGATCCCTGCTCTGGCCGACCTTACGAGACAAATTCCGGTGGATGTGCGTTTTATTGAGCTGATGCCAATGACAAGGCAGGATGCCTTCGGCCCGGAAGCATTTCTTCCCTTTACGGTAGTGAACGAGAAGCTCCCGGAGCTTTCTCCTGTCAAGGCCGACGGAGGTGTTGCAAGGTTGTACCGTCTGCCGGGTGCGAAGGGAAATATCGGCCTGATCAGCCCGGTCAGCGCACACTTCTGCACAGACTGCAACCGTCTGCGGATAACCGCAGACGGAAAGATCAAGCCCTGTCTGCACTCTTCCGACGAGATTTCTATTAAGGGGCTTTCCTATCCGGATATGATTGAAACCATCCGTGATGCGATTCTTGCAAAGCCGAAGTGGCACGGAGAGCTCTCCTACACGGCCAGAAGCCACGCAAACCGGAACATGAACCAGATTGGAGGATAACACATGGCTGATTTTACACATTTCAATGAGCAGGGACGGGCCAGAATGGTGCAGGTTGGGGAAAAAGATGAAACCCGACGCACCGCCGTTGCGACAGGGCGTGTATTGGTCAGCCGGAACACGTTTGAACTGATCCGCTCCGGCGGAATGAAGAAGGGCGATGTGCTGACCACTGCACAGATAGCCGGAATAATGGGTGCCAAACGTACGCCGGATATCATCCCCATGTGCCACCCGATTGCCGTCAGCGGAATTGATCTGCAGCTTTCTCTGCAGGAGGAAACCCTTTCAGTGGAAATTGAGGCTGAAGTTTCCTGCACCGGACGGACCGGCGTGGAAATGGAAGCATTAACCGCCGTCAGTATAGCAGCATTGACGGTATATGATATGTGCAAAGCTGTTCAGAAAGATATGGTAATTTCGGATATCCGTCTGCTCTCCAAGACAGGCGGCATCCACGGAGATTATATAAGGGAGGAAAACTGATGGCGTATACTGCAGCTGTAATTACAGTAAGTGACAAGGGTTACCGCGGTGAGCGGGAAGACACCAGCGGCCCTGCGCTCTGCCGGATTCTGAAAGAGCACGGGTATGCGGTGATCTATACCGCGCTTGTCCCGGACGAAGCGGACCTGATCTGCCCGGAACTGAAGAAATGTGCCGATGAGCTGAAGGTTTCGCTGGTGCTCACGACAGGCGGAACCGGCTTCTCTCCCCGGGATATCACACCGGAAGCAACGCGCTCGGTTCTGGAGCGGGAGACGCCGGGAATTCCGGAAGCCATGCGGGCTGAGAGCATGAAGATTACACCGAGAGGCTGCCTTTCCAGAAGCATTGCAGGGATTCGCGGCAGAACGCTGATTATCAATCTGCCGGGGAGTGAGAAGGCGGCAAAAGAGAACTTTCTTGCGGTGATCGATCCTGTCGGGCACGGACTGGAAATGCTTTCCTCAGCCGGCTCTGCGGACTGCGCCGACAGCCCGGAAAAGGCGGCAATAAAATGAACAAAAAAATCCCCCCTTCCCCGGAGCAGTGGCTGAAAGAGGCCAAAGCAGACCCAAAGGCGGCGGAATGCGGAATGTTTTTAATCCATAACGGGGTCGTTCGTCAGACTGCACGAGCTCAGGTTCGGGAAGGCAATGACAATGCCCCGAAAGTAATCGGGATGAACTTTTCCTATGATGCGCAGAAAGTTGACGCAGCAATTCAGAGAGTGCTTGCCATGCCGGGTATTTTTCTGGCACGGGTCTGGCTGAATGAGGGGCAACTGGAAATCGGTGATGATATTATGCTCGTCCTTGTGGGCGGTGATATACGTCCGCATGTGGTGGACGCTCTTCAGGAGCTGGTCGGCGAACTCAAAAACCATTGCGTCACCGAGCAGGAACTGTGGGAATGAGACTCCGTCAGAAATAAGAAGGCTGCAGCAGGGAGCAATCAGACTCTCTGCTGCAGCTTTTTTCGTTTTTGATTATGCCAGGAAGCCGTTGATGATTTCCTCTTCCGCTTCCTTTTCCGTCAGGCCGAGGGTCATGAGCTTGATCAGCTGCTCTCCGGCAATCTTCCCGATAGCTGCCTCATGGACCAGGGAAGCATCCACATGATGTGCTTCCAGGGATGGTACGGCCAGGATAGTGCCTTCATCCATAATAATGGAGTCACATTCCGTGTGGCCCTTGCAGGGTGCATTACCGACAACACACAGGTCCAGCTTCTGATAGGAGCTGTCTCTGGCGATAGAGCGAGAAACCACATCTGCACTGCTGCCCTCCTCCTGCAGGAGGACTTTATAGACGCTCAGTGCGCGCTGAGTGCCGTGCGTCATAAGACGCTCCCGCACCACAAGACGGGCATTTTTCTTCATCTCGGCAACAGTGGTACGCTCAGTGGAGTCTACCCCTTTGATCTGCACCATTTCCATTTCCATGGTGCTGCCTTCTTCCAGATAGACTTCCGTGACAGGGTTCAGGATACGCTTTCCCATTCCGTCTCCGGAACCGTAGTGTTTTTCCACATAGCGGACTCTGGCATTTTTGCCCACATAGAACCGGTGAATTCCGTCATGTTCGGAGTCCTGAGAACCGCAGTTATCGATGCCGCAGCCGGCAACAATCACCACATCGCTGTTCTCGCCCACAAAAAAGTCGTTATAGACGGTCTCTTTCAGGCCGCTTTCGGAAAGGACGACAGGGATATGCACACTTTCTTTCACCGTGCCCGGCTTGATATGGATATCAATTCCGCTGCCGTTTTCTTTAGAGACAATATCAATATTTGCTGTTGTGTTTCTGCCCGCTAAACCTCCGTTTGCACGGAAATTATAGGCTCCGGCAGGAACTTCGTGGAGATCCGCAATTTCCCGGATCAGGCGTTTTTGGATTTCGTCAAGTTTAACCATGCTTCCACCTTCTCACTTCAGCCTGCTGCAGGCATCCTGGGCAGATTCCGTGCCGATCAGGGCCGGGAGCATCTCATCTCTGGGACCGCAACGCTCAAGCCTGCCTTCCGCAAGCACGGCTATCTCATCCGCAATTTTCAGGATTCTCTCCTGGTGGGAAATGATGATCATGGCACTGTCCTGAATGTTGCTGCGCATGGATTCAAAGATACGGATCAGATTCTGAAAACTCCAGAGATCAATGCCCGCTTCCGGCTCATCAAACACCGTAAGGCGGGAATGCCTTGCCATCACAGTGGCAATTTCAATACGCTTCAGCTCCCCGCCGGAGAGAGAGGCATTGACTTCGCGATGGATATAATCCCTCGCACAGAGACCCACTTCCGACAGATAGGAACAGGCTTCCGAAACGGAGAGGGTTTTCCCCGCCGCAATCCGCAGCAGTGTAAGCACCTGGATTCCTTTGAAGCGAACCGGCTGCTGAAAAGCAAAGCCGATTCCCATCTGTGCACGCTCTGTGACGGTGGCGTCTGTAATGTCTTTCCCATCAAGAAAAATACGGCCTGCAGTCGGTTTTTCAATGCCTGCAATCAGTTTGGCAAGGGACGACTTTCCTCCCCCATTGGGGCCTGTGATGACGATGAGTTTGCGGTCTTCCACCACAAGGTTCAGGTTATGGATGATCTCTTTTTTCTCTCCCTCCGCATCTACGGAAAAAGAGATGTTTTTCAGTTCCAGCATGATCCTGTAAAATCCTCTCTAAATGCGCGTCAATCTGCTTCTTTATTTACAGCGAAGCTGAGCTGTTCCTTTTCCCAGTGCTCTTTCAGCCGGTCGAAGGTCTCCCTGCTGATATCGTGTTCAATTTTGCAGGCGTCATCCTCCGCAACTTCCGGGTCTACCCCGATGGCAACCAGATAGCCGGTAAGCATACGATGGCGCTCATAAATTCTCTCTGCAACCTCTTTGCCGCAATCCGTCAAGTGGATCATTTTACTCTCGTCCATCGTCAGAAACCCACCCTCACGGAGCAGTTTCGTCGCATTGCTGATGCTGGGTTTCGTTACCCCCACATATTCCGCTATATCCAGAGAACGCACATAGCCGTTTTTCTTTTGCAGGATCAGAATTGCTTCCAGGTAATCTTCGCCTGATTTATGCAGTTTCATTTTGGTTTCCTCCTGTACGTACCTATTTTGCGCATGTATGTGTTATTATATCCGTTTTAACGGCTTTCGTCAATCAAAAGACTGAAGAAACGTTAACTCTGGCGGAAACAGAAAAAAATGTTTCTTTTTTTCCCTTTTCGTGTATAATAGTTTTATGATTTTCTTATTATTTTACTATAGGCGGCAAAGGAATCCATGAAAAAACAGAAAACATTTTATGTCAGTCAGTCAAATCCTCTGACAGTCTTTGCGCTATTCCTGTTTCTTGCCTCTTCCGTATCTCTTATTATTCTGCGCAGTCATAGCGGAAGTTTACGGGACGATGCGCTGAAAATCTTTCTTCAGACAGCTTCCTGCCTGCTTCTGATTGCGGTTGTGCTTTTCCACGGGAAGGACTTCTTTTTCCGTTCGGCGATTCCGGTTTTTTTCTGGTGCCTGACTGAAGTGCTTCTGCTTCTGCCCGGTTTTTCTTTTCGGCAGAGGACATCCTGTATCATTCTGTATGCCTGCATAACAATTGTGTATACCGCTGTCACCTCCGGAAGAATCAGCAAAAAATACGGGCTGGGAGGGATTGCAGTTTGTGCAGTGCTTGTGACCCTTTTGCGGGGCATCCCAACACTGCAGAAAATGCTGCCGACGCTTCTCGCCCTGACGGGTATGCTTCTGCTCTGCCTCTCCATGAAAGAGCATCGGGACGGACAATATCATCGCATGTGGGGGGACCGGTCTGACGGGCGGAGGGTGCGCTCTCTCGACGCCATGACAGAGGTTGGTATCTACGCCATGCCGGACCGCAACGGAGCCCACACCATGTTTGCCGACACCGTTGACGTGACGGAGGTAGACAGATATATCCATGCAAAACGCCGCGGTGATATCCCCCATCTGTCCATGATCCAGATTTTTCTTACAGCATACTGCAGAGCCGTGTCCGAGTATCCGGCGCTGAACCGCTTTATTTCCGGGCAGAAAATCTATACCCGGGATGACAGGATCATGTTCAACATGACCATCAAGAAAAAAATGACCGTGGATGCGGAAGAGACGGTCATCAAGCTGCATCTTTCTCCGGATGAAACGCTTTACACCATCAGCGAAAAGCTGGAGAAAGCCTTCCATGAGGGAAAGGCCCCTGACGAATCCAGTTTTGACAAGACTGCTGCCGTTATCAAAGCGATCCCGGGACTGTTGAAGAAATTCACCTTCTGGCTGCTGAAGACACTGGATTATTTTGGCCTGATTCCGGCTGCACTGCTGGAGGTCAGCCCCTTCCACGGTTCGATTTTCTTCACTTCCATGGCTTCTCTTGGGATTCCGCCGGTATATCATCATCTGTATGACTTCGGCAATCTGCCTGTGTTTCTGTGTATGGGTGACAAATATAAAGAGAACTTTATCAGAAATGACGGCACCACTGAGACCAGAAAGCTGATGAAATTCACTGTTGTCAGCGATGAACGAATCTGCGATGGATTTTATTATTCCAGAGGCCTGAAGGCCTTTAAGAAATATGTGACCCATCCGGAGCTGCTGGAACAACCGCCCAGAACCGTCCGGCACGATATTCCCTGATTTTGTCCAGAATCTGAACAATTGCTGAAAAACGGATCTCCCCTTCAGACCGGGAAGATCCGTTTTTCTATCTTATGCAGATGACTGCACTTTCACTTTTTCCGAGAGGGAAAACAGTCTCTAAAAAAGCAGTGCACTGGCAATGGTGAAATAGACCAGCAGGGAGAGGGCATCCACGATCGTCGTGATAAACGGGCTGGACATGACAGCAGGGTCAAACCCCAGGCGATTGGCAATCATCGGGAGGGTGCATCCGATCACCTTTGCCATAAGGACCGTGAGTGCCATAGTGGCACATACCACGAAGGCAACGAGAATGGTGATTTCCGTATTCCCAAGCAGAAGCTTATCCACCAGAACAATTTTCAAAAAACAGGCCGTCGCAAGGGTGAAGCCGCAGAGCACTGCCGTCTGGATCTCCTTCCAGATAACGACAGCCAGATCTTTAAATTCCAACTCACCGAGAGAGAGGGCACGAATCACCGTAACGGAGGCCTGGGATCCGGAATTGCCGCCCGTATCCATCAGCATGGGAATAAAGGAGGTGAGGACCACCTGGGCCGCCAGTGCATTTTCAAACCGTGTAATAATGATACCGGTAAAAGTTGCGGAAACCATCAGGAGAAGCAGCCAGGGGATTCTCTTTTTAAAGAGATCCAGGGCATTGGACCTGAGATATTCTTTCTCGGAAGGAAGGATAGCGGCCATCTTTTCGATATCTTCCGTGGTCTCTTCCTCAATAACATCCATCGCGTCATCGAAGGTAATGATACCGACCATGCGGTCGTCACTGTCCAGGACAGGAAGTGCAAGGAAGTTATATTTGGAGAGCAACTGGGCAATATCTTCCCGGTCATCTGATGTGTGGACGGAAATCACATTTTTCTCCATGATATCAGACATCCGTGCCTCATCACTCTTGACAAGGAGCAGATCCTTCAGGGTAAGGACGCCCAGAAGCTTTCTGTTTTCCGTTACGTAACAGGTATAGACGGTCTCCTTATCCACAGCTGTGCGGCGAATGCGTGACAGAGCCTCATCAACCGTCATATTCGGGCGTAGGGAGATATATTCGGTGGTCATGATCGAACCGGCGCTGTTCTCCGGATAGCGCAGGATTTCATTGATCTCCCGGCGCATCTGGGGATCTGCCTGGGCTAGGATACGTTTTACCACATTGGCAGGCATCTCTTCCACCAGATCCACAGCGTCATCGACATAGAGCTCATCCACGACTTCGCGAAGTTCGCTGTCTGAGAAGCCCTTGATCAGAAGCTCCTGCAGATCCGGATTCATCTCCACGAAAGTCTCCGCAGCAAGCTCCTTCGGCAGGAGCCGGAAAAGCAGCGGAATTCTGGATTCCTCAAACTCCTCAAAAACCGCTGCAATGTCCGCACCGTTCATTGTAACGAGCACATCTTTCAGTGCGGAATATTTTTTTGCCTCAAGCAGCGCTCTCAGCGTGCTTTCGACCGTAATGCTGTGTTCTGCCATTGCAATTCCTCCTTTCGAAATGTCGGTCGGGCAGGAAGCTGCAACACAGAACAGGCCGATGCTTTTTTATGATTTTTTTTGCAGGGAAACGCACAAACACGGCTGTAAGTGCACATCCATGCTGCTTCGGCCTGATCCTGTGCCGCTACTACTACCAGCGTCCATGACGTTTCCTCCTTTTTTGTAATAAAATAACTTGAAATGACCCTCGTCACTTCAGCATACTTTTAAAATCCGGATTTGTCAAGGGTAATCCTGCAAATCCGGAAAACAATCGTCAGTGTATAAATTTTTTCACACGACCGGCAATTCCTACTGCCAGAGCCATTTTTGCAAGATCAGGCAGAATAAAGGGCAGTACGCACCAGGAAAGTGCCGTGCCGATGCCGATGGCCCCGGACTGCCTGGCATAAACCCAGAGAAACCAGCCTGTTCCAAAAGCATAGCAGACCAGAAGCCCCGCCAGCATGGAAACAATACGCACAGGAAGTGCATTACCGAAGAGGTGTTCCGCCAGCCAGAACAGAAGCCCCATTAAAATAAAGCCGATGATATAACCTCCGGTTGTTCCAAGCAGAATCCCGATCCCGCCGGTGAACCCGGCAAACACCGGCATCCCGACAGCACCAAGAAGAATATATATGACAATAGAAACTGTTCCACGTTTTCCGCCAAGCAGGGAAAGCAC
>OCTW011498738.1_pt1 | contig 11022 bp, 7 predicted proteins | sample 1539671 | NCBI WGS metagenome assembly OCTW01 (sample SAMN02144230, study PRJEB22623) | gut metagenome | biome: sheep rumen | host: Ovis aries | place: New Zealand | reverse complement strand
ACGGGCTTCTCGTGAATTATCTCGCGAAGCTGCCGTTTGAAGGCGAGGCAAAGGATGCACTCACCTTCCTGTCTGAAAAAATAGGCATGACATATCACGGAGAAGGATTTGGTGTCGATCTGCACGACGACGTTTCCGGGTGGCTGGTCAACAACTGGGGCGTGCTTGACGGGGACGCCGGGCACATCAGCGTGACATTAAACTACCGGTATCCGGTTACATTTCACAAGGAAGACTGCCAGCCGAAGGTGCAGACTGTCTTTGAAAAGGCCGGATGGAGAGGGAAGACGCTTATGGAGGAGCCGGCGCTTTACGTCCCGGAGGACAGCCCGTTCGTACAGCTGCTCCTTTCCGTTTACCGCGAAGAGACCGGCGATATGAGCGCCCCGATGTGCATCGGCGGCGGCACATACGCCAAGTCCATCCCCAATTGTCTGGCATTCGGCAGCATGTTCCCGGGCGACCCGGAAGTCGAACATCTGCCCGATGAGTACCTGCCGCTGGACCGCTTCGGGTTAAACGAGAAGATCCTGCGGAAGGCCATGCTGGCCATGGCGAACGCCTGAGTCTCACAACATCGCCTGTATGTCGCCCACGATCCGCTCCATCAGAGTGATCCGGTGGAACGGCGTCATCAAGTAGATTCCGTCAACGGACGGCAGTATCCGGCCGCAGAGTTCATCCGTGAACCTGCGGCCTAATTTTTCGCCCTCTTCGCGGTCCGCCCCGCGGTACGCCGCAATCATATCCTCCGGAACTGTGATTCCGTTGATCTCCTCGTTCATGAAGCGGCCGTTTTTCTCGCTGATCACCGGGATCAGTCCGCCGAGCAGGAACGCCTCCGGCAGAGCCTCTCTGGCTTTCCTGAGATTGTCCACGGCGGTGTCTGAAAGCGCCGGCTGCGTCAGGAATCCGGCGGCCCCCTGCTTCATCTTGCACCGCGCCCGGTCAAGCTCGCGCTCAAAATTCACAGCGTTGATATTCAGCGCCGCGAAGATCTGGAACGGGTCATCCCGGAAATCCACAGCATTTAGCGAATGTACATAGCCGATCATCTGCCGGGAGTTGAACTGGTACACCGACTTCACCTCGTCTCTGGCAGCCGAGGGGATCGGGTCCCCGGTGATGATGAGTACATTGCGGATGCCGTTCGCGTGATCGCCGAGCAGCAGCGCCTTGGACGCATTGATATTGCGGTCCCGGCAGGTCATGTGCGGGATCACGTCCAGGTCGAGTTCCTGCTTCACCTTGCAGGCAAGGATTGAGGCGTCAAGCCGCGCCTGGGCAATCGGACAGTCCGCAATCGTGATCGTGTCAACGCCGGCGCGCTGCAGCCTGCCGGCTTCCTCCATGAATGTTCCAAGGTCTGCGTTCTTCGGCGAATCCAGTTCGACGGCGATGATCTTCCTGCCGGCGGAGAGCTTCTTCTTCAGCCGGTTTGAAGATGCTGCAGCCTCATCTCCCTCCGTCCGCTCCCTCACCTGTACATCCCCCTCGTCAGGCCAGGCGGCGAGGGAAACTGTCCCGGCCGGCTTGCGCTCAAGAACCTTTCCAAGCGCGCGGATGTGCTGCGGCGTCGTGCCGCAGCATCCGCCGAGAATCCGCACTCCGAGGTCCGCTATTGCACCCGTCTCCCGGGCAAAGTAGGGCGCATTCCCGTCAAAATACGTGTGAAAGCCCCGCACCACCGGGTATCCGGCGTTGGGCATCGCCAGGACGCGGGGAAGTATCTCCTTTGGCAGGGAGGCAAGCAGTCGCCGCATGCTGCCGGCATTGACGACGCAGTTGAGTCCTGCCGCGTCCGCGCCGCCATCCGCGAGCATATCCCGGATCAGCGTCCGGAAGTACATTCCCTTCGGCGTGTAGCCATCCGGCAGCACGCCGAAGGACACGAGAATGAAGCACTCCGGGTCACGCTCCCGGAGGAAACGAATGGCGGGAAGCAGGCCGTCTTCCTCTGCCTGCGTCTCAAAAAGAAAGGTCCGGATCCCCTCGTCAAGAAAGAGCGAGGCCGCGCGGATGTAGTTTTCTGTCTTCTGCCGGCTGGTCTCTCCCGGCGCCGGGCCGAGGTCGGCGAATACCCACACCGAATGGTCTGCCTTTTCCGCCTCGCCCCTGGCGGCTGCCACCGCCGCGCGGATGACCTTCTCCTGATTTTCCTCGCCGCCGCAGGTATCCGGATACGCGGCGAACGTGTTGGTCTTGATGGCCTGCGCGCCCGCCTCAATGTACTCCCGGTGAATCCGGGCGACCGTCTGCGGCATGCGCAGATTCGCAAGTTCGCAGTTCTCAGCCGCTTCATGCGCGATCCGCGCAAAATATGTGCCGAACGCGCCGTCAAACAGAAGCCGGTTCTGGCGTAAATAGTCTCGTATCGATTCCATAGTTGTCCGTTCTTTCACTGCCGGAAGACCTTCCTTGCCACCTCCACCGAGGCCCTGGCGTCAGCCGTGTAATAGTCCGCGCCCATCTTCTGCGCATACTCCGGTGTGAGCACCGCACCTCCGACGAAGACCGGGACGCCCGGGCACTCCGCGTGCACCGCGCGTATCGTGTCCTCCATGGCGGGGAGTGTGGTCGTCATCAGCGCGGAGAGCCCGACAAGCCCGGCGCCGCTTTCCTTCACCGCCCGGACGACTCTTTCCTTCGGCACATCGCGCCCCAGGTCGATCATCCTGAACCCGTAATTCTCGAGGATGACCTTCACGATATTCTTCCCGATGTCATGAATATCGCCCTTGACCGTGCAGATCACAATCGTGCCGGCTGATGCTCCCCCGCTTCCCTTGGCCGCGATCCGCTCCTTGATCATGTCGAATGCCGCCGTCGCCGCCCCTGCCGAACTGATGAGCTGCGGCAGGAAGATGATCTGCTTCTCGTAGAGATCGCCGACCTTGTCAAGCGCCGGGATCAGATAGCCATTGATCACTTCCTCTTCCGTGTGTGTCTCCAGCAGTTTCTCCGCAAGCGCTCTCGTCTCGCTCTTGAGGCCCTTTATCACTGCATCCTCTATCGAAAGGTTTCCGGCCGGCGCTGCTCCAGATGATGTTCCGGCATTTTCTCTGGCTCCTGTACTTACCGGCTGCGCCGCCTTCTCCTGGCGGTCTGCAAATCGCGCGATATACGCCTCGCAGTTCACATCTTCGCCGGAGAGGACCTTGAAGGAGGCAACGGCGTCCATCAGCGGGAGAATGTTCGGGTTAATGATCGGGAAATCCAGCCCGCAGCGCATCGCCTGGACCAGAAAATTCTCGTTGATGTGGCTTCTGGCCGGAAGGCCGAAGGAGATATTGCTGACTCCCAGGCACGCGTGCAGACCGAGCTCGTCGTGAACAGTCTGCAGCGCGTCCAGCGTCACCTTTGCCTGGTCCTGCTGGGCGGAGACCGTGAGCGTCAGGCAGTCGATCAGGAGGTCTTCTTTCGGAATGCCGGCCTGCGTCACACGCTTACAGATGTACTCTGCGTTGGCCACGCGGCCTTCCGCTGTCTGCGGAATCCCGTCCTCGTTCAGGCACAAACCGACCACCGCTGCGCCGTATTTCTTCAGGACGGGAAGAAAGGCGTCAAGCCTCGCGTCATCGGCCGATACAGAATTCACAAGCGGCCTGCCCGCATACACGCGCAGCGCCGCCTCTACGACTTTAGCATCGCCGGAGTCAATCTGCAGCGGAAGGGACACGACCCCCTGCAGCGCCTTCACGACTTCCACCATCAGCGCCTTTTCATCGCCGCCGGGAACGCCCACATTGACATCCAGAATATCCGCGCCGGCCTCCTCTTCTGCCAGTGCGATCTGACAGATATAATCGATGTTGTGGTCCAGCAGCGCCTGCTGGAATTTCTTCTTCCCGGTCGGATTGACGCGCTCGCCGATGACTCTGACACCGCCAAATTCGCAGATATCCGTCGAAGAACAGATTCCCCGCCGCGCCGGGCGTCTCCCCCGGTTTATCTCTGCCACCGGGTTCTCCCCGAAGGCCACGCGCTGAATGCCGTCCGCGTCCAGGCAGCGGGTGAGATTCCGGATGTATTCCGGATCGCTGCCGCAGCACCCGCCCATCGCGATGAGCGGAAGACTCTCAAACTTTCGCATCTGCTGCGCGAAATGCGAGGCGTCCAGACGGTATCTCCCGGTCTCAGGATCCGGCAGTCCGGCATTCGGTTTGATGATCAGGGGAAGACTGGTCCATTCGGCAAGTTCCCCGGCAAGCGGCAGGATCTCCGCAGGCCCGAGGGAACAGTTGATTCCGACCGCGTCGGCTCCGAGTCCCTCCATTGTCATCGCGAAAGCGCCCAGCTTCGTACCCGTGAAGGTCCTTCCGGACTGCTCAAACGTCATGGTGACCCAGACCGGAAGATCTGTGTTCTCCTTTGCCGCAAGGAGAGCCGCCTTCGCGTCGAGCAGATCCGTGAAAGTCTCGATGACGACGAGATCTGCGCCGGCTGCCTGCCCGGCCTTCATCTGCTGCGCGTATGCGTCGTATGCCTCCTCGAAGGAAACCGTCCCCAGCGGCTCCAGCAGTTCTCCGATCGGCCCCACGTCCAGTGCCACGGACACCCTGCGCCCTCCGTTCTTTTCAGCCTCGCGCGCCGCTTCTTTCGCCGTGCGGACAGCCGAGAGCACGGCTGTATCTGTGTCGATCTCCTGCCCGGAAAGTTTCCGGGGGTTGGCTCCGAAGGTGTTCGCATAGATGACCGAAGAACCGGCATCAATATATTTCCTGTGGATTCCCTTTACGACGTCCGGATGATGAAATCCGAACACCTCCGGGTGTTCGCCTGGTTTTAGTCCCTCCGCCTGCAGCATCGTCCCCATGCCGCCGTCAAGAATGATCATTTTCTCAGACACGTTATTCTCCTCTTTATTCCCCGCACGTGACGCCATTTCTGCGGAAGCGGCAGCTGCCGCGCATGTTGCACGCGGCGCAGGTCCGCTTCCGGATGTGAATCGGGTGATCCGCGATGCCGATGATGGCTGTGACGGATTTCCTCGGAATCATGATGTGCTCCGGCGTGATCGTGAGGCCGATCCGTCTCGCCTCGATCAGCTCTCCGAACCGGTTCTGGACGGACAGCGGCAGATCGCCGTACCCGGGCGAAAACCGGGTGGTCAGGAACTCCCCTTCCTCTGCAGCCCGGCGACGAAGCTCTGCCTCAAAACTGTCGCAGACCGCCTCGATGAGCGTGCTTGCGGCGGAGTCCATGACCAGCGCGCTGAGAGCGTCCCGCACCTCTTCGATGTGGATCGCGCGGTCGACTCCCGCCCCGAGCGTCGCTCCCATCAGCAGGATCTGTCTGCAGCCGGCCAGGTGACGGCGTATATCCTGCCCCGTCAGGAATGCCAGGCTCTCCGGCCAGCTTCCGTCTTCTTCGCAGGTATAAAGCATCGCCGAAAGCTTCGGGGCCGCCGCGCGGTTCGTCTTGCCGATCACATGGAGGATCCGCTCTTCAAGCCCCTCGTCGATCTTCTGGCCGCTGTAGCCGATATAGCGCAGAATCTCGCCCCGGTCCGCTTCCGTAAGCCGCACCGAAGCAATATCCACATCTGTTATCCGCACCGGGGACCCTGCACCTGTCATGTGGCACCCGCCTTCTTTCCGCCGGAATGCCGGCATAAAGTCTAGTCTTCATCACTATACTACACGTGGCAGTCAGATAAACATACCGAAAAAAATATGCGGAGCCATAGGAACAGCCTATAGCTCCGCAAAGTAAAACCTGTTTTAACCCAGCGCCACGTCAAGCGCCATCATGACCGTGAACCCGAAGGCAAAGGCCAGAACGCCGATATTGGAGTGCCTCCCGTGGGACATCTCCGGGATCAGCTCCTCCACCACCACATACAGCATGGCTCCGGCAGCAAAGCTCAGGAGATATGGCATCAGCGGAATGAGAAAACCGGAGAGCGCAATGGTCAGAGCGGCGGCGACCGGCTCTACGGCGCCGGAGAGCATGCCCGACACAAAAGCCTTGCCCTTTCTGCCCTCTGAGGCATACAGCGGCATCGAGACGATCGCCCCTTCGGGAAGATTCTGAATGGCAATGCCCGCCGAGAGCGCCATCGCCGAGGACAGCGTGATGCCTTCCGTCTGGTAGAGCAGACCGGCAAAGACCACACCGACCGCCATTCCCTCCGGAATACTGTGGATCGTCACGGCCAGCATCATCAGCGTATCGCCGGCAAGCCGGCTCGTCGGCCCCTCCGCCTCAGCGGCGTACCTGTGCAGGTGCGGCAGGACATGATCCAGAAAAAGAAGAAACAAGATGCCCAGCCAGAACCCGGCCGCCGCCGGGAGGAAAGCGAAAGCGCCAAGGCTTCCGGAATCTTCAATCGCCGGGATCAGCAGGCTCCAGATCGAAGCCGCCGTCATGACGCCTGCCGCAAAGCCCGTCAGAAAACGCTGTGTGCGGTCCGAAAGGCTCCGGTGCAGAAAGTACACGAATGCCGATCCGAGAGTCGTCGCGGCAAATGGAATGAGAATCCCGACCGGGATCTGTATTGGCATACGCCTGTTTCCTCCTGATTAAAACACCTGAATCGGATATCGGTATTACCCCTGCTGCAGATCCACACTTTCAGCTTCTGACTCGCCCTCGCGGCCATCCGCCGTCTCGGCGGTAATATCGCGGATCACGCACTGATTGCCGTACAGCAGCCAGGTCTCGCCGCTGCCGCAGTACGGGCAGGTGCGCCCGTATTTTACCGTGGGATACGTCCTCTTGCAGTTGTCGCACCACGTCACGGCGGGCGTCGTGACCACCTCCAGCACGGAGTCCTTCAGCAGGTCGCTTCTACCCTTGAAGTAGTCCCAGCAGTCGGAAAAGTAATCCGTCAGAATGCCGGACACCTCCCCGACTTCCAGCGTCACATGCGAGATCTTCACGATGTTCTGCTCTTCTGCCGTTTGCGTGAGCGTCTTAGCCAGATGCAGCACAATCCCCATCTCATGCATACCGCGTCATCCCTTTCGAAACAGAATCTTTGCGGCGCGCTTTGCCTGGTACGGAAGCACATACTTCATCTTGTCCTCCGAGCGGCGCATCTGGGAAGCCTCCGGCAGGTCGCGGGTGAGATGGATCGCGTCGAACTCGCAGCGTGTCGTGCACAGTCCGCAGCCGATGCAGCGGTTGATATCCACCGTCGTCGCGCCGCACCCCAGGCACCTTGACGCCTCTTTCTTCACCTGTTCCTCTGTGAGCGGCAGGCGGGCGTCTTCAAAGGACTTCGCGCCCACACCGTCCCTGCGCCCCGGGACCTGCCGTTTTGCGCTGTCATAGCTGCCGATGACAATATCATCCTTGTCAAGTGCGTTGAATTCCCGCAGGTCGCGGCCGATCGTCAGCGACTGGCCGCTGTGTACAAACCGGTGCATGGACTCACAGGCCTTCTTGCCGTCCGCAATCGCGTCGATGGCGAATCTCGCCCCGTGCCCGATGTCACCGCCGGCGAAAATATCCGGCTCCTGCGTCTGGAATGTAACCGGATCCGTCTCAATGGTGCCGCCGCGGCGGGTCGTGCACTTTGTCCCTTTGAGCAGATCGCCCCAGAGTGCCGACTGGCCGATGGCCTCCAGCACGTTATCACACTTCACCGTGATCGTCTGCGCGTCGTCATACTTCGGGCTGAAGCGGCCGTTCTCGTCCTTCACCTGCGTGCAGCGCTTGAAGACGACGCCCTTTACGCGGCCGTTCTCGGTCAGGAATTCCTTCGGGCCCCATCCGTTCATCACGGTGATGCCCTCTTCCTGCGCCTCTGCCACTTCATCGTCTGCGGCCGGCATCTCATGCGCGCCCTCCAGGCAGATCATCGTGACCTTTCCGTCTGTGAGGCGAAGTGCCGTGCGCGCCACGTCGACCGCCACGTTGCCGCCGCCGATCACCACGACGTCTCCCGTCAGAGGCTTTGCCTGCCCCTGATTGACTTCCTTCAGGAAATCGATGCCGGAGCGGATGCCCTCAGCGAACTCGCCCGGGACACCTGCTGTCCGTCCGCCCTGCAGGCCGATCGCGATGTAGAATGCCTTGTAGCCCTGCTCGCGAAGCTGCGGGATAGTCACGTCCTTCCCGACCTCGACGCCGGTTCTGAACTCGATTCCCATCTCCTGAAGGATTGAAATCTCGGCGTCAACAATTTGTTTTTCAAGGCGGAAGTTCGGTATGCCATTCATCATCATGCCGCCCATGCGAGATTCTTTCTCGAAGACGGTCACATCATACCCCCTGGTGCGCAGATAGTACGCGCAGGAAAGGCCCGCCGGACCGCCGCCGATCACAGCCATGCGGTATTCCGGCCCCCACATGCCGCCGTCGTCCTTCTCGCACACCGGAATAAACCGGTAATTCTCCTCGAGTTCCTTTGCCGCGATGAATTTCTTGATCTCATCGATAGCAATCGGCTTGTCAAGCGTGCCGCGGGTGCACTCGTCCTCGCACCGGCGGTTGCAGATCGCGCCGCACACGGCCGGGAACGGATTGTCCTGCTTGATGAGTTCCAGTGCCTCGCGGTATCTGCCCTCACCCGCCATGTGAACATATCCCTGGACCGCCAGGTGAGCCGGGCAGGCCGTCTTGCAGGGCGAAGTGCCGGTCGGATAGCAGTTGATCTTCGCGTCCTCGCGGTAGTGGATGTTCCACTTGTCCGCGCTCCAGTGCTTCGCGTCCGGAAGCTCTGTCAGAGGATACCGGATCTCTCCTTCTTTTGTGCAGAGCTTCTGGCCCAGCTTTGCGGCGCCGACCGGGCAGACTTCCACGCACTTCCCGCAGGCCACGCACTTGTCCTTCTCCACGTGCGCGCGGTAGGCGCTGCGTGAGAGGTTCGGGGTGTTGTAGAGCTGCGACGTGCGGAGTGCATTGCACACACCCGGCGCGCAGTTGCAGATGCCGACGATCTTGTCCTCGCCGTCAATATTGGTGATCTGGTGCACGAATCCGTGCCTCTCGCCGCGCTCCAGGATCTGCATGACCTCATCATAGCTCACGTAGCGGCCGGTCCCGCGGCTCACGCAGTACTCGGCCATGTCGCCGACTCCGATGCAGAACTCGCCTTCCACGTCGCCGGATCCCTCATGGCGCATTGCCTGCTGTCTGCGGCAGGTACACACACCGACCGAGTATTTGTCATATTTGTCCAGCCAGTGTGAGAGCTTCTCCACGCTGACCGCCTCGCTGCAGCTCTCGATGGCCTTCTCGACCGGAATGACGTGCATCCCCACGCCCGCACCGCCAAGCGGCACCATCGGCGTCACGTTCTCCAGCGGCATCTGCGTCATCAGATTGAAGAATGTCGCGATCTTCGGATGCTCCTTCACCAGCTCATCCTGCATCATCATGAACTCGGCAATGCCCGGCACAAAGATCGGCACGTCGTACTGGATGTGGTGATCCGGTGTCTCGCGGTTGCTCTCAAGCGCGCCGATCCACAGCAGGTGGTCGACGAGCTGCTTCGTGCGCTCTTCGCTCATGCTGTTCCTGGCAGCGAGTGCCGGAATGTCGAAGCTCACTCTCGTCTTCCCGAAGTTCAGAAGGAACTTCACTTCTTCCTTCGTGAGCACTTCGTCGAGCATCCAGTATTCGGGATCCTCGTACGTCATGGTGTGCGTGAGCTTCGGCACCACGCGGTCCGTGATCATGCAGCCGAGCCTGACGACGAGTTTCGCCTTCTCCGGGTCGGACGGCTTGTAGTCCTTTGCCTGTACAAAGTCCCAGCCGTTGGTCATTCTGTTTTTCTGTGAATTCATGGGCGCTTTCCTCCGTCCAGATAATATTTTACTTTTCTTGCTTTATCTGCCTGACAGCTGCCCTGAGCCAGTCTTCCAGCTCCCGCATGCCGCTGCCTGTCTTTGCACTGACCGGGAAGATCCGCAGGTCGGGATTCAGTCTCTTCGCCCGCTCTTCGCACGTGCATATGTCAAAATCAAAATACGGCAGCGCGTCTGTCTTGGTGATCACCAGCGCGTCGCTCTCCGAAAACATAAGAGGGTATTTGAGCGGCTTGTCGTCCCCCTCCGGAACGGACAGAATCATCACGCTTTTCTGCGCCCCCGTGGCGAATTCCGCCGGGCAGATCAGATTCCCGACATTCTCCAGGAACACGATGTCAATGCCGTCAAGATCCATCGCCTCAAGGCCGCGGCGCGTCATACCGGCGTCCATGTGGCACATGCCGTCTGTGTGGGCCTGCACGCTCATCACGCCGGCCTCCTCCATGGTAACGGCGTCCACATCCGAGGCGATGTCCGCCTCGAGTACCGCCATCCTGGGTTCCCCGGCGAAATCTGATGCCAGGCGCTTAAGCAGTGTCGTCTTTCCGGACCCCGGCGAGGACATCAGATTGACGAGGAGAATTCCTCTGCCGGTCAGCTGCCCGGAGAGATCCCTGGCGTCCTGATCATTGCTCTCCGTCACCGACTCGTTCAGTTCAATAACCTTCATAGGCTTTCTGTCAGCTCACTTTCCACACTTCTTGTCAAGTTTTTCCGCCAGCCACGCGATCCACGGGGCGAATCCCTCACCGCTCTTCGCGCAGACCGGGAAGATCTTCATGTCAGGATTCAAGGCGTGCACTCTTCTCTCAAGAGCGTCAAAGTCAAAATCAAAGATCGACGCCGTGTCCGTCTTGTTCACCAGCAGCACGTCGCTCACCGTGAACATCAGCGGATACTTGAGCGGCTTGTCATCGCCCTCCGGCACGGACAGGATCATCACGCGAAAGTCCGCGCCCACGTCAAATTCCGCCGGGCACACCAGATTTCCGACATTCTCCAGGATAATGAGATCCAGCCCCTCCGGCTTCATCTGCGTGAGGCCGCGCCACGTCATGTCCGCGTCCATATGGCAGCTTCCGCCCGTGTGCAGCTGAATCGCCTCAGCTCCCGCCCCGGCAACCGTGCGGGCGTCCACGTCGCTGTCGACGTCCGCCTCCATGACCCCGGTCCGCACACCGGGCCGCACCTTTCCGAGTTCCTCCAGAGTCTTCACAATCGTCGTCGTCTTTCCGGCTCCCGGCGACGACATCAGATTGAT
>OCTW013371869.1_pt1 | contig 11024 bp, 9 predicted proteins | sample 1539671 | NCBI WGS metagenome assembly OCTW01 (sample SAMN02144230, study PRJEB22623) | gut metagenome | biome: sheep rumen | host: Ovis aries | place: New Zealand | reverse complement strand
AAAGTTGTCATTTTCCACTAAAAAAGATGTCTTTTTGCTGAAAAATCAGCCATTTTTGAGAAGCCCATTTTCATCAAAAATGTATAAAAAACTGTGATTTTTTGGTGATATGAGGAAAAAGTTGTAAATTTGCTGATTGAAATTACTAACCTATTAAGATATATGGACATTCAAAAGATACAACAGTATAAGACAGCGTTTGACCAAATAGCAAAGACGGTCAAGGACGACGATGACAATGCTATAGAGATATGGTACGCCCGTGAACTCCAGGAAGTGCTGGGGTATGCGCGGTGGGAGAATTTTATTGGCGCTATAGGTCGTGCTATGGAATCGTGTAAAACGTTGGGAATCAATGTTGATGACCATTTTCGTGAGGTCACGAAAATGGTTCTGCTGGGAAGTGGCTCAAAGCGTGAAGTGCAGGACTTTATGCTCACCCGATATGCCTGCTATCTGATTGCTCAGAATGGTGATCCGAAGAAGGAAGAGATTGCTTTTGCCCAAAGCTATTTTGCCGTGCAAACCCGCAAGGCCGAACTCATAGAAGAACGTCTGAATGAGATTGCCCGTCTAAGCACCCGCGAGCGACTGCGCACATCAGAGAAACAGCTGAGCCGGAACATTTTCCAGCGTGGAGTTGATGACCGTGGTTTTGGACGCATCCGTTCCAAAGGTGATCAAGCCCTTTTTGGCGGTTTGACTACAGAACAGATGAAGAAACGGCTTGGCATCAAGAGCGGAGCCCTTGCTGACCGCCTGCCAACCTTGACCATTGCTGCCAAGAACCTGGCGACGGAGATGACCAACTACAACGTAGAGCAGAAGGACCTCTATGGCGAGACAGATATCACGGCAGAGCATGTACAGAACAACCGTAGTGTTCGTGGCATGTTAGGACAACGGGGCATCAGGCCTGAGTCGCTGCCTCCAGCAGAGGATATCAAGAAGGTGGAGCGTCGTGTGGCAAAAGACGAGAAGGAAATGCAGAAGGAAACTCAGAAACTGCCAAAGAAATAAAACGAAAGAAACATGGCTGCAATAGATCAATATATAGAACGCATAGCTGATGAAAATCTGAAAGGGGGAATTGTGAACGCGCGCGTTCACAATCTCTAAATCCTTGAATAGCAGATAGAACAGTATGACAGGGGATGTCCCTTGTCATACTTAGTTTCAAAGACTTAGAGATTTGGCACTCGCGAGTACCAAATCTTCGTAAATCCCATTTTCATCAAAAATGTATAAAAAACGAGTGTTTTTTTGGTGATATGAGGAAAAAGTTGTAAATTTGCAAATTGAAGTGAGACAAACAAGTTTCTCTCAGAAAACTGAAAAACGAGTTTTCCATTTTCAAATCTCCTAAAAGAGATTTAACAATTTGCGATACTCGGCGGCACCTCAGCAATTCAAACAAGCTTGATTGCGTTCGGTTTGCACGAGCATTGCCGATTGAATAGAGAACAAAGTTTTACAAACTTATTCTCTCGGCATTCTATAAAATAGTCTGCTGAATCTCTATGAGATATTCAACAATCGGCGAAGTTGCTCTCGCTCGAAAGAGTTCAAACAAGCTTGACTCTTTACTCGCTTACTCGCAACATTGCACAGATTATCTACTTTAACCCTGTGAACGATATACAGACCATACAGAATAAGATAAGTGACACCAGCGGGGAGATAGTAATGTATCAGCCCGATGAGACCATTCGCCTGGAGGTACGTCTGGGTGAAGATACCGTTTGGCTTAATAGAAACCAAATAAGCATTTTGTTTGGTCGTGACGTGAAAACTATTGGCAAGCACATAAACAATGCTTTACGTGAAGAATTGAGCGACATGTCAACTGTCGCAAAATTTGAGATAGTTCAAAAAGAAGGTAATCGTGAAGTTACACGATTAGTAGAATTCTATAATATAGATATGATTATATCGGTTGGATACAGGGTAAAATCCAACCAGGGAATTCTGTTCCGCCAGTGGGCTAACAAGGTGTTGAAGGACTATCTGCTGAAGGGCTATTCTGTCAACCAACGTTTTGAGCGGCTGGAGCAGCGTGTCAGCAAGACTGAGGAGAAGATAGACTTCTTCGTTCGCACCTCCTTACCACCTCAGCAAGGCATCTTCTTCGACGGTCAGGTGTTTGATGCCTATCGTTTTGTGTCAGACCTCGTACGCAAGGCAAAGCATTCTATCATGCTTATTGACAATTACGTTGACGACAGCGTACTGTCCTTACTCGACAAGCGTGCAGCCAATGTAGAAGCCATTATCTATACACAGCATATCAGCAAGCAGTTGCAGTTAGATATAGAACGTCACAACAGCCAGTATCCTGCTATCATTGTAAAGCAGTTCAATAAGGCACATGACCGCTTCCTGCTTATAGACGAAGAGGTCTATCACATAGGAGCCAGCATCAAGGACCTTGGCAAGAAATGGTTCGCCTTCACCCTGATGCGAGACCTCAGCCCTGCTATGCTCATGGAGCATCTCGGAAACGGCTCAAGATTTACCCCCCCCCTATAAGCTAAATTCCTTATTATCAATACGTTACGTTAAGACTGCTTTCTCTCTGATGAGAGGAGGCAAGGCCGCCGTATGGTTAGGCCTCGTTCTGTTGTGCCTTTTCTCTTCATGTAGTAAAGATGATAGCGGGGCAGAATATAACATTGAAGACCTTTATGAAGAGTCGAAGACCTTACAATATCAGACTGCTGATAGTGTAGAGGCCTTTACATATAAATTCTATTGGTATCTGGAAGCCCATCCTGATGCCCAAGAACACCCATACTATTCGGAAATAGATGAAAAGATAGAACAATGCACATCAGGTGCAAAAATAAAAATCAACACAGATTTGGATGGAGAAACGCATTTAGAATTTTAAGAATCACTCTCATTAGACACAGTTCTGCTGTGAAAAATGACTTTTTCAAATAAAAGATTAAATTATTACCCCTTGCTGGGTCGGGAGATTCGGCAAGGTTTTAAAAAAAAAATTAGAAAATAAGATATATGAAAATAGATTACAAATATATTACATAAAATAAAGTAATAGTCTTAACATCCTTGATTAGACTGTAGGAACAGAATTAGCACTTCATAAACACATCAGTCAGACAAGGCATAGGGTGTTTGCGCTCATCATATAGGGCGCGGACAGTATGATTGTTGTCTGGTGTGGGCTGTGCTAGGCCTTGTTCCTCTCAATCTCTTCCGCGCCTTTCTTTAAAAAAACAAGAAGGGCTTCTGTCCAATTAATATAACCAAGGATATAATGGAAAAATTACAACAAGCACTTGATTTCTGCAACAAGAACAAGTTTAATGATGCTCTCAATCTTTTGGAAGAGATTGTAAAAATAGAGCCAGATAATTCTGAAGCATGGCGTATAATGGCACAAGTACATTGGATTCATATGCAAATGCCAGATAAAGCATATGATGAATTGATTGAAGCCTTAAGATGCGAACCAAAGAATATTTGGGCCCTTGTCCTGATGGGCAATTTGCTGACAAAGGAGAAGGATGATTTCAAGCACGCAAAAGAATATTATGACAAAGTGCTTGAATACCATCCTGACAATGCTATAGCACTCAATAATATAGCTGCAACATATATGGAAATAGAAGAATATGAAAAAGCTCTACCATATATGGAGAAGGCTTTGGCAATAGATGATTCCTATGCAAATTCATATTATGGATTAGCTTTTTGCTTTTATAAACTACACAGATTAGAAGACTCCTTCAATACTTGCCATAAAGGAGCATTGAGGTCAGTTGAACGCCCTGAAAATCCCGCTGTTCGCGAGGAGTTAGTAAAGCTATATGTAAGAGTTGCTAAAGAACTTGCAGATCAAACAAATTATATTAATGTTTGGAAAGGCATTAAGGACGAATTAGAAACTGTTGACCACATAAATATTCGTTTTGAGGAAGATAGAGATATCCAAGTTTCTGCGAGGATAGAATATGCTCCAACCCATGCAGCAAAGGAACATGTAATAAGATATAACCCTAAAAAAGACTTTGTTGAGCACCTGTTCCTGCATGAGATGATGCATTTAAAGATGAGCCAGCAGGCAACAAAAGCAAATAAAAACAAAGCTATCATCAGTACAGAAAAGACAAGGGCTAACTTCAATAAACGTTACATGAGATTTATGAAGAAGGCTCATAGTAACCTGGGTGATTTTGAATTGGGAAAGTTTATGGCAGACTTGGAAAGAGGATTAGGTTTGCAGTTAATGAATTGCCCTCTGGATTTGTTTGTGGAACATAAGATGTATACAGAATACAAGGTATCTAGACCTATACAGTTCTTGTCACTTTTCCATATGGAGAAAGACAATATAAACACTGTAAATCAGGTATACAACAAGAATTATTTCCCTCCAGAGATGGAAAGGGCAAATAAGGTTATGAACATTGTTTCATCACTTCATTTTAAAGATTTGTATGGTATCAACCTAATAGGTCAGTATAAACCTACAAAACTTGAATTAGCTCAGGCTCAAGATATGTATGATGAGTTTAAGGCTTATCTGGATACATATAAGGTAGCTGATGAATATGAGATGATTGAATACTTTGTCCAATCACTTGGCATGGAAGATTTAATAGAAATCGTTGATGAAAGCCAGGTTACAAGTGGTATGAAGGCTGACCTCTCGTTGCAAAGTGACTTGAAGGATAAAGCTCCTGATGCTCTATCAAGAGAAGAAGCAGATGAAGCAAATGCTGAATTTGCAAGGAATCATCAAGATGGTGCAAATGAGACAGAAACCATGATGATGTCAATGTATATGTTGGGGGCAATGGAATACTTTGACACATTGACATCTCAAGATGTTCATCGTATCGCCTTGGAGATAGCTATGGTAGGCGTAACAGGAATTAATCCTACAGGTAAATATTCTATTAAATCAATACCAGACAAGGAATTTGGAGGTTACCAATTCTTGGCATATTACTATGTTAGTTGGGCAAGAGCTATTCCAGAGAAATTATCAGCATTAGGTCTGCCATTTTCAAAGGCATATGAAGCAGCTATGCAGATGTATAATGCTAAAAAGGGATAAAGATGAGTGATTTAAAAGAACTGCAAGAAGCAATAGTAAGGTTTACTCAAGAAAGAGATTGGGACCAATTCCATAATGGCAAGGATTTGGCTCTTGCATTGTCTATTGAGGCATCTGAACTTAATGAAGCTTTCCTATGGAAAGATGCTAAAGATGTAAAGATTGAAAAGGTCAAGGAGGAACTGGCTGATATATTTAACTATGCTATACTGATTGCTGACAAATATAATCTTGACATCAAGCAGATAGTAATGGATAAACTAAAGAGAAATGGAGAGAAGTATCCTGTAGACAAAGCCTATGGGTCAGCAAAGAAATATAATGAACTATAACTAAACTAAAAGTCTATGGTAAATAGAGTCCTTTATAACGAGCCTCAGGCACAATTTATTAATGATGTAGAACGTAATCTTGTCTCACAGAAGATGAGGCATACAGCAGAACAAACTGGAATTCATTCTGCTGAAAACGAAATAGCTTCATGGGAGAACAATGCTCCTCATATTGCACGTTTACTTACACAATGTGGTGCAAAAGACAGTTATGTAACATTCGAATTCCTAGTACCTTTTTCACGTAAACGCATTGATTGTATGATATATGGCAAGGGTGAAGATAATTCTGAGAATGTAATACACATAGAACTAAAACAATGGAGTAACAAAACAGTAGGTGTCGCAGAAAGCGATGGTAACTTTACCACAGACGAAACAGCAAATCGTCAGCCAGATGATGTTATATTTAACGTAGAGGCATTTACAGGACATGCCAATCGTATAGTTGCTCATCCATCGCAGCAGGTAAAAGGATATCAAGGCTACCTTTCAAATTTTATAGAAGTTTTCTCTAATCATGAGGTTTCTCTGACAGGTTTGGCATATTGCTATAACTATACGAAGAATGACACCAAGAATCCGGCCTATCTTTACGATGATAAGTATGCATCATTACTTTCACAATTTCCAACATACGCAAAGGATCAATTTGATGAGTTAGCAGAAAGACTTACGGTTTTACTAAAAAATGGAGAAGGTCTTTCTATTTTCAACAAAGTAATTGATAGCCCTATCCGTCCTTCAAAGAAACTACTCAACGAGGTTAGAACGATGGTTGAAAATGGGGATACTTCAACGTTTGCACTTATAGAAGATCAGCTTGTTGCTCGCAACATGATTCTTGACAAAATACGTCGCTATATTAATAATGGTGTTTTTGATAAATCAGTGATTATTGTTAATGGTGGTCCAGGAACTGGAAAAACTGTTATTGCTTTACATGTCCTTGCAGAATTAGCAAAGCAAACAAATAATGGAAATGGCCTGAATGTCCAGTATGCAACAAAATCTGCATCTCTTCTTGGAGGAGTTAAAAGCAAAATCAAACCTGCAACACGTATTTTATTTCAAAACGTAACTAGCTATGTCCCTGCCGTAACTGATGAGAATGCTGTAGATGTATTGCTTATCGATGAAGCACATCGAATAGGAAGAACATCTAATAATCAGTACACACCAGCAGCAAGAAGGACTAACCTTTCACAAATAGAAACAATTATTCGTGCTACAAAAATTTGTGTTTTCTTCATTGACGAAAAACAAGCAATTCGTGGTGCAGAGATTGGTAATACAAATATGATACGCGAAGCAGCTGCAAAGTATGGAGCAAAAGTAGAAGAATGCACACTTACATCCCAGTTCCGTTGCAATGGGTCTGATAATTACATGGATTGGTTGGAGCAGGTTTTATACAATCGTCCTGTTACATCAAAATTTGCTATATCTGACTTTAATTTGCAAATACTTGACAGCCCACAGGAAATGTACGACAAACTCGTCGAGGAGGATAATAAACCTGATCAAACAGCACGTATCATGGCCGGATTCTGTTGGAAATGGTCTGATCATCTTGATGAAAATGGTGAATTAATAAAAGATGTTGAAATAGGTGACTTCAAGATGCCTTGGGAAACTCACAGAAACTTTACAAAGACACCGAAGGGTTATGTAAAGTGGTTTGAGTGGGCATATAAACCAGAGGGTATTAAACAGGTTGGATGTATTTACACAGCACAGGGTTTTGAGTTTGATTATGCAGGTGTAATAATAGGCCCTGATTTGATTTACAATACAGAGTCTCACAAAATAGAAACAGTAAAATCTGCAACCAGAGACCCCATGCTGAGAAACGCACCAACTGAAGCTACAATGACATACGATGATTATGTTCGTAATATTTATCGTGTTCTCATGTCTCGAGGCATGAAGGGGTGCTTCCTTTATATCTGTGATGATAATCTACGTAATTATATGAAGCAGCTTCTTGCTGATATGAAAGGATAAGATTATGACAATGGAGGATTTCCGCGACAATCTTCTTAAGTATCTTTTTGTTGAGAAAAAGTTAGAAGAAGATGATGCGGAGAAACAAAAAAATATGAGCAGAGAAGAGAAGGTAGAAAACAACCTTCTCCTGATAAATGTTACCATAATCAGTAATGAAGATGATATCTACGAACTGAATGTACCTGACAACTACTCAAAATTAAGAGCAGGTGATAAGATAATAATTACAAATGAAGATTCTTCTACTGGAAGTGAAGCAACTATTATTGATGTTTATTTCGATACATTAACCATTTCTTGCGATAAAGAACTAGATATAAATTCTACTTATACTATTGAACAGAAATCACCAGAACTTCTCCAAACTCTTATTTCGTGTCTTGAAGGTATTTATTCGGGTGTACCTGGAGCAGCTTTCTTACGTTTGCTTTCTGGAGAAGAAAAGTTTGAGACTGTTGATTTCTTAAAAGTGGCAATTGATGATGTTCCATATTTCGATGGCATCAAGAACAGTCTCAATGAGGAACAATTATCTGCTGTAGGTTCTATGCTTGAATATCCCCCTATTCATGTCCTTCAAGGACCTCCAGGAACAGGGAAAACTGCTGTACTTGCTGCAACGGCAATTGCTACAGCTCACATGAATCGAGAGGTCGTAGTTATTGCTAACACTCATCATGCAGTCAACAATGCCTTACAGAAAATCCGCTCTTTTGATAAGAAAGCTACAATCATTAAAGTTGGTGCTGCATTAAAGTCGGAAGGTTTGGATGATACTGTTCTGAAATTCGAAAAATTCAGCGAGTATTATGAGTATAGCTATAAAAACAGGAAAAAGAAACGTACTGGTCATATTATTGGTATGACTATATGGGGAGCTATTACGCATTTAGGACTCCGTCATCATGCACATTTCCGTCCTTATATTTCTCTTGTTGACGAAGCATCACTAATGCCTCTTTCTATTGCAACTATTCTTGGAAAGACTTCTCCTTCTGTCTGCCTTTTTGGTGACAGTCGGCAAATGCCACCTATATTCCGCCCTGAGCTTGAGAGTAACGAGAATTCCATTTCTATTTTAGACTATTGTTCTCAAAAGGTAGAAGGAGTACCTGTGAAAGTTCTTCAAACAACCTATCGAATGAATGAGGAGATTTGCTCATTTGATAGCAGAAACTTTTATGAACCTTTTGGTATAAAACTAATATCTGCTGAAAGTGCTAAAGATAGAAGGTTTATTGTTGATGCATCTGGATGTGGAGATGAAAGAATAGAGGAGATATTAGGGAATGGGAAATCGATAGATACAATAAATGTTTCTCAGGAATCACATGAAGAAGAGAATGTAGAGGAAGCCCTTTTTGCTGCCCAATGTGCTGCAGTTGCAATGCAAAGAGGTATACCATCGAAAGATATTGCAATTATTACTCCATTCAGAAAACAAGTAAATGCAGTTCGAAATGCATTTAAGTACTTAAGGTGGCCAGAAGATGACAGACCTCTCGTTGATACCGTAGAACGATTGCAAGGTCAAGATGTAGAGATGATTATCCTTTCATTTGCTGTATCAGATAATGCCTACTATAGTCAGATAAAAGATTTCCTGCTGAACAGAAATCGTTTAAATGTAATGATATCAAGAGCAAAAACTAAAGTGGTAATACTTGCTTCTCAACAAATAAAGAATGAGATATTTAATTTTTAATAGTCAATAATCAAATATAAATAACAATACTGACATAAGAAAAATGTAAAAATATTTGGTGTGAAGATGTCGTAGAAGATGTCGTAGTAGAACTTACTGAACGTCAGAAGGTTATATATGGTATTATAAAAAAATCTGTCGTAGAAGATGTCGTAGTAACAGCGGTGTCCATAGCAGAAAAGATAAAAAAATCTACACGAACAGTGCAACGTGAACTGACAATATTAAAGGAAAAGAAGTTAATTCGATACATAGGATCTGATAAACAAGGGAGATGGGAGATTGTCATAGAGTAATACATAAAAACCATATAACAGTTGCGATGTTACCTGATTTTAAACAACAGATAAATATTGGTCAAGGTCTGCAATTATAAAATAACAAACCAATCTGAGCTCACCCCTCGGGGTGGGCTTTTTACAGAAAAGAAAAATAATTATAAAACCTTTATGAAACTAGCAGAGATAGAAGAACTGAAAGATATGTTTAAGGCGTTAGAGGAAAGGGGATGGCAGCCTATGCTGTGTGATACTCCCGTTCCCTTTTTTGATAATCCCGTGAGTTGTGGCTCTCCGACGGATATCGGAGATATTCAGGAAAGCGTGACAATGCTTCCGAAAGAGTTCCTGTCTATGCAGCCCGAATTTGTGGTAAAGGTGATGGGTGACTCTATGAAGGATGCCGGTATAACGGATGGTGATTCGGTAAAGGTGGTTACAAATAATCGCTTTCATGATGGTGACATAGTGCTGGTAATGGTTGACGGGGAGATTACCCTGAAATGCTATTGCGAAGATGAGGATGGGACACCTTGGCTGGTTCCGCAAAATGCGGATTATGAGGCTTTCCCGCTTAACGAACAACAGAATGTCTGGGTAATGGGAGTTGTCACCGAGATTGTAAAGAGTGCTCCCCGCATCAAATACAAGTCGTGCATGAATCTCATCAACAGCGTGAAGAGAAAGCATGCAGAAGAAAGAGAGATAAGCCCGCTGCGGATATCTCAGGCTGTCAGGGAAACAGCACCCATGATAGAGGTCGCACGTCAATGGTATGCTGTGTATAGGGTTATGGTTGACTGCAACATACTGAGGGAGGATGACTTTGACGGTTTCATAGACATGATAAAGACAGAGGTGCCTAATCACGAACATCTGCCTACGAGGGTTGAGTTGCAACGCCTTGTGGTGCAGAGCTTTGCAAAGCCTGTAAACTCATGGAAACCAGGGAATGCACCTGTAACAGGAAAGAGATATAACGACTACCTGAAGATAGCACAAAAGATGATGGAATTCTTGGGAGTTTAAAAACTCTCACGAAAACTCTCAAAAACTCTCACAAAACAAGCGTTTTCGGGCAAAAACTCTCACAACACCCCAAAACTCTACATAATACTCTCACGAACTCTACAGCGATGGAAGATTACTTCCGTCGCTGTTTTTTTGTCCGTACCTTTGCCGATGGAAATGAGAAACGAGTTCTCAGGAAACTGAAAAACGAGTTTTCCATTTTCAAATCTCCTGAAAGAGATTTAACCATCGGCGATGTTGCTCACGCTCAGCAAAATGAAAACAAGCTTTCTTTTGCCTTCGCTTAATCGCAACATTGCAAACGGAAATCAGAAAAGTGGGTGCAAACTCTTTATATAACATTATTAATTATTAGAATTAAAAAAACTATGGAAAAATTAAGTGAACATTTTACGCTCAGCGAAATGTGTAAGACGCATGTGAAGGGGGTTAATAACATCCCTAATGCTGCGCAGACAAACAATCTGAAAAGGTTGTGTGGATGGTTGGAGGAACTCCGACAGGAGTGGAACAACACTTATGGTGAGGGTAATGACCCCATCATTATCAACAGTGCTTTCCGCTCTCCATCTGTGAATAAG
>OCTW011616461.1_pt1 | contig 11024 bp, 13 predicted proteins | sample 1539671 | NCBI WGS metagenome assembly OCTW01 (sample SAMN02144230, study PRJEB22623) | gut metagenome | biome: sheep rumen | host: Ovis aries | place: New Zealand | reverse complement strand
ATGATTACAGTATTTGAAAGTACTAAACCATATGATTTCTTAAGATGTAAGAATAAAGGTGCTAAACCATCACAAAGAGAATTAAAGATTCTAGAATTATTAGCAATCAATTATGAACTTCCTCCTGGAGTTATTAATGTTTTAATTGATTATGCTATTCGTGTTAATGATGGTAAATTAAATCAAAACTACTTAGAAGCAATTGCATCTACATGGAAAAGAAAAGGTATTAAAACAGTACCAGATGCAATTGAAGTATTAAAGAAAAATTATAAGAAACAAGAAATGCCAAAAACTAAAACAACTTCTAGAGTAAAAGAAATGATTGTTCCTGATTGGATGAATAAAGAAATTAAATCAGAAGCAATGACTGAAGAAGAATTAAGAGAATTAGAAAAAGAAATGGAGATGTTTAAGTAATGCCAAAAGCAAGTGACTCAGTAGAATTTAAATACAATAAACAAGCATTAGTTGAATCTTACATTAACGCTTCTAAAGATCCTGATTTTAAGAAGTTAGTAAATAGATTAAAAGTAAAAGATGAAATAGCAATGAAATATACTTCTAAATTACAAGATTCTGTATGTGAATTAAAGAATTGTTCTAAATGTAAATGTTTAGAAGAATGTAAGAATAGAAGACAAGGTGCTGTATACTATCCAAGTATTCAAAATAATATGTTAGTATTCAATTCAGTAGCTTGTAAATATCAAAAAGAATACAATGCTAAATTAGAAAATACATCAGTATCATTTGAAGAACCATATCAAATTAGAGTAGCAAGTATGGCTGATATAGATTTAACTGATAAAAAAAGAGTTCCATTAATAAAATGGACAAAAGATTTTTATAAAAAATATCAAAATGATAAACATATAAAAGGATTATATTTACATGGTTCATTTGGATCAGGTAAAACATATATATTAGCAGCATTATTAAATGAATTAGCTAAAGAAGGTATTAAAACAGTAATAATGTATTATCCTGAAATGTTAAGAAGTTTAAAAGAATCTTTTTCATCAGACTTTGATGAAAAAATGAATTTATTTAAAGCATGCGATATTTTATTAATAGATGATCTAGGAGCAGAACATGTAACTGGATGGAATAGAGATGAAATATTAAGCACTATTTTAAATTATAGAATGGAAGAAGGATTACCAACTTTCATTACTTCTAATTTAAATAAAGAAGAACTATCTGAACATTTATCATATACAGATGGATTTAAAGATACAGTTAAAGCTCAAAGAATAATTCAAAGAATTAATCAATTAACTGAAGATATGGAACTGGAAAGTGAAAATAGAAGAGTGTAAACTCCCTTGAAATGTCTATATTATTAAATTATAATAAATATAGAATGAGATAGTAGGTGGAAACATGAAAAAAATATTAAGAGTATTCATGGTATTATTTATTGGTTTATTAATGACTCAACCTGTAAACGCTGAATTCTATTCATCTACAAGTGGATTAACATATGACAAAGATAGATGGGTAGAAGCAGGAACTACAAAATCATATAAATCATTATATGTTTATCAATGTGCTGGAGGAACTAAATATAACAAATTAGGTTTATATTCAGGTTCAGTAGATCCTTCACAAGATAAAACAAGAGTTAAATGTGATGATGGTCAAACACCAACAGCAATTAATCAAGTAAGTAATGAATGCCATAGTAATAATGCTTGTATAAGCGGTAGACAATATTATTGTATTGTAACAACTAATATTACATGTCCACCAAGAAAAACTACAACAACACCAGAACCTGTAACTGAAGCTCCAACACAAGCTCCAACACAAAGAACTAAACCTACAGGTGGTGGTACTAAAACTAAAAAGAAGACTCAAAAACCAACTGAGGCTCCAACAACAGAACCTACAACTGAAATAGTTACTGAACCTATAACTGAGGCTCCTAAATCAAATAATGTTAACATTAAATCTATTTCTGTTAACAAGAAGAGTATTGGTTATAAATCAAGTAAAGATGAATATAAATTTAAAATTTCATATGGTAGTGATGGAGTTAATATTGATGTAGAATTAGAAGATGAAAAAGCATCATACAAAGTAGAAGGTAATTCAGGATTTGATGATGAAAAAGCACAAGAAGAAATCACTATTACAGTAACAGCAGAAGATGGTGTAACAACAAAAGTTGTTAAACTTATTGCTGAAAAATATAAACCAAGTGAAACAGATTGTACTTTAGCAAATATCTATGTTAAAGATTATGCTATTAGTTATGAAAAGAATACATTTGATTATAGTTTAACATTAGGAAAAGATGTTAATAACTTAGATATTGAAACAGTTAAACAATATGATGGACAAATTGTTCAAGTAAATGGAAATGAAAAGTTAAAAAATAAATCTAAAATAGTAATTGAAGTTGAATCTCCATCTGGAGATATATGTACTTATACTATTAAGATTAAAAAGAATTCAAGTGTTGGAAAATATATTGTAATAATCTTAGTATTATTAATAGCACTTGGAGTTGCTGGATATTTCTTATATAGATATATTAATAAATCAAATGGACTTTACAAGTATGAATAGAGATGTGTAAACATCTCTTTTTTATTTATAAAATAATCTAATTTATTAGTATAATATAATTATAAAAGGGTAGATGTTTATGAGACAATCAATAGGTGGAGCATGGTTATTTTCCATTTCTATTATATTAATGATGTTTATTATTGCGTATGTAACTATAACAATTGATTATTCAAAAGCTTATCAATTGAAAGATGACATAGCATTATATATTGAACAATATAATGGATTGAATGATGAATCAGCTAAATTAATAGTTGGTAGAATGAGAGCAGGAAAATATACTAGCCAAGTAAAATGTAATGAAGGATATGACACAACAACTTATTATAGAGGTGGTTCATATGATGGTAGTCCTTATCCAGATTATTGGGGATTAACTAGTTATAAAACAACAGGTAATATTCATTCGAATTTTACTAAAAATGCAACACAAGCATATATATGTATTTACAAATATGAAGTTGTAAAGGGATCTGGATCTGATTCGATGAAAAAGGTCTTCTATAATGTAACTACAGTATTTGGATTCAATTTTCCAATTTTAGGTAATGTATTTAGTTATAGAGTAACCGGTGAAACAGGTGTAATTAATTATCCTAATGATACTCATTATGAATTTGAATAATAATGTAAATTGAGTAAATCACAATGAATAATATTGAATATAAAAAAATATAATGATATAATTTATTTATAAAATAGAGGAGGAATAATTTATATGAAAGATGCAACAGGCGAATTAAGTATGACAGCTATTGCAGTAGTAGCAATAGCAGCAATTGGAGTAGTTTTTACTCAATTAGTATGGCCTACAATTAAGAAAAATATTACAAGAAGTGCTCACTGTTCTGAAGCGTACAATTGTAAAGCAGCTAATGCTACAGATCCACTAGTTAATTGTATTTATCTTGATGAATCTAACTCAACTCAAACTATTCAATGTCCTAACCAAAGTGTATAGTTAAGGTGATTTAAATGAGAGAAGCAATAGGTGGAGCCTGGCTATTAAGTATTACAGTTGCTTTAATAGCTTTATTTACAGCATACCTTGCTTTCTCCGTTAATTATTCAAAGGCATTTAAAGTTAAAGATGCAATTGTTGAACGCGTAGAAAAATATGAAGGCTTTGATACAAATAATACTCAAGAAATGAAAGAAATAAGAGAGTATTTAAGCAAAATTGGTTACAATACAAAAGGAAAATGTAATCAAGCAACAGGATTTGTAAGCAGTTCACAATATTATGGTGTAGATGGATCTAATATTAGAAAGAATGATTCAAATACTAGATTTAATTTTTGCGTAGAAAGAGTGACCAAAGCAGCAGGTGTAGGAGATTATTCTAGTGCTTACTATAAGGTCACTGTTTTTTATGGTCTAAGTTTAGGATTTATTGATTTAAATAGTATTTTCTTCTTAACTGGAGAAACAAAAAATATATACTATCCTAAAGATATGAGCGTTTGGTAAAAGATAGAAAGGGATTATAATATGAATGTTGTAACATCAAATGAGAATAAAGCAATTATTGATAGACTAGAAATAGATATAATCAAAAGAATAGATGGTCAATACGATTTAAACGAATTATTATCAAAATTTGTTAATTTATATTTTAACAAAATGATAATTGATATCACATCTATTAAAGATTATGAAAATCCACAAGTGATTGCACAATTAGCACAATCAGTTGATCCATCAAGAGTTATTCTTTTATTAAATAATAATCCAGTTGTTAATAGTAATGAATATTTAGCAAATCTTATTAACAATGGTTTCTATAATTTTACTAGAAATTTTGAAGGTATAAATTTCTTATATAATAATCCTAATACATTTGAAAATGTTCAACACTTACTAAATAATAATGTATCGCAAGAAGTGCCTAGTAATAATAATGGAGGAGCAATTAATCCAACACAACCAATGAACAATGTTAACAATGTTCAACCAGAGTTTAATGGACAACCACAAACTCAAACTGAAGAAATGGGTTCTCAAGGTGGAGCACCAAGAATATTCAGTAATAGAATGATAATTGGATTACAAAATGTTACTCAACATGCAGGATCATCTACATTAGTTAGAATGATGGTTAGACAATTAAATAGTCATGGTATAAAAGCTTATGGTATTGAAATGTTTAAACAAGACTTAATGTATTATAGAGATCCAAATTTAGTAGCATGTATGAATAGAAATGATATTGAAAGAGAATTAAGAAAGATGGAAGATGCTAACGCTGTTATCTTTGATTTAAATGATTTCGGCGAAGCAGATAAATACTGTGATAAAGTATTATATTTAATAGAACCATCATTCATAAGACTTACTAAGGCATTAAAGAAGAATGCAAATACATTAGTTGAATTAAAAGATGCAAATGTAGTATTAAATATGAGTTTTGTAAATAATCAAGAATTACCTGATTTTGAATACGAAACTAAGTTGACAGTATTCGACAATATACCGCCTTTAAATGACCGTAATGAGAATAGTATTGAAATAAATAATTTCTTACGTAAATTAGGCTATAATATTGTTGACAATATTAACAACCAATAATATGTAAACACTGTAAATTAGTGTTGCAAATATAAAAAGTATAAATTATAATAAATATAAGAAAAGAGGTATATGATATGTTATTAGCAGATGAATTTGACATGGGCGTTTTCTGTAATGGATCTGCCGGATTATTACAATTTGTTGGATACATTATTACAATCGTAAAAATCGCTATCCCAATTTTAATCGTTGCTTTCGGTTTATTAGACTTTGGTAAAGCAGTAGTAGGATCTAAAGATGATTTAATTAAGAAGAGTGCTATTTCTTTATTAAGAAGAGTAGTTGCAGGTATTGTTATCTTCTTCTTACCAACATTAATTCTTACTATCTTCAATGCTATTAGTGATTATTCTAATAACAAAGACGATTTTGAAAATTGTAAAGCATGTTTACTTCACCCAGGTGGAAAATCATGTAAAACTGATAGTGGAGATTCTACTTCATACGAATAAAATAAATAAAATAAGGAACGTAAAGTTCCTTTTTTATTTGTCCAATTTATTTGTAGAATTTTTCTCTATATATTATAATAACGTTGTTAGATGAGGTGTTTTCTCATGAAGAAAAATAGTTTTGTTGAGGGTACTGTAATAGCAACCTTTATAATTGTAATTGTTAAACTTATAGGTATGCTATATGTAATACCTTTTTATAAAATTGTAGGTACTGAAGGTGGAGCCTTATATTCATATGCTTATAACATATATTTAATATTTTTAAGTATATCATCTGCTGGATTACCAAATGCAGTAAGTAAGATTATCAGTGAATACAATACACTTGAATATGAATCTGCTAAAAAAAGAGCATATAAGATAGCAAGAAATATTATTACATTTGTATCTGTAATAGCATTCTTAATATTATTTATATTTGCTGAAGAAATAGGTAGATTTATAATTGGTAATTTACAAGGTGGTAATACATATGAAGATATTGCATTTGTTATTAGATGTGTATCTCCATCAGTATTAGTAATACCTTTCTTAAGTATTACAAAAGGTTATTTACAAGGACATAAATTTGTTAGTAAATCTAGTATGTCACAACTAATTGAACAAGTAGTAAGAATACTTGTAATATTATTAGGTTCATATTTAGTATTAAATGTATTTAAAGGAACATTAAAAGTAGCTGTTGGTATAGCAGTATCAGGTGCTTTCTTTGGTGGTTTATGTGCATATATTTATTTGAGATCAATAATGCATAAAAACAAAGAAGCATTTGAAAATGATAAAACAGTTAAAGAAATACAAATATCTAATAAAGAAATAGCTAAAAAGATTATTATGTATGCTATTCCATTTATTATTATTAATTTAGTAACAGATTTATATAATTTTACAGATCAAATATTAGTATTAAGAACATTAGAACATATGAGTTATTCAACAAAAGATGTTGAGTTTATAGCAAGTTCTATAAGTACATGGTCTCCAAAAATATGTATGATTATAAATTCTATAGCAATGGGAATGACTATAAGTATTATTCCAACTATAGTATCTGCTAAAACAAAAGGAAACAAAGAAGAAGTAGAAAGAAGAATAAATCAATCTATAAGTATGGTATTCTCAGTTAGTTTACCACTTGCAGTAGGTTTATCTGTTTTATCTAAACCAGTATGGACTATCTTCTATAATGATAATGTATATGGTTCAATGATATTAAGTTTAGCAGTATTCTCTGCATTACTTGCAAATGTATATATGGTTATTTCAACTATATTACAAAGTTTAAATAGAAATAAACAAGTATATTTAGTATCAGGTATAGGATTCTTAACTAATGCATTATTAGATGTACCAATCATGTTATTACTTAATTATTTAGGATTAAATGGTTTCATGGGTAGTATATGTGCATCTATAGTAGGATTTAGTTTAAGTATATTAATTGGTATTATATGCTTAATAAAAGAAGATAAAGTTAAATTTGGATCTACATTTAAAGTAGTTGGAAAATCATTAATACCTGCAGTATTAATGTATATGGTATTATACTTAGTAAATTATTATTTACCATTTAATGAATTTAGTAAAATAGATGCATTCATTTATATCATAATTGATGTTATAATAGGAGCTCCAGTATATATAGGTTTAGCTTATAAACTTGGTATTATAGATCAAGTATTTGGTAAAGCAATGATTAATAAAATGATATCTAAAGTAACATTTGGAAAAATAAAATTGAAGTAGGGGTTTTATGAGATTAAGAAGAGTAAAAGATGCACTAGAAATAGTAGAATCATCAAAATATATAGTATTAAATCCAACAGAATATAAAGGTAAATTTAATACATTATTTGATAACAATAATCCTATACATGTAGAAATAGGTATGGGTAAAGGTGATTATGTTGTAGGTATGGCTGAAAAATATCCAAATATCAATTTTATTGGTATAGAAAAATATGAATCAGTCATGGTAAGAGGTGTTCAAAAATTAGAAGACACTGATTACAAAAATTTAAAATTATTACACATGGATGCTTTAAATATATGTGATGTATTTGATCATGAAATAGATACAATATATTTAAATTTCTCAGATCCATGGCCAAAGAATAAACATGCTAAAAGAAGATTAACAAGTGAAGTATTTTTAAAATTATATGATAGTGTCTTTAAAGGAAATCCTCATATAATACAAAAAACAGATAATATATTATTATTCGCATCATCTATAGAATCATTATCTAAATATGGTTATACAATAGAAAGATGCAGCTTAGATTTAGAAAATGAAGATATAGAAAATGTTGAAACAGAATACGAGAAAAAGTTCAAAGCTAAAGGCTTTAAGATTAACTATCTAGATGCTGTAAAGTACTCTAAAAAGTAGTTAATCTTTTTTTATTACATGTTATAATTTAAATAGGTTCATATGTTTATGAATTATGTTTAATTTTGGACTAAAGTTTGATATAATTGTAGTAGTAAAAAAGTAGGTGAACTATGAAGAAAATTCTAGTTTTATTAGTTACACTTGTTTTATTAACTGGATGTGTTGCAATACAAGATGTTAGTGTTGATACTATAATTAATGAAACAATGGGTACAAAGTATACTAATTTATATAACCATGTAGGTAAAGGTTATAAATATTATTTACCTAAAACATTGATATCTAAAACTACAGATAACAATAATGAAATAATAAAATCTAAAAAATGTGATTATTATTTATATGTAGATTTAATTAGTTATCATAATAAAGTGGATTTTGAATATAAAGAATCTACAGGTGTATATTTTAGTAAATTGATAGAAAAAGATGATAAAAAAGGTGTTATTAATATCTATGAAAATGCAGATGATAAATTCTTAGTTAAAATAGAATTTAATTATGCATATATAGAAGTAATAACAGATAAAGATAATTTAAATAAGACATTAGCAAATGCACTTATAATAGTAACATCAATGCAATATAATGATGATGTTATAGAAACATTACTAGAAGAAGGTATATTAACTTCAATAGATGAAACAGTAGATATATTTGATTCAAAAGATAAACAAAATGTCTTAGAAGTAGATGATACTTATATTGAAGAAGATGAAGCTACTAAATATGACAATTCATGGATCAAATAAGAGAGGATGAAAAGCATGGGAGTATTTGATAAGTTTAAGAAAATACTATTTGATGAAGAAATAGAAGAAGTACCTACAGGTGAAGAATTACCTGAAAGAACTCCAAAGAAAAATTTTAGAAGTGAATCAGGTTTTATTGATCACAATGCTCAAAAAGATGAGGATGTAATCAAAGAGGTTAAATATGAACCTAAAACTGAAGAAGAAAGACCTGTTTCTAGAACTGCAAGATATGGTACTGAAGAATATGAAAAGAAGGAAGATATTCCTAGACAAATAAGTAGATATGAAGATACTAAACCATATATTGAAAAAGAAAATGTTGAATCTAAGATAGAAGCTGCTATTCAACATGAAAGAGAAATTCCAGTAAGTGTTGAAGAAAGAAAAGTTGAACATAAATATGACTTTGGTTCAGACTTTGATACTCCAAAGATGGAAGAACATATTGTTAAGAAAGAACAACCATTTGTTCAAACTGATAAATATGGTTTAAGAAGAGATTATAAAGCTATTCTTAGAAATGAATCAGAAGTAAGACATGGAGAATTAGAACATAAAGATTATGCTGCTATAGTAAGAGATAAAACTGAAGCAACACCTGGTAAGAAACCATTTGTTGTTACACCAGTTATTTCTCCAGTATATGGTATTTTAGATAAGAATTATACTCCAGATTCAGTAATTGAAAAGAATAAAGATAATTCTAATTTAGATGCTCAAAAGAAAAGATTATATGGTAATCAAGAAACAATAATTGAAGAAGTTGTTATTAAAAAGGAAGAACCTAAAAAGGAAGAACCTAAAAAAGAAGATGAATATTTTGATTCTATTCAAAATATAATTGAAGAAGAAATTCCTAAAAGAGCAGTTAAAACAGTAGAAGAAGAAATGGAAGATACTGAAGAATTTAATACAGTAGAACCAGAAATAAAATATGAAGAACCAGAAGTAGTTGAAGAAGATATTCCAATTGAAGAAGATCCAATCACTCCTCCTGTAGAAGAAAAACCATACTATGAAGAACCTGAAGTTGAAGAGGAATTGGAAGCTCCTTCAGTTAGCATTGATACATTAATTGATAATCCAATGGATGAAGAAGATGAAGCTCCAAGACAAGAACTTGATGATACAATTGAAACTGATTTATTTAATTTAATTGATTCAATGTATAACAAAGACGATGAAGGAGAATAGATATGGAAGTATTACAAACAGTTTTACCAATTTTAGTTGATATTTTATTAGTAGTATTTTTGGTAGTATGTATTATCTTAGGTATAAAAGCTATTAAAGCTATGGATAAAATTAATGCTTTAGTTGATGATGCTCAAAGAAAACTAGATACATTAAATGGTTTCTTTAGTATAGTTACTTTATTCAATAATAAAGTTTCACTTATTGCTGAAAAGACTTACTCATTATTTGATAATTTAATAGATAAATTATTTAAAACAAAGAAAAGTAAGAGGAAAAAAGTTCGAGATGAGGAAGACGAACTTGATGATATATTAAAGGAAGAAGAGGAGGATTAATAATATGTCAAGAAGAGGATTAGGAGATCTATTATTAGGTGTAGGAATTGGTTTAGGAATTGGACTACTAGTATCACCAAACACTGGTGAAGAAAACAGAAAGATACTTAAGAAAAAAGGTACTGAATTAATCGATAAAGCTAAAAATGTTGATTTAAATGAAGTAAAAGACAAATTAGTAGATGAATTCTATAACTTAAAAGAACAAGTTCAAGATATGGACTTAGAAAAAGCTAAAAAGATTGCCAATAAAAAAGGACAAGAAATTAAAGAAAAAGCTGATGAATTATTAGCATTAGCTAAAGAAAAAGCTGAACCTAAAGTAGAAAAAACTGTTAAAGATTTAAAGAAGAACTTATCTGACTTCTTACAAAATTTATCTGACAGATTAGAAGACTAATTAGTCTTCTTTTTTTATTGAATAAAAACTGCAAATAATATATAATTATTATAGTAGAGGAGGGGTCAAAATGAACTGTGGTAACTGTGGTACTCCATTAATTCCAGGCAATAACACATGTCCTTCATGTGGTGCTTTAAACATGCCATTAAATACACCTCCAGTTAATCAAGAAACTCCTCAAGAAGAAAATTTAGAATCTTTAGATAATACTATAAATGAAAATCAAGTTGAAGCAACAACAGAAGCTCCAACTTTAGATGTAAAAGAAGAAGTATTAGGAAATGAAACAGCACCAATTCAAGAAAGTGTTCCAACAACTACATATGAAGAAAG
>OCTW011419920.1_pt1 | contig 11024 bp, 4 predicted proteins | sample 1539671 | NCBI WGS metagenome assembly OCTW01 (sample SAMN02144230, study PRJEB22623) | gut metagenome | biome: sheep rumen | host: Ovis aries | place: New Zealand | reverse complement strand
TAGCTGTTCCTGTCCATGGTAATGAAATCCTTTTCCAACAGGCCTTTCAGAGCAGAACTCACACTGCTGGCCGAGTTGAGCCGATGCCTATTAATGAACTTACCGCCTGTGACTTCGCTAGCCTTCCCATCCTTGGCTATGGCCAAAAAGAGCATCCGCTGTTTCTGAGGCATCTGATAGTACAAGGATTCATAGGTATCCGAAGACATCCTGAGAATAAAGTCGATGGCCTCATCAACCATGGTGGGCGTACACGTCTCCCCCTCCCCTGTCCTGGCATAGAGGACATTAAGAATACGGTGCATATAACTGGTTACGGCATCGAAACGCTGATAGAGTAACGTAACTACTTCACGGGCCAGATGCTTTCCCGCCTGCTCGAACTTGCCGATACAAAAGTCTGTATAGATCTCCTGATCCAAGGGCTGGAGATTCATTATGGACACAGCCTGGTAAAAAGGCCGGGAAGGTGAAGTGAACATCCCGTTCATCATGTGGCGCTGTGAACCCGAGAAGATGAAGTGGGCATTGGTGCAACGCTGGACATACGTGCGGATGGTTGCCTCGACGGTATCGTCGTCATAGCGCGTAATTTGCTGGAATTCGTCAATGGCAAGCAGGCAAGGCTTGTCGGCCTGGTTCAAGTATGTAAAAATCTCATCCAACGAAACAGCCGGATTGTTGATGGCGCCAAGACCGACACTCCAGGTGGGCAGGCCGTTCATATCAAAGGAAATCTCAGAACGCAAGGAAGACACAATCGAAACAAACTTCTCCCACGCCCGCTTTCCCCTGGGCCGAAGTTCATCCATAACCGCCTTCCCCAGCATGTTCACAAAGTCACCCAGATTCTTGGTGGCATAGATATCCACCACAAAGCAGTAGTGAGTGCGACGGATTTCCTCATCATCGAAGACATGCCAAATAAGATCCGTTTTGCCGATGCGACGGGGAGAAATAAGCGCAACGTTGTTCTCATTGAGCAGAAGTTCGCGGAGTGACGTCGTTTCCTGAACACGGTCACAGAAGTATTCTGGGCCCGCATATCCGTTGGTGACAAATGGATTCTTCATAAGGCTCTTTTTTATCCGGAGCAAAGGTAAACAAAAGAATCCATATTGCCATAAAATAGTTATCATAAAATGATAATGTCTCGAAGGTGTCCTGGGTCTCAAATGCTCCCTTCACCGTTTCGGCAGCATTCTGACCCCATTTTTGTTGCCGAGACCGGCACGGAGGCGGGCCTTGGGGCGAATGGCTTAGCGAGATATACGGTATGAAGGCATTATCTCACTAAAATCATGGCACTATTGCTCCTTCATCGGGCGCACGCTACAAGCGTGGGTGCGCTGCCATTTGGCTCTATCTGGGTCACTTCCCGCAACGGGATAAATCATATATCCCTGAGTGTTATCACTCGAAATAGTATTAAAATGGAAGGCCGATCGAGTGGCAGATAAACAGCTATAGCACAGCAAGTTATGGAAAATCCTCTGCACTTTTTGCGCAGAGGATTTTACGTAAGCGACTGATTATGAGAAGGTTTGCGGCCACCCTACTTCGCGCATTATGCGTATTTTGGCGGAACTGTCAATGGTGACAGGATTTAAAACCAATTTTTATGGCAACCTTTGCAAACATTCTTTCCTCAACTTAGCAACCGCAGTACAATCAAAGTGTTGCAGGGAGCCATCCCGAAAAATCATCGCCTCTCAGTGGATGCTTGTCTGTCGCGCTTGCCCGCTTCGTAGGTAGAATTTTGGAGTTTTCATATAGTCTTGCTAACTTTGTATGATTGTATAGTTTTTTGAAAAGCTATGAAAACAAAGGTTTTTGGAGTTCTTGTTCTGCTGCTCGCGACTTTCTCCTGCGTGAAGGAAAATGAGCAGGAGATGCAGCCCGTGGATGGGGGAGAGGAGCGCTTCGCGGAGTTCGACCCCGTGGTCCGCTTCGGCCTGGACACCTACATGGGCGGGGCCGATGACAACGAGCCCCTCACCAAAACCACTTATGCGGGGGACGACAAGACCATCGTCCTGGACAACGTCCGCTACGAGCGCATCAACTGGAACTGGGACCCCTCTGCCACGGAGCCGGAAAACAAGGTGGACACCGTCCGTATATGGTCAAAGGACGTCTTCACCAAGAACAATAAACTTCTTGCCGATTACAGTCCCTGGTATATCCCCGGCGTAACGAACGAAAGCGGCATCAAGGACAGCGCGGCCGATGCCAAGATCCTGAGCACGGACGAAAAGGATAACTTCTACTGGGAGATATCCAAGGACCCGCGCTATTTCTTCTCCGTGTATCCTACGCCCACGGGCAGAAGTACCTTAAGCGTTACCGATCCTACCGGAACGCCTCTTGAAGTTACCGTTTCCGGCATCATTCCCCGCAACCAGAAGTATCTTAAAAAGAAAGTGGACGGGAATGTAATTGAGTATCTTCCGGACATGTCGAACGCGTACATGTACGCCGCCGCGAAGATTCCGTCGGCCGATGCCGGCTACGTGAAGGTTCCGCTCCGCTACAAACCCCTCTTCTCTGCCGTCAAGCTCAAGGTGACGGCGGCCGATGCCGGCGCTCAGAACTATCGCCTGAAGAAGGTGGAACTGCGGACAGACCTTTTCTACGACGACCTGCATCAGAGTGACCCAAAGCGAGTGAATCAGCCTAAGGATGGTACGCCCCTGAACGGCGATTTTACGGCCAAGTTCGGCACGGTGCCCAGCGGTGACGACAAGAAGCCCGAGTACACCGGCGACTTCACCGTCACGGATTATACCGGTAAGGACCCCGCAGCCCGTGACACCACCAACAAGCGTCTCACCATCCGAATCGAGGAAACCGACCGCGTGTGGCTGGAGGATGACAAAGAGGTGAACGTCACTTTCCTGGCCCTTCCCATCCAGCAGGAAGTGATGACAATCGTTTATACCTTCGAGGTGAAAGACGACAGCGGAAATCCCAAGACGGATGATAAGGGAAATATTATCGAAGTAACCCGTTATCTGGCCCTTCAGCAGAAGACCAAAAAGAAGGACAACACCGGAGAGCATAACGAGTTTCAAGAACGGGGTTGGTTCCCTCTTCCCAAGGCCACCAAGCTTTACGTGAAATCCAACGTTCCGGAGATCCAGTATTTCTTCGACGTAGTTGCCCAGGGCAATTTCCCGCGTACCTGGAGGGAGGGCAGCGATGTCATTTCCAGCGGGGAGTTTTTGGCCAAGGATTTCTATGCGGTGATCAGTTACCGTGATTCCTCGGGAGTGCTGCAGCCGCTGCGTTGGAAGGTGACGGGATACCGGGAAAATGTCGCATCCGGTCCCTTCTTGACGACCCCTCCTTCCTGGCTGCGACTCCGTGGAGACGATCCCTGGACCAAGTTGGCTCCGTTCGATGTGGATGATTCTGCGCATCCCGGATATCCATACACTTCCACCTGCTTCGACCCTTGGACTGCTCCCCAGGGCCAGGGGACCAGCATGAAGGATGGGGTGTATGATTCCAAAACCGGTTCCCTCATTGGCTACAGTTCTTTCAAGAAGTATTCCTTTACTTACTATGATGCTGCTGCCTCTAACAATGATGACAGTTATCCCCGCGGTTGGGATTGGGACAACCACGCGTCCTATTCCTACAAGGACCCGGAGGGATTTTACACTTTCCGTGAGGCCCATACCCCCATTTCCTCTGCCTGGACCGGCGATGCCGGCGAAGCCATCGCCTTCGACCTGTCCAGCCACGATATTTACGGACATCTGACGGTCGCCAAGAATGGAGACCTGGGTAACACGGCCAACTGCTATGTGGTGGCAACCCCCGGCTGGTACCGTTTCCCGGCGGTTTACGGCAACGCGATCAAGGGCGGCGTCGATAACCCCAAGGCCTATAACCAAGGAGTCCCCAATACCACGGATGGGATTATGGGCGCTTATCTGGACCACATGAACCAGGAGATTTCGGACCCCTGGATACAGTATCCCATCAAATCCGTGTCTGTTGTCTGGGAAGATGCCACCAGCCTGGTCAGTGTGCGTGAGGACGATGCTACGCGTATGGACAGAAGGCCCTTCTGCGAGACGATTGACGGAAATCAGTACATCTATTTCTACGTAGACGACATTGCCCAGGGAAATGCAGTGGTTGCGGCAAAGGACGCTAATGGCGTTATTGTCTGGAGCTGGCATATCTGGGCGGTAACCAAGCCTGTGGAATACCTCACAACCATTGAATTGCAGAGTAATCAAACAGCTCTGGATCCCTATAACCCCCTTGAAGGCATTAGCAGAGGTACCGTTATGCCCAATGAATATAATTTCTCAGCTTACCCTTCTACCAGTCCACCCCTTCAATTTCCGTTTGCCAAGAAGAGTTCTGTAAAGAATGTATTCTGGAAAACGGCAAACCTGGGCCAAAACGGGAGAGAGTCCAACAAAGATCCCCGTTACTGCGACGTAGAGTTTGCCCAGTACTTCAAGGGTAAGGTTGTGGCCAAGGTGGTCCGTCGTTTTTTCCAAAGCGGAGTCTATGACGATAATAGCCTGACTCCTGTATATCAGTGGGGCCGCAAGGATCCCCTGCCGGATCCGGCTAATCCTGTGCAGCTAACGATAGCCGATATAGGTACTCAGCATACCGGCAGAACCATCCAGCATCCGATGGATTATTACTATGGTTCGAATACAATTCCTGTTACGGGTGTTCGCTATGATAACCTGTGGAACAATAACATAACAACTGCACTTACAGAATCACGCTGCAATAACCCTCTGCTGGCACCTGGCGAGACTCTTCAATTTCCGGGCGGAAGTCAGGACCGTAATGTGGCAAAAACCATCTATGACCCTTCCCCTGTCGGCTTTGTGGTGCCCAATATGTACGCTTTCTCCGGTTTAAATCCTTATGGGACAATAGAGCAAACAAGATTCCCCGCACAAAAGATAGATTCGATAGCCTACAATGCCAGAAGTACTTTCAAAACAGACGGGACAGGTTATATAGATTTTTATGCCCATTATGACGCCGACGCAGCATACAAGCGTAAAAAGGACCCCAGCAAGACAATCCGTATCTTTGTGGCCGGCCGCCTGAACGGCACAAATGCAGATGGGGTGCGGACTCAAAAAAATTTGATATATCTGTGGACATCCGAGCCCGCTTACTGGGGAGGCTTTTTTGGAAGGTCTTTATCTTCCCAGAATAGTCTGTCGACTTCAGGCCCCTGGAACTTTAATCCAGTTACAGGTGTTTCCAGGCGCGAGTTGAGTGACCCTAGTGACCCCACCTCCCCTCTGACACCTAATATAACCACACAAGGCGGTCAAGCTAAATGGCAGCGCTCCCACGGCGAACCCGTCCGCCCCATGGTGGAGCAGCAGCCGTAGCCCGTAGTTCGCCCCCGTTTTTACTGCTCGCTTGATAATTTGTTTACGAAGGGAAGATTTTTCGAGCAAATCTTTTCGACTTCCTGTATTATTTCCAGGCATTTTGCGCGGGGAATCCGGATGCCGGTACCGGCTTTCAAAACATCTTGCAGACCAGGATTGCCGTTAAAGAACAAGGAAGTTGCATGTTCTCCTTTTGACCCTTGTGGAGAATAAGTTATGTCGTATGCCGGGGCCAGGGACCAGTTTCCGTTATCGCAGATAAACGAAAAGTTGTTGGCGTGGTCATCTTTGTTGTTGGCTACGATGTTCATGACCATTCGCCGGAACATTTCTTCAACTTGTGCCGGGTCTTGTGTCAGGTATCCCGTAAGGGCCAGCAGATTGGTGTAATCGACGTCTTGCCTGCGAAAATCGGTTTTAAGCAATGCTGCTGCGGTCAGCACATGCCTTTTTTCGCCTTGCGGAGTAATATCAAATCGTTCGATGGCAAAATATCTATCTTTGACAAGGCCGATTCGGGGGATGTTTATTCCCGCCTCGCGTGCTGTGTTCATGTAGAGCAGTTCCGATTTACCGATGTCTGCAGAGTCATAGACATGCCTGAATTTCACTATCCAATGCGTGCCATCCTTTGCGCGCATGGCCACTTTCGGCCTTGCTCCGCCGGAATTCGCACTGTTATAGTACAGATACGACGGTTCCCCGGAGTCTTTTTCGGACAGGACATTCAGCGCTTCCTCCTGAATCTCATCCAGTTTGGCAATTTCATCGACTTCGTGTTGCGTCTGAATGCCGGGCATCATCGGAAGATAGGTAAGCGCCCCCATCCCGGCCGTCCCGATGATGGAGAGCCTCTGCAGGGGTGTCAGTCCCTTGAGGGATGAACCTCTCTTGCCCAGTATCCTGTCCAGGAGATAAAGGCCGTATCCGTCGGGAAGGCTGTTTTCGAAAGTGGCAAAGTTGCCGTCGAAAAGGTCCCGGTTCCCATAGATGAGCCCGTTTTGGAGTGGAAGCTCTGTCGGTGAAAGGGAAAAACCGTTCGCGAGCCAGCGTTTGTCGTACTCGAATACACATACGCCGCTTGCCGGGTCCATTTGCAGCGTGCCTGCGGGCTCGTTACGGTATAGGACATTTATTTTGTTAATGTCGGCAATCATCTTCCTCTCCTCCTTTTGTTGTTCTGGTTGATCTGTTCCAGCTCGGCGGAGGTTGTGTATTTGGTATGGTCCATTATTGCGCTTAGTTCATCGAAGAAATCAAACTCGATCACCAGCATGCACAAGGACTTAAGGGAAATGTTCCCGCTTTGCTCAAAACGGGCTATCGTGGGAGCGGGAACGCCGACGATTCTGGCAAGCGTTTTTCTGCTATACCCTTTCTCAAGACGCCTGGCCTTACAGTTTTGTGCAAGGCGGTCCATCAGCATTTGTGGGTTTCGGCTATAATTATCAAGTCTATATTGCATATTATTATATGTGTTATGCTTCAAAAACGACTATAAGCAATAATATATTATGCAAAAATAGTAAAATTTTGACATGAAACAAATTTTGATAAAGGTCATCGTAGGTAGAATTTTGGAGTTTTCATATATTCTTGCTAACTTTGTACGATTGTATAGCACAGTGGCTATTTTTAGGAAATTATGAAACATAAGGTTTTAGGAATAACGATGGCATTGCTCGCGACGCTTTCCTGCGTGAAGGAGAAGGAGCATGAGCTGCAGCCCGAACAGGGAGAGGAGCGCTTCGCGGAGTACGACCCCGTGGTCCGCTTCGGCCTGGACACCTACATGGGCGGGGCAGATGACAGCGAGCCCCTCACCAAAACCACTTATGCGGGGGACGACAAGACCATCGTCCTGGACAACGTCCGCTACGAGCGCATCAACTGGAACGCCAAGCTTCCTTCGGAGATTACCGGCGCTGAAGCCTCTACCTATACCCGGGACCTTGTGCAAATCCACGCAGAACCAGGGCAAGAGTTCGGCCCCAATAAAAACCTGTTGTATGGAAACTATTACGCGAAGGAAATCAAGGGTCTTACCAACCCTGACACAAATGTGAGGAGAGATGCGGCCGATGCCGCCCCGGCAAGCGGAAATGAAGACGACAACTTCTACTGGAGCGCTTCCAAGGATGCGCGCCGCTTCTACGCGGTGTATCCCAGTCCGGAAGTGGAGAATTATAAAAATGACTATTATAATCTGGCCCCGGGAAGCCGCCTTGCAAGTTTCGTTATTGACGGGTCGGAGCATAAGGCTACGGTAGCAGCCAGTATCAACAAGAGACCGCATCCGACGGAACCTGTCGGCGCGGACGATTCCAGCCGTGAGCAGAAGTACCTTTGGGTCAATGATGCCACCCCTTCCTGCTACGAATATATGCCCAACATGCGTCACGCCTACCTGTATGCGGCCGCCGTCATGCCGGGTGCCGATGCAGGCTACAAGAAGGTCCCTCTGCGCTTCAAGCCGCTCTACTCGGCTGTCAAACTTATTGTTACGGCTGGGGATGCCGGCGCTAAGAATTATCGGCTCAAGCGGGTGGATTTGCGTACGGACCTGCACAACAACGGAAATAACGCCACCTCGCCCGGGCGTCGTGATTTGAACGATCCCTCTGTTGGCAGTGCCCTCGGCGGCAGTTTCACCACCTCTTTCAAGGCCGATGCAACTACCGGCACCACCGCCGACTTTGCTCCCATAACGACCGTTTCTGACACCCTCAAGAGGCTTTTCATCAGCATTAATGATTCGGATCGTATAGTTTTGGGCGACAACACGCTGAAATTGACCTTCCTTGTTCTGCCCATTGAGCAGAGCGTAATGACGGTGGATTATACCTTCGAGTACAGGAAAGACGACACGAAAGGGTGGAACGATCCCGACAATGTGGTGGAAGTCCACCGTTACCTGAGTCTGCAGCAAAAGACCGACCAGCAGGATAACAAGGGCTATCGCAATGAGTTTACCAATAATAATTGGTTCACGTTATACCCTGCCAACAAGTTGTATGTCCGTTCCAATGTTCCGGAGATTGAATACTTCTTCAAAGTTCAGGCCCAGGGCAACTTCCCCCGTACCTGGAACAGTATGGACGATAAAAAAGACGACACACCACATTACTATTACTATTCGGACGATTTCTATTCCGTCCAGAGTTACCGCGATTCTTCGGGTGTCAAGCAGCCACTGAAGTGGAAGGTGACGGGCTATAAAAAGCTCGGCGATACCAAGTTTGAAATGAACAACAGGCCCACCTGGCTTCGCCTTCGAGGAGATGAAGGAACCTGGGATCCCGATCTTGAGATTTCAGATCTTGTCAATCATGGCTGGGACGCAGGCGGAGACCCTTGGGAAAAGCCCTGGGGCGCAGGAACGCCGGTAAATATAAATAACGGTGATTTTTCATCGGGCAGCCAATTTGAACCCCATAAGCGAAATTACATCAAGGGGTCATCCTTTGTCAGCTATGTCTCCGCCGCGGAGGCTAATGAGGGAGGTTATTCCCGCAACGAAAGTCTTGACTCAGACGGAAACCCCGACGTATTTGAGAATAACCGCGACTGGGACGTTCCCGTCTCTTACCTGTGCAAGGACCTTGACGGGAAGTACTATTATCAGGAAGATCATAATCACACCCCTTCGGCCGGGTGGACGGGCCTCAAGGGCGAGGCCTACGCCTACGACCTTTCCAGTCATGACATTTACGGGGATCTTTATTCCGGATTGAAGAACGGAGACCTGGGTACCACTGCCAACAGTTATGTGGTATCGGCCCCTGGCTGGTACCGTTTCCCGGCGGTTTACGGCAACGCGATCAAGGGCGGCAATGATAACCCCAAGGCCTATAACAAAGGGGTCCCCAATACCACGAACGGGATCATGGGCGCCTTCCTGGATCATACCGGCACCGGCATCGAGGACCCCGGGATTACCTATAATTATACCATTACATCCGTGGACGTTCTCTGGGATGATGCCAACCATATGGTCGCCCCCAGCTCTACCGTCGGCACCCGGGCCGACAGAAAGCCCTTCTACCACAAAGAGCCCTCGGAGCAATATGGCTATATTTATTTCTATGTAGATGACATCGCCCAGGGCAACGCCCTCCTTGTGGCAAAAAGCGCCGGCACTATTGTCTGGAGCTGGCAAATCTGGGCCGTCACCAAGCCGGAGACCTTCCTTAGGACCGTAGGGGTGCAGAGTAATGAAAAGAAACTGGACGGTACAGACAATCCTTACAAAAGCAAATACGGGACCAATTATTTCTGGCAGAAGACCGATCTTGGCCAGCACGGAAAAGAATCGGCCAAAGTGGACCCCAGGTACTGTGACGTTGAATTTACCCAGTACTTCCGGGGGAAGGTGGTGAAAAAGGTCGTTGTCCGCTTCCTGCAAAGCGGGGTAGAAGATGACAGGGATGAGCCGATTGTCTATCAGTGGGGGCGCAAGGACCCGTTCCCGAGGGTGGCCTTAATCGACGGCATCGACGGCACTAAAACGGGTATTGCTCTCACTACAGAGAACACTCACAACACTATCAAGAAGCCGAACTACTTTTATGGAGGAGGCGCCTCTAATGTTCCCACAGGTAAGCGTTACGACAACCTTTGGAACACCAATGTGGACAAAGCTCTCACCAATCATAATAGCGACGGTAATGAAGGGGGCAGTTTGGATAGGGAGGTGGAGAAAACCATTTATGACCCTTCTCCGCCCGGATACCAAGTGGCCAACATGTATGGTTGGTCCGGCATTAATCCGTTTAGTCCCATTAATGAGACAAGGGTTCCCATGGCGAGAGTGGATGAAGTGGCCACCAGTGCCACTACTTCTCCTCCCTGGCACCCGTATTACGAATTTTTTGCCGGATATGACGAGAGTGCCTCATCTAAACGCAATACAGGTGGGGAGACCATACGCTTTTATACTCGGGGCCGCTTAAATTCCGGCACTCTTCAACCTGACAAGTCCACTGAAGCTTTGTCTTGGTTATCTGAGCCTGCCGTTTGGGATAGTGGCAAGATTTTTTACGGAAGAAGCTTGTGGATCGGCAATAGACCTAATAATAGTAGTGATTGGCAAATGTACCCGGTTGCAGGACAATCAAGCCAACAGAAATGGCAGCGCAACCATGGCATACCCGTGCGTCCGATGCAGCAGACGCCCGTCAGCAGCCCTTAGCCTGCGCCAGCCCCGAGGACAGCCCTAAGCCCGTTCTCCAGGCTAACGAAGATGTCATCTACGTAGTGCAGGCCGGATTTATTGGAATCTGTGGCGAATGGCATGCCGATTTAAACAAGAATTCTTATTTCTATTTCGATTGGAAGGGGCCTGACAAGGTAAATACAAGTCAGTTTGAAGACTATGCCAAGGTTGTTGACGCCTTGTTGGACGCTGTCCCCAAAAGCCGGCAGGTAGCCCTTGTCTCATTTCGTGACGTCTAATCACTATATCTGAAAACACCTTTCTCGCGGCTCTTCGACTGGTAGCGTTATTGAGGGGATAAGGAGCCAGCCTCTGAAGGGCAGGTGGGTAAGCATCCGATAAACTGCATTCGCCGTCACTCTCGGGTAGTACCGGGCAGTGGCGGCTAATAGTAGGTATTGGCGTGGTACTACCGG
>OCTW011597342.1_pt1 | contig 11025 bp, 16 predicted proteins | sample 1539671 | NCBI WGS metagenome assembly OCTW01 (sample SAMN02144230, study PRJEB22623) | gut metagenome | biome: sheep rumen | host: Ovis aries | place: New Zealand | reverse complement strand
CTTAAGTTCCAGAACGCTACAAACCAGTTGGATAATACAGCAAGAATTAAAGAAGTAAGAAGAAATATTGCAAGAATCCAGACTGTAATCACACAGAATGCTAAGGCTGCAAACTAAGCCTCACACTAAATAAGGAGAAATAATCGTGGAAAGAAATTTAAGAAAAACGCGTGTTGGTAAAGTAACAAGCGATAAGATGGATAAGACCATCACAGTTTCCATTGAGGACCATGTTAAGCATCCTCTTTACAAGAAGATCGTGAAGAGAACATACAAGCTTAAGGCTCATGACGAGAACAACGAGTGCCGTATTGGTGACACAGTTAAGGTTATGGAAACAAAGCCAATCTCCAAGGATAAGAGATGGAGACTTGTATCCATTATTGAACGTGCAAAGTAATACAAAAAATAAAGGAGAAATATCATGATTCAGCAGGAAAGTAGACTGAAGGTCGCTGATAACACAGGTGCTAAAGAGCTTCTTACAATCCGTGTTATGGGTGGATCTACAAGAAGATATGCGAGAATCGGCGACACTATAGTTGCTTCTGTTAAAGAAGCAACACCCGGTGGAGTTGTAAAGAAGGGTGATGTTGTTAAAGCTGTTGTCGTTCGTACTGTTAAAGAAACACGTCGTAAGGACGGTTCCTACATCAGATTTGATGAGAACGCTGCTGTTGTTATCAATGAAGATGGTACGCCTAAGGGAACACGTATTTTTGGACCCGTAGCTAGAGAGCTTCGTGAGAAAAAGTTCATGAAGATCCTTTCTCTTGCTCCGGAAGTATTATAAGGAGGCGCCCATATGTCAACAAGTAAGATCAAAAAGGGTGATATGGTTAAGGTTATCGCCGGTGGTGAAATCGACAAGGAAGGTAAAGTCCTTTCAGTTGATAAGAAGAATGGAAAGGTTATCGTAGAGGGCGTTAATAAGGCCATCTGCCACGAGAAGCCTTCTGCAAAGAATCCTAATGGCGGAATTGTTGAGCGTGAAGCTGCGCTTGATATCTCAAATGTTATGTATCTTCATAACGGACAGCCTACCAAGATCGGATTCAAAGTTGAGAAAGATGAGAACGGTAAGGTTGTTAAGAAGAGCCGCATCGCTAAAAAGACTGGTGAGGTTATCGACTAATTAAGAAAGGAGGTATGTAACTTTGAGTAGATATAAGGATTTATACAAGAACGAGATCGTTGATGCTATGACTAAGAAGTTCGGTTACAAGAATGTAATGGAAGTTCCTAAGCTTGACAAGATCGTTATCAATATGGGTGTTGGAGAAGCTAAGGAAAATGCTAAGCTTCTTGAGAACGCTGCAAATGATATGGCTATTATTTCTGGCCAGAAGCCTGTTATTACAAAGGCTAAGAAGTCTATCGCTAACTTCAAACTGAGAGAGGGTATGCCTATCGGATGTAAGGTAACTCTTCGTGGTGACAAGATGTACGATTTCCTTGATCGTCTTGTAAACCTTGCACTTCCTCGTGTACGTGACTTCAGAGGAATCAACCCTAACTCATTCGATGGAAGAGGTAACTATGCACTTGGTATCAAGGAGCAGCTTATCTTCCCTGAAATCGAATACGATAAGATCGACAAGACAAGAGGTATGGATATCATTTTCACAACAACAGCTAAGACAGACGAAGAGGCTCGTGAGCTTCTTACACTGTTCAATATGCCTTTTGCAAAGTAATTATAGGAGGGAATATAACACATGGCTAAATTATCCATGAAGTTGAAGCAGCAGATGAAACCAAAGTACTCAACACGTGCTTACAACCGTTGTAAGATCTGCGGTCGTCCTCATGCTTATCTTAGAAAGTACGGAATCTGCAGAATTTGCTTCCGTGAACTTGCATACAAGGGCGAGATTCCAGGTGTTCGTAAGGCATCTTGGTAAGCTGTGAGAACCTGGCGAAGTTTTTATGAGCCTGGTTCGAACGTGTTCTGGCGAGGACATAGTCCGAGAGCAGAACTTCCTTATGGAATCTGTTTGACTTCAGTCCGAGAGAAGAACTTCATTAGCTGAACATGGTGGTCTGGGATGGAGACCACTTAATTAAAAAATAATAATATTTATTATTCTTCGAAAGTAACACAAAAGCGCGCATTGCGGCTTCGTGTCTCTGCTCAATTCGGGGAGTAGTAAGGCGAAGCAAAAATAATTAAGGAGGCAATTTAAAATGGCAATGAACGATCCTATTGCAGATATGCTTACAAGAATTCGTAATGCAAATACTGCAAAGCATGACACTGTTGATGTACCTTCTTCTAAGATGAAACTTGCTATTGCAAACATTCTTCTTGAAGAGGGATATATTAAGAAGTTAGATGTAGTTGAAGATGGAGCATTCAAGAATCTTCATATTACTCTTAAGTATGGTGCTGACAGAAACGATAAGGTTATCACAGGCCTTAAGAGAATCTCAAAACCTGGTCTTCGTGTTTACGCAGGCAAGGATGAGCTTCCTAGAGTATTAGGCGGTCTTGGTATTGCTATCATTTCTACAAACCAGGGCGTTGTAACTGATAAAAAAGCTAGAGAACTTCAGGTAGGTGGCGAAGTTCTTGCATTTATTTGGTAAATTGGAGGTACGGGCATGTCACGAATTGGAAAAATGCCAATCGCAGTTCCTGCTGGAGTAACAGTAGAAGTTGCAGAAAATAATAAGGTGACTGTTAAGGGACCTAAGGGAACCCTTACAAGAGTTTTCCCTGCTGAGATTTCTTTCTCACAGGAAGACGGTCAGATCGAAGTTAAGAGACCTGACGACCAGAAGAAGACAAAGGCTTTACATGGTCTTTCAAGAAGCCTTCTTAACAACATGGTTATTGGTGTAACAGAAGGTTTCGAGAAGAAGCTTGAAGTAAACGGTGTAGGTTACAGAGCTGCTAAAAACGGCAAGACACTCTCTCTTACACTTGGTTATTCTCACCCAGTAGAACTTGTTGATCCTGAAGGAGTTGAGACAGTTGTAGAGGGTCAGGTAATCACAGTTAAGGGTATCGACAAAGAGGCGGTTGGCCAGCACGCTGCTATCATCAGAGAGAAGAGAGCTCCAGAGCCATATAAGGGCAAGGGAATCAAGTATGCTGATGAAGTTATCAGACGTAAAGTTGGTAAGACCGGTAAGAAATAATAGATAAGGAGAGTGCAAAATGGTTAGTAAAGAATCCAGACAGGAAATTCGTGCTAAGAAGCACATGAAGATCCGTAAGCGTTTTAGCGGAACAGCTGAGAGACCAAGGCTCGCTGTTTTTAGAAGCAATAATCATGTATACGCACAGGTTATTGATGATGTTGCCGGCAAGACACTTGTATCTGCTTCAACTCTTGAAAAAGATATCAAGGCTGAGCTTAAGAATACAGACGATATTGATGCTGCAACAAAGATTGGTGATGTTGTTGCAAAGAGAGCTCTTGAAAAGGGCATCAAGGCCGTTGTATTTGACAGAGGCGGTTATATCTACCACGGTAAGGTAGAAGCATTGGCCGAGGCTGCTAGAAAAGCTGGCTTGGAATTCTAAGAAGGGAGAAAACACAAAATGAAGCGTAATATCGTAGATGCAAGTCAGCTCGAATTGACAGATAAAGTTGTAACCATTAAGCGTGTTACAAAGGTTGTAAAGGGTGGACGTAACATGAAGTTCACAGCGCTTGTAGTTGTTGGTGACAACAATGGTCACGTTGGCGTTGGTCTTGGAAAGTCAACTGAAATCCCAGATGCTATCCGTAAGGGTAAGGAAGATGCTACAAAGAACCTCATTACTGTTCCTCTTGATGAGAACAACAGTATTACACATGATTTCATAGGTAAGTTCGGTTCAGCTGAAGTATTACTTAAGAAGTCTCCAGAAGGTACTGGTATCATCGCTGGTGGTCCTGCTCGTTCTGTATGTGAGCTTGCAGGTATCAGAAATATCAGAACAAAGTCACTTGGTTCAAACAACAAGCAGAATGTTGTTTATGCAACAATCAATGGCCTTGCTCAGTTAAAGACACCAGAAGAAGTTGCAGCAAAGCGCGGTAAGTCTGTAGCAGAAGTAACCGCTTAATAGAAGGAGAAAATCAATGGCAGATAAGAAGCTTAAGATCACATTGGTTAAGTCAACTATCGGTGCTATTCCTAAGCAGGTAGCAACAGTTAAATCAATGGGATTCAAGAAACTTAACAGTTCTGTTGAACTTCCTGATAACTCTGCAACAAGAGGTCAGATTCAGCAGATCAGACACCTCGTTAAGGTAGAAGAGATCTAATCTCGAAAAAGATGCAAAAATTGTTACCGGAGCTGTTCCATGTACGCGCGAGTGGTGTATAATAAAGAAGTGCGCTGCGTTTAGCGGTACGAGCTCCGGGTTTTATAAGGAGGAATATCATGGAATTATCCAACTTAAGACCTGCTGAGGGTTCAAAGCAGAGCGATAATTTTAGAAGAGGCCGTGGTCATGGTTCAGGAAACGGCAAGACTGCTGGTAAGGGACACAAGGGACAGAAGGCTCGTTCAGGAGCTCCAAGACTTGGTTTCGAAGGTGGTCAGATGCCACTTTTCAGAAGACTTCCTAAGAGAGGCTTCAAGAACATCAACCACAAAAATATCGTAGGCATCAATCTTAGCGCACTTGAAGTATTTGACAACGGAGCAGTTGTAGATATTCAGGCACTCAAGGACCAGGGTATCGTTAAGAAGGAACTTGACGGCGTGAAGATTCTTGGCAACGGAGAATTTACTAAGAAGCTTACGGTTAAAGCTAATGCTTTCAGTGCATCAGCTAAAGAGAAGATCGAGGCTCTTGGTGGAACAACAGAGGTGATCTAATGTTTAAGTCCCTAATGAATGCATTAAAAGTCAAGGAATTGAGAAATAAGATTCTTTTCACCATTTGTATGCTTGGTGTGATCAGATTAGGATCTGCTATTCCTGTTCCTGGAATGAACGTTTCAGTTTTCCAGAATTGGTTTAAGAGTCTTACAGATAGTGATTCCTTTGGCTTCATGGATCGATTTACTGGTGGATCATTTGAGAATATGTCAATCCTGGCACTCAATATCACACCATACATTACATCTTCCATTATCATTCAGCTTCTCACAATTGCAATTCCTAAGTTTGAGGAATGGCAGAGAGATGGCGAGGATGGAAGAAAGAAGCTTACAGCTCTTACAAGATATGTAACAGTAGCGTTAGCTCTTATCGAATCCATTGCAATGGCAATCGGTTTTTACAGGAACACTGGCTTCCTTACAGAACAGTCTATTTTCCTTGTAATTCAGATTGTGGCAGCCCTTACAGCTGGTAGTGCATTCCTGATGTGGATTGGTGAAAGAATCACAGACAATGGGGTAGGAAACGGTATTTCAATTGTTCTGACTATCAACATTCTTTCAAGAATGCCGTCAGATTTGAAGGCCCTTTACGATCAGTTCGTAAGCGGCAAGGCTATTGCTAGGGGAGTTGTATCAGCTATAATCATACTTGCTGTTATAGTTGCAATGGTGGTATTGGTAGTTCTTCTTAATGGCGCTGAGCGCAGAATTCCTGTTCAGTATGCTAAGAAGATCCAGGGTAGGAAGACATACGGTGGTGCCCGTTCAGAGATTCCTCTCAAGGTCAATACAGCAGGCGTTATGCCTATTATTTTTGCAATGTCTTTATTCCAGTTCCCAATTATTATCAGCCAGTTAGTTGGCTATAATGGTTCAGGATTCTGGGGCAAGTTTATTGCATATCTTAACCAGAGTAACTGGTGCAATCCAAATCACTGGAATTACTCAATTGGTTTAGTAGTATACATTTTGTTGCTTATCTTCTTTGCGTATTTCTATACGTCAATTACCTTCAATCCACTTGAGATTGCAGATAATATGAAGAAGCAGGGAGGCTTTATCCCAGGTATCAGACCAGGAAAGCCTACAAGTGATTACCTTACAAGCATTTTGAATTACATCATTTTCATTGGAGCTTGTGGCCTTACAATTATTGGTGTATTGCCTATCTTCTTTAATGGTGTATTTGGTGCCAGCGTTTCATTTGGTGGAACTAGCCTTATCATCGTGGTAAGCGTTATTCTTGAGACTATCAAGCAGATTGAATCTCAGATGTTGGTACGTAATTACAAGGGCTTCTTGGAAGACTAAGATCAATGTAAAGAGGTTATAGTATTCGCTTGTAGCGTTTACTATATCCTCTTTTTTTAAATTTATAATTAATATAAAACAATGTCCTCAAAGCTAAGATTTTTCTAGCGGATTTATAACTAATGTTTTATAATGAAGGTTGTGTGATAAAACAAATATTACTTGAGAGGGCTATTAAGTATGAAAATTATTATGTTGGGTGCGCCTGGAGCAGGCAAGGGAACTCAGGCTCAGATGATCGCGGATAAGTATAATATTCCACATATCTCCACAGGAGACATCTTTAGAGCTAATATCAAGAATGGTACAGAACTTGGCAAGAAAGCCAAGGAGTATATGGATAAGGGACTTCTTGTTCCTGATGAACTTACTGTTCAGCTTCTTCTTGACAGAGTAGCAAATGAAGATTGCAAGAATGGCTATGTTCTTGATGGTTTCCCACGTACTATTCCACAGGCAGATGTTCTTGACAGTGAGCTTACTAAGCTTGGTGATAAAGTAGATTATGCGGTTAACGTTGATGTGCCGGATGAGAATATTGTGCACAGAATGTCAGGAAGAAGAGCGTGCCTTAAGTGTGGTGCGACCTATCATATTGAACATATTCCACCTAAGACTGAGGGAATATGTGATAAATGTGGAAGCGAACTGGTATTGAGAGATGATGATAAGCCTGAGACAGTTCAGAACAGACTTGCCGTTTATCATGAGCAGACACAGCCTCTTATCGAATACTACGATAAGAAGAATATTTTGAAGACTGTTGACGGTACAAAGGACATGCAGGAAGTATTTAGCGATATAGTTAATATCCTTAATGCATAAATTTTGGTGTTTTATATATGGCTATAACAATAAAAACAGATGAAGAAATTGATTTGATGAGACAATCTGGACAGCTTTTGGCTAAGGTTCATGAAGAACTCCATGCTGCTGTTCGTCCCGGTATCTCAACACTTGAGCTCGATGAGATAGGTGAGAAGACTATCCGTGCTCTGGGAGGAATACCTAATTGTAAGAATTATGAAGGTTTTCCTGCCTCTGTATGTATTTCTGTGAATGATGAAGTTGTTCACGGAATTCCAAGTGCTGATAGGATCCTGCAGGAAGGTGACATTGTTACCTTTGATACAGGACTTATATATAAGGGCTATCATTCAGATGCCGCCAGAACCTGGGGCGTCGGTAAGATAAGTGATGAAGCTCAGAAGCTCATAGATGTTACCAGGCAAAGCTTTTTTGAGGGAATCAAGAAGGCGAGAGCAGGTAACAGACTGCACGATATATCAAGGGCTATTGATTCATATATTAAGCCCTATGGATATGGTATAGTAAGAGAACTGACAGGTCATGGTATTGGAACTTCACTTCATGAAGATCCAATTGTTCCAAATTATAGAAAGTTTACCCGAGGAGTTAAACTTAGAAAAGGTATGACAATATGCGTTGAACCTATGATAACGATGGGAGAACGATATGTTGGGTGGCTTGATGATGATTGGACAGTAGTGACTGTTGATGGTTCACTTGCAGCACATTATGAGAATACTATTGCCATAACAGCTGGCGAACCAGAGATACTAACATTGGAAAGGTCTTGAACAAGGAGGATAAGAATGTCAAAGGCTGATGTAATTGAAATTGAAGGAAAAGTAATTGAGAAGCTTCCAAACACAATGTTCCAGGTTGAACTTGAGAATGGACACGTTGTTTTAGCACATATTAGTGGTAAGCTCAGACAGAACTTTATCAGGATTTTACCTGGTGATAAGGTAACACTTGAGCTTTCTCCATATGATCTTACAAAGGGAAGAATTATCTGGAGAGATAAGTAATTAACTTTTGAGACTAATTAGTAAGAAGCCAGAACTGTGAAAGGTTCTGGCTTCTTTTTGGTGGCAATACTTAGACACTAATTTCTGCTTGAAAGAGCATTTTACTCAAACGAAGCAACAATTGAATCAATTTCTTTTAGTTCAGATTCGGTGAATGTTGTATTTTCAATAGACTTAATATTATCAAGAATCTGACTTGGCTTGGAAGCGCCAATGATCACTGAAGTAATATAGTCATCCTTAAGAATCCATGCAAGTGCCATTTCAGCTAAAGTCTGTCCTCTCTTCTGGGCTATATCATTAAGCTTTCTTATGCAGTTTAGCTTATTATCACTTAACTGGTTCTCTTTCAGAAATCTTCCATCTGTACGAATTCTGCTATCTTCAGGAATTCCATTAAGGTATCTGTTGGTAAGAAGACCTTGTGCAAGTGGAGAAAAGCAGATAATTCCCTTTCCTAATTCCTTGGCCTTTTCTTTCAGACCGTTTTTCTCAATGGTACGATCAAAAATATTGTAACGGTTCTGGTTAATGATAAATGGAACATGAAGTTCTGTCAGAATTGCAGAAGCCTTTTCTAAAGTAGGACCATCATAATTGGAGATACCAACATATAATGCTTTGCCACTTCTGACTATCTGTGCGAGAGCTTCCATAGTCTCTTCAAGTGGTGTCTCCGGATCCATTCTATGGTGGTAAAAGATATCCACATAATCAAGTCCCATTCTTTGAAGTGACTGATCAAGACTGGCAATAAGATACTTGCGACTTCCCCAGTCGCCATAAGGCCCTGGCCACATGTAGTAACCGGCTTTTGTTGAGATGATCATTTCATCTCTGTATTTGTGCATACTTTCTTTTAGAATTTTACCGAAATTAATCTCTGCAGCACCTTCGGCTGGACCATAGTTGTTGGCAAGATCAAAATGTGTGATACCATTGTCGAAAGCGGTGAAGCACATCTGCTCCATGTTGCTAAAGTCAGAATTATCACCGAAATTATGCCATAAGCCGAGGGATATAGCAGGGAGCTTCAGGCCACTTTTGCCGCAGCGATTATATTGCATTTTTTCATATCTTTTTTCATTGGAAGTGTACATACTCATTTTTCTCCATTTATGTATTGATAACTTTAACGAGTTGCCTAAGCTTTATGGTTCGGGAATACTTGGTTATAGCTATATATGAACCATACGCTTCTAAATCCTATGTAGTTAGCGTAAGCCAGGTTGATAGTTCGGTCAATAATATTTACTAATAAAGATCGAAAATCATTATTATTTGTCCCAAAATGCTATCTGTTTAAATATTAATGGGAAAGAATTTATACAAGGCGTTAATGTTATCAATAAATATGACGATATAGATATAGAATTCATGTGCGTATAGACAAGGAAGGAATCGCTATGAAGAAATTATTGGGAAAACTGTTAGGTTTAATTCTGGCCATCGTAATAGCTGCGTGTGGCTTTATTGTGCTATGCGGAATTAATTCGGACGTGGCTAAAGGGGCCTCAGAAGTCTCAAAAGGATTGGGAGATTATATTCGTTCACAGGCCGCAGCCGAAGCAACTGGTGAGGCGTCTACAGCCAATTCGTCAATCGATAATTCAGACGGAAATATGATGGCTGATGCCATTGGAGATCTTGCAGATGCTGCATCTTATGTCAGCTCTTTTACCGTATCTGAGGTACAGGAAAAAGAATTTGCTGAGTACGAGGGCGATTGGAGCAGCTACGGAATAGATAAAGATGTAGTTAAAGAAGCAGTAGAACCACTTGTGAATCAGGATCTTAGCGTGGATCCGACAGATGACACTGCCTACTATAATATTACAGATGATATGTCAGGTCTTGTTCAGACACAGAAGAATGTTATAGAACTTGAAACTTCTGACGATGTTCAGAAAGCAATCAGTGATATCAGTATGGGAAGCACCGGATCTGATTATACTTTTAGCGCAAATTATTATCCTTATTACAATATGCTGACGGATAAATGTAAACAGCTCTACAAGCAGATATATGCTAATACCTTGTCAGAGAGAACAACTTTTTTGCCGGTGACAAAGGCTACTTCTGATGAATGGAATAATGCGCTTATGAGCGTGATCTTTGATCATCCTGAGCTATTCTGGCTAAATACCAGAATGTACACGGAATACGATTATAAAGGTAGTGTTGTAAAAGTTCAGCTGTATTTCTATAAAGATGAACTTGGAGATATTAAGGCAGCAAGAGATACATTTGATCTGATGCTTGATAGTTTCCTTGCTCAGGCGAATGAGCAGAAGTTTAAAACAGACTATGACAAAGAAGTTTATGTCCATGATCAATTGGCAGAACGTTTGACGTATAAAGAAAATCCACTGGATCAGAGTGCTTATAGTGCAATTGTTGGAAATGAGACAGTATGCGCCGGATACTCAAAGGCTTTTCAATTACTGATGCAAAAGATGGATGTACCAACCTATTTATCAGTTGGATGGGGCGGAGGTCTGATATCCGGTGATATGCATGCATGGGATATAATTAAACTTGGAGATGACTATTATAACCTGGATGTTACGTGGGATGATCAGGATCCCGTTAACTATAACTACTTCAATCAAACCGATTCGGACTTCCACAGGCATATACGCATGTTTAATTCCCAGTATCTGCCAGCTTGTAATGGAAAAAAATATGCTAAATCGCCTACGTCTAATCAATAATGAAATTTTGTAAAAAAATAGTTGATAATTGATTTTGCATGTGCTATGATGTTAAATGGTCTTTTTAGAAGAGGGGATTATTATGCCCTTCTTTAAGCATTATGCTGTTTTTACCATGCAGGAAAGGAGTAACGATGAAAGTTAGGTCTTCTGTTAAGCCTATGTGCGAAAAGTGCAAGGTTATTAAGAGAAAGGGCGTTATCAGAGTTATCTGTGACAACCCTAAGCACAAACAGAGACAGGGATAATTCGAGCCGTTTTCGGATTACTTTTTGATACCAATGTGTATTGGAAAGATCGGATTATACTTTGTCCGGTTGGGTCTTATTATTTGT
>OCTW013389108.1_pt1 | contig 11027 bp, 5 predicted proteins | sample 1539671 | NCBI WGS metagenome assembly OCTW01 (sample SAMN02144230, study PRJEB22623) | gut metagenome | biome: sheep rumen | host: Ovis aries | place: New Zealand | reverse complement strand
CCCCGCCTCGGGAGAAGTGAAGCAGGCGGCCGGATGGCTGGTCACCGTACCCACAGTATCGCCCGAACATGGACCAGTAGGTAAGGAGACCACCGTCACCGCCGGTTCCACCATGGACAACCAGATCGTCTTCGACGTGCTCACTGCTACCATCCAGGCTGCGGAGATTCTCGGCAGGGTCAGCGGCCACTGCTTCGACAATCCGAAGGGTGCCTGCAACGTACAGAAACTCAAAGGACTCTGTCAGCAACTTCCTCCCATGCAGATCGGCCGCCATGGACAGTTACAGGAGTGGCTCATCGACGGTGATGACCCGACAGACGAGCACCGCCATATCTCCCACCTCTACGGCCTCTACCCGTCGGCCCAGATATCTCCCTTCCGACATCCCGACCTGTTTACCGCCGCATCCAACACGCTGAAGCAGCGTGGCGACATGGCTACTGGCTGGAGCCTCGGCTGGAAGATCAACTTCTGGGCACGCATGCTCGATGGCAACCATGCCTTCCAGATCATCAAGAATATGCTCCACCTGTTGCCTGCGGAGGACTTCGAGACGATCAAGGCCCACCCCGACGGCCGCACCTATCCCAATCTCTTCGATGCCCACCCGCCATTCCAGATCGATGGTAACTTTGGCTGTGCAGCAGGAATCTGCGAGATGCTCCTGCAGAGCCACGACGGTGCCGTCCATCTGCTGCCAGCCCTCCCCGATTCTTGGCAGGAGGGTGAGGTTAGGGGCCTACAGGCCCGTGGCGCCTTCACGGTGGATATCAGTTGGAAGGAAGGCAGACTGCAGAAGGCCGCCATCACCTCACGGATTGGTGGCACGCTACGCCTCCGTTCATACGTTCCCCTGTCTGGTGAGGGTCTGAAGGAGGCTGCCGGTGACTGTCCGAACCCGCTGCTGACACCTGCTGCCATCAAGCAGCCTCTACAATCCAAGGAACTGAAGCAATTCACATTATTACCCGTCCCCACAGTCTATGAATACGATATCGAGACACAACCGGGACAGACCATCCAAGTTCATATTAACTAACACCAATACATTATGCTACACCCAAAGTTTAAAAAGACCAACTATCTGAGTCTGCTATTTACCCTGTCCCTGTGCTGTGCTGGTACGACCATGTCGGCACAGACCTTACCCTATCAGAATCCTGAGTTGAGCGCCCAGGAGCGTGCTAAGGATCTCTGTAGTCGTCTGACCCTTGAGGAGAAGGCCATGCTGATGCTCGACGAGAGTCCAGCCATCCCGCGCCTTGGCATCAAGAAGTTCTTCTGGTGGAGCGAGGCACTCCACGGTGCCGCCAACATGGGTAATGTCACCGTGTTCCCAGAGCCCATCGCCATGGCCTCATCATGGAACCCTTCTTTATTATATAAGGTGTTCGATGCCGCCAGTACGGAATTCCGCGCCCAGTACAATGAGCGCATGTACCGTGGTTCAGGCCAGGATGAGAAGTTCCACAGTCTTTCGGTGTGGACGCCCAATGTCAACATCTTCCGTGATCCCCGCTGGGGACGCGGTCAGGAGACCTACGGTGAGGACCCCTATCTGACAAGTGTCATGGGCACGCAGGTGGTGCGTGGCCTGCAAGGTCCTGAAGATGCCAAATACCGCAAACTCTGGGCCTGTGCCAAGCACTATGCCGTCCATAGCGGTCCGGAATATACCCGTCACACAGCCAACCTCACCGACGTGTCCCCCCGTGACTTCTGGGAGACCTACATGCCGGCCTTCAAGACCCTCGTCGAAGATGCTAAGGTACGCGAGGTCATGTGTGCCTACCAGCGCCTTGACGACGACCCCTGTTGCGGCTCCAACCGTTTGCTCCAGCAAATCCTGCGCGACGAGTGGGGCTTCCAGTACCTCGTGGTGAGCGACTGCGGTGCCGTCAGTGATTTCCATGTAAACCACAAGTCGTCTTCCGATGCCGTCCATGGCTCGGCTAAGGCTGTCATCGCCGGCACCGACGTCGAGTGCGGATTCGACTATGCCTATAAGAGCATTCCCGAGGCCGTCCGCAGAGGACTGTTGACCGAGGCAGAGGTCGATAAGCACGTACTCCGCCTGCTTGAAGGTCGCTTCGACCTCGGTGAGATGGATGATCCCTCGCTCGTGGAGTGGTCGAAGATCCCCTACTCCGCCATGGACAGCAAGGAGCACAGGCAGATTGCCCTTGACATGGCACGCCAGACCCTCGTACTGCTTCAGAACAATGGAGGCGTGCTGCCACTGAGGAAAAATGCAGAAAAGATTGCGGTGATTGGTCCCAATGCCGACGACAAGCCCATGATGTGGGGTAACTACAACGGCACGCCCAACCACACTATCAGTATCCTCGACGGAATCAAAGGTAAACAGAAGAAACTCGCCTATTTCCCTGGCTGTGACCTCACTTACGACAAGGTGATGGACTGCCTGATGGCTTCTCAGTGCGCCATCGGAGGCAAGAAGGGCCTGCGCGGCACCTTCTGGAACAACACCGAGATGGATGGCAAGCCCGTCACCACACAGTACTATACCACTCCGCTGGCAGTCACCACGGCTGGCATGCACAACTTTGCCCCTGGCGTAAAGATAGAGGACTTCTCCGCCAAGTACGAGACGGTCTTCACGCCTAAAGAGTCGGGCGAGTACGTTGTCAACGTAGAGGGCTGCGGACACTTTGAACTCTATATCAACGGCGAGAAGAAGTTCGTGGAGCACACCTGGCGCACCACCCCCGTCCGCACGGCCATCCAGGCAGAGAAGGGCAAGACCTATAATATAGAGGTACGTTTCCAGTTCGTCAAGACCTGGGGCGCCAACATGAAGATCAACATAGCCAAGGAACTGCCCATCGACTACCAGAAGGCCATCGCCCAACTGGATGGCATCGACAAGGTCATCTTCTGCGGTGGTATCTCTGCCGCCCTTGAAGGCGAGGAAATGCCTGTGAATATCGATGGATTCAAAGGCGGTGACCGCACGAGCATCGAACTGCCCAAGGTACAGCGCGACTTCCTTAAGGCACTGAAGGCTGCCGGCAAGACCGTCATCTTCGTCTGCTGTTCTGGTTCCGCCATCGCTCTCGAACCCGAGACCCAGAGTTGCGATGCCATCCTACAGGTATGGTATGCAGGTCAGGAGGGTGGCACGGCTATTGCCGACGCACTCTTCGGCGACTATAACCCCAGTGGCAAACTGCCCGTCACGTTCTACAAGAACGACAGCCAGTTGCCCGACTATGAAGATTATTCCATGAAGGGTCGCACCTATCGCTATTTCAACGATGCCCTCTTCCCCTTTGGCTTTGGTCTGAGTTACACCACGTTTGAGGTCGGCGAAGCCACCATGCAGGGTAAGGAGAGCATCACCATTCCAGTGACCAACACTGGGCGTCGCGACGGTACGGAGATCGTCCAGATCTACATCCGCGACCTTTCCGACAAAGAAGGTCCGCTGAAGTCGCTCCGCGGTTTCCAGCGCGTCGATGTCAAGGCCGGGCAGACCGCCACTGCCACCATTGCCCTCGACAAGAAGAGTTTTGAGTTCTGGGATGCTGAGACCAATACCATGAGAATCAAACCTGGTCAGTATGAGATTCTCTACGGTACCAGTTCGCTGGACAAAGACCTGAAGAAAATCACTGTAGAACTTTAATAACAACAATAATCCCCGCCAATTGGCGGGGATTATTGTTTAATAAATGCGGAAGTTCCACTTCGAGTTATCGCTCAAGAAGTCGTACTTGGCAAGTGTCGGTGTAGAGTCGCCTGCTGAGTAGAGGCAGATGGTAGTATTGACGCCCTCCTGGCCGGGGATAGCCTTCGGCATGATGCGGTAGGTACCGTCGGTAAGTTGTTCGATGCGCCAGAGTTGCTCGTCGGCACCTGTAAAGGCAGGAACAGTGGTCACCTCGCAGTCGGCCGTAGCAGCCAAGGCACGGTCCGTACCCTCGATGGTAATCTTAAAGTACGGATTGCTGAGATAGCCGCCTGCCTCGTTGACCGGCGTAATGGTCCAGCGCTGGTGAGGACGGTACATATAGTCGCCGATACGAGCGGGGATGTTACCCTCAGGCCAGTTGCCCTTCACCTCATCCAGTGTCTGGTTAGCGATGGGCTTGGCAGGCTCCTGCATCTGGTTACGGTTGAACCACCCCTGACGCTCCTGCTGCATACGGACGAAATCGACGGCGAGTTCGAGGGCATAGCCGCGGCGCTCGCTCAAGATGGCCAGATTACCACCCTTGAAGTTATCGCCAGCCACAGGCCAGCCGTTCTTCCACACCAGTGGACGGATGGCGAGCGTGGAACGGCCACTGAGTTCAAAGTCAGCCTCCCAGTGGAACGACATCACCTCTACGCCCTCGTCGATGATATAGCGCCCGAAGTGGCCGGCACCACAGGCACGCTCCTCAGCGGCAATCACCATCTTACCGCCACCGTGGAACATATCGCGGCCTACATTATCGAGATATGGACCTTCGACACTCTTGGAACGTCCCACCACGATATTATAGGTAGAGTTCACACCGTCGCAGCAGGTGCCATGCGTACCGAGCAGGTAGTACCAGCCGTCGCGGTACATCAGGTCGGAGGCCTCACAGTCGATGGCGATATCCTTCTCCTTATTGCCCTTCACACGGAAGCCCGTCTTGGGGTCCAGTTCGATGAGGCGGATCGTTCCGAAGTAAGTACCATAGGATACCCACAGACGACCAGTCGTAGGATCCAGCAGCAGACCTGGGTCGATGGCATCCTGATCCTCCATACCGTCGGAATAGCACACCTCCACAGCCTCACTCCACTTGAAGTCGGGCGACTTCGGATCGAGGGTCTTGTTCCACATGGTGAGGATACGGCCTGCATGACCACCGCCAAGGCCACCACCTGTGGCACCATAGATGCAGAGGTAACGGTCGCCAATCTTCAGCACATCGGGGGCAGCCCCGCCACCAGGACGGTCGGCGCCGCTGTTCCAACTCCAGCCGTCGGCAGAGATCAGGCCACCGCCACCGGTGCCGAAGGTATAATACTTACCCTCGCACTCGGCAATGGTCGAGGGGTCGTGGATATAGGGTGCGCCTATCTGGGCCGCCACACGGCATAATGAGAAATGAGAAATGAGAAATGACAAAATAATCAGGGTTCTCTTATATGTCTTGGTCATCATAATTACTAATTCCTAATGCTTAATTATTAACTATTCTATAATTCTTTACAGGGTTACCTTGCTCATCGAGGAAGCGCACGCAGAAGTCGCTCATGCCCGGACCATTGATGATGGCACCGCGCAGGATGTTACGGCCTTTCTTCAGCGTCAGGCGGGGCGACATGGCATCGTCCTTCACCATACGCCGGTCACCAGAGAGCAACAGAGCCTCTTCTCCATTCAGCCACCACATAGAGGCAGAGTTGGAGCCGACGGCCAGGCGCACATTCTCGATATCCTCGTCGCAGTCGATGATGGTGACGGCCCAGAAGAGCACGCCATAGACCTGCTGTCCCCATTTCTCGGCAAAGCGGAAAAGTTTCACGTTGAAGTTCTCACTGTCGAGGGCATGCCAGGTGAGCGTCTGACTGACGGTCTTCACCTCGGGCTTGGCAGGTGCCTGGGCACCACGGCCGAAGCCTGCGGGAGCCTGTTCCTGCTTGAAGACAGCCTTTACCTTCTGACCGTCCTTCGGCACGATGGTCTGCTGCCCCTTGAAATACTCGCGGGCAAAGTGCTCGCGCAGATAGGAGTCGGTGAAGACGGTGTTACCGCTGTTGGGCTTGTCGATGGGTTCCAGCAGGAGCCAGCGGCGGATGAATCCCTCGTCGTCGGGCTGGGCCGACGGTGTGGTAACAGCCGAGAAGTACTTGGGACGGTTCTTGAACTGGATCCAATCTACGCTGACGGGCGCATTGCCCTCCACGGTGATGACCAGGTCTGTCACGCCCTTCGGGGTGAACTCCAGCGCAGCAGTATTCGTGAGCCACTGGTTGCTGAAGTCGCGACGGAACATGGCAGGCATGCCAGCGGGCTGTTCGGGCTTCACGGTCATGTCGATCTTGGCAAGGATCTTGCCATTGGGAGCCTTCTCCCTAATATAGAAAGAGGTATTGTCGGCAGCCTTGGCAGAGATCACCAGATAGCCATCGGTCAGGCAACTGAAATCAATGTCATTGTACTTCAGCCAGCCCTTGGCAGGAATCGTGGCCATATAACTACGGAAGGTATTGACAGTGTCGATCAGTTCATCCGTCACGCCATCGCTGGCAGCACTGTAACGGTCGATCTCTATCTTCTCCGTGGCCTGGTTGATACCCACGCCACGCAGGGTCTGCTTCACCTCCTGGATCGTTCCATCAGGATTGAAGTACAACTTCTCGATGCAGGCCGAACGGCGCTTGTCGTCGCGCGGTGAGAAATAGTTATGATGATAGAACAGATACCACTGGCCTTTATAGTTCACGATGCTGTGGTGGTTCGTCCAACAGCCGTTTGGCTGCTCGGCCATGATCAGGCCCTTGTATTCATACGGTCCCATGGGGTTCTTGCTCATCGCATACGCGAGTACCTCTGTGTTCTCCCTCACGTATGGATAGGTCAGGTAATAGTTGCCATTATACTCGAAGGCGAATGGACCTTCGGCCTGTCGGTTGGGCAGGTCCTTGAGGCAGTTGACACCATACATCTCAAACTCACGGTCGCCCCACTTGACGGTCTCCTTCGGCGTATCGTCAGCGAGTTCCTTCATGTTGTCCTTGAGTTTGGCGCAGCGCCCTGTCCCCCAGAAGATGTAGGCATTGCCGTCGGAGGCCAGGAGCACGCAGGGATCGATGCCGCCGATGCCCTTGATATTCTCTGGCTCAGGAACGAACGGCCCCTCCGGACTGTCTGCGATGGCCACGCCGATGCCAAAGCCCCTGCCATCCTTTGGAGCAGACGGGAAGTAGAAATAGTACTTACCATTCCTATAGACACAGTCGGGTGCCCACATGGAATAGGAGTCTGGTCTCACCCAGGGCACTTTATTCTGGGTGACGATCACGCCGTGGTCGGTCCAGTCGGTGAGATTCTCAGAAGAGAACACATGGTAATCCTCCATGCAGAACCAGTCCTGCCTTTGTCCCTCAGGCGGGAAGATGTCGTGCGATGGATAGAGATACACCTTGCCATTAAACACGCGGGCTGTCGGATCAGCCGTGAACTGGTCGCGGATGATCGGATTCTGTGCCGACGCTAACAGTGGCACAGCCAGGAAAAGAGTTAATACAATCTTTTTCATCAAGTTGGTTTTTTTGTAAATGAATAGTTGTCTATTATTGGTTCTTAAACTACCGGCTGAGTTTCTGAACATATTTCACGGGCTCGCCGTCGCCCTTGAGAACATCGGCAAAATCCTGTGGCTTGATGGTGACTGGCCCACGCATGAACTCCGGGATGTTATAACTCTTCATGAGTTGACGGTGATAGTCAGGATCGGCACAGGGTAATTCTAAGGGCCTTGCAACTGCTCCCTTTTCATTGATATGGCCGATAAAAGGACGTGTATAACTACCATCGTTCCTACGGCTACTAAACACCACCCAGCGACCATTAGAAGACCACGAGTGATAACTCTCAGTATCTCCTGAGTTAAATCCGAAAACTGGGCGTGCCTTTTTTTCCTGTAAGTCGATCAGCCAGAGGTCTGCATCGTGATGCCAGATGTGGAACACACCATACTTTGCCAGGGTAAACATCAGGAATCGGCCGTCGGGTGAGATGCGAGGGAGGGTGGCACTCATACCTATAGAATCTGCATCAAACACCAACTCTTTGGGACCAAACTGCATCGTGGCAGGATCAAAACTCTTGCGATAGAGATTATATTTGATGTCGTTAGTGCGTTTGACAACCTCATATCTCTTGCTTTGTGTCGTGTCGGGATACTCAAAATGGGCACTGCAGTAATAGAGCGTCTTGCCGTCAGGGGTCCAATAGGGATAACACTCGAATTCGTTGGGATCGTTCTCTATATTCGTGACCTCATTCTTCGCTACATCATACGCTATCAGATCGCTTTCGGTGTCATAGACCTCAATCTTATTGGGATCGGAGATGTGGAATATCTGACGCGTTGTATTCGTGGAATAGACAATCAGCGGCAATTCAGGATGCCAGGCAGGATAGACACCGGCCGACAGGATCGAGTCGTTCTTCATGTTGATCTTCCTGATCTTTCCATCATACGCAATCACTGTACCACCGAAATTCTGACGGGCGTGGAACTGCATCCTTTCGGGATTATACTGCTGGTAACTGTGGCAGTTGATACACTGTCCGTTTGGACCGTCCGAACAGAGCATATTATCGTAAATCACGCGTTCGTCGTAGTTCTCCAGACAACGCTGGTTGATGGTCAACTCCTCATATAAGACGTACGACGGATGGATCATGCGGTAACTGATATAGGGGTCGATGGAGTCGGGTGACACATGGATAACATAGGGCCTGTAGCGTGTCCACTGTCCTTCCTTACAAGCGTATGTCTCCACTTTGATGGCCTTACCTTTAGCAGCGGCTGTCAGTTTTTTCCATTCGTCGATGGGTGGCAGCGACTGTTTTCCACGGCAGATGATTTCCTCCTCACCGAAGGAATAGCGTACGGCCATCTCCTCACATGAGTCATACATCTCAAAAGTCAGTGGGGCGATATTCACTGGAATAGTCACATCATTATAGACTGGATAGGTATGCGGGAAAGCATTGGATTCTGTAAACTCTGTCGGCAGTTGTTTGTTTCTGCTGCATGAGCAGACCAGTATTATGAGCACTATGGCAGAAAGAAGATGCTTCATATATCAAAACTATTTTTTATCTTGCAAGAAATTATAGTAGAAATAATAGGTATTCTCAAAGAAGGGGTGGAGGGCTACACGGGCAATATCCACAGGCTGGCCTCTGTACTGGGCTGACTGGCTTATAAAGGCATTGTAAGATCTTTTTACAGGTTCATCGACGGGAAGTTGTGCAGGATTAGGCCCTTTTCCCATCATGCCAAAGAAATAGGCGGCTTCCTGGAAAATGCGGGGCATACGCTGACCTTTGTGTAATTGGGCATAACGGTTAAAACGGGCCCAAAACAGTCCTGGGTTCCCCTTTAAGAGTGCGGCCAGTACGGCCTGCTCCTGGAAATAGGGATCGTTGGAGTCTTGATAGGCGAGTACGTTCATTATATATTTCTCTGGGTTGCCTTCATCAAGACCTAATGCGTTCTTAAAATGTAACATGTGAGCAATGGGACCCATCTCTGGATCTCTGGCTATCTGCTTCGGGTTGTCAAGCAGTACTTGCATGCTGTCAGCCCACTCGCTGTAATACATCGTATGACGAAGTTTGTCGAGCACCTTTTGGGCTGCTGCTCTTTCGCGACTGAGGATGGAGCAACGCACCAGGTATTGCAGTGATTCCACCTCCCAACCAAACTCGACCCCGTCCTCCATACACTTGCGGTGACAGTCGTTCAGCAGACCATACTGATAGAAAACTGTTCTTTTGAAGGCCGTGTTCAGGATTTCGTAGGGGACATCAGGATCACCCTTGATTCTGCCCCAGGGGTAATCGAACATCTCATCTGTCTGGCGACCTAGCCTAGAAAGGGCAATGTTGCGCATCATGATAATCGAGCGGCTGGGCTCTGTTTCCTGTTTCTTGGCTTCATTCACCACTCCCTCCCAGTCAGCCTGCTCGATACAGTGCTGTATCACGAGTTCGTGGTGGAAATTCTCGCCCTTATACCACCAGTGCCAGACACTGGCGATGAGAACCACCACTACCACACCCTGCAGGCACCATCTGTAAACTGGCTTTTGGAATAGGGCGGGCCGTGATGCCTGATAGAAGAGAGCCGCCAGCAGGAAAAACACCCCTAATATATAATAAGGTAAATAATAGCCTGTAGAAGACTTCATGGCGTGCGAGATAGGCAATGGTGTCGTCCAAAGATCGTTAAAATAAGTCTGATAATACACATATCTGTAACAAATCAACGGAACGGCGATGACTGCAAGCAAGGCAACGCAGGTCTGTATGGCGCTCTGTGAACGGTTGCTGTTGAGGCGCCAGGCCCAGATGCCCATCAACAGGACGGCAGCCAGGGCATAGATGCCAAACAGCGGATAGCCGATGGCTGTCGCTGCGACAATCCATACGATGCGGAGCCACAGTTTCTGTGGCATCGCGCGGAAAGCCCATAGCATGGCAACGGCAGCCGTGGTGCCAATGGTAGGCACGAAGAAATAGCCGCGCAGTTTCATGAAATAGTGCCAGTAGCCTAAGTCCATGTTGGCTATGAGCAGGAGGGCTACCGGGATCAATGACAGGACGGCCCAACTGTCAGCGATACGGAAAGCACGCTTGACGACCCACATCAGCAGCAGCCACCAAAGGCATAGGATCAGCACGCCCAGCCACGGATGAAAGAAAAACTGAGTGAAGTAGCAACTGATATAGGAGAGGAAACCTCCAGGCACCAGCATCTGTTCACGAAAGAAGAGTGAGGTATCTAAGAACAGGTTACACTGCTGGATCTTCCAAAGAAGATCCGCCTCGAACGAGAGCAGTGCAATGGCTATCAGCAACAGGGCTCCTAACCACGGTAAGAAGGGTAGCAATCGTTTCATTGGTTTGTAAATGCAAAAACAGTTTTACTTTTCTGTTGCAAATATACAATTTATTTTTCAATTAGAGGAAAAATAACGTAAAACGTTTAACTCCCGTCCATTGGATTTGCCCCCAAATGTTACACCTGGTAAATAATTTGCAACTTTTGGGGCAAAAAATTTCTGTTTTCAAAAGAAAACCGTATCTTTGCACCTGCTATCTGATGTAGCATTACTAATAATAACTAAATCATTTAAATTTCAGGCTTATGAAGAAAATTTTTACGCTTGTTGCAATGGCCTTGATGGCTGTTGGTGCAAATGCCCAGTCGGTAGTTGCTGAGATTGACTGGACACAGCAGACTGAGTATCTGGATTTGTGGTATCCCGAGACCGCAGAG
>OCTW011532361.1_pt1 | contig 11027 bp, 14 predicted proteins | sample 1539671 | NCBI WGS metagenome assembly OCTW01 (sample SAMN02144230, study PRJEB22623) | gut metagenome | biome: sheep rumen | host: Ovis aries | place: New Zealand | reverse complement strand
GAACTATCAATATTCTGTTTTAATAATACATGGCTTTTTGCCATATCCTCTCTAATCTCTTGAATATCTCCACGTATTTCTTTGAGGTCTTCATATTCAATATGATTTACTCTTTTTTTTAATTCATCGCATTGTGTGCAATTTACTCCGTCCACTCGTATATTCTCCTTTCTTTAACGATTTTATTAGCATTTTTATAAGCATATTCTTTGGTTTTAAGTATTTCTTCTAAATCTTCATTATCAATTTGACCAATAAGTTTTTTAATTCTCTTTTTACTTAAACTTCTAATACACTCACACAACACCGTGTTTTTATCGTAGGTAAGAAAATTATACTTTTTATTTGTTAAAATATAATGAGTGGGTAATATCTTTTTACATTTTGATGTAATTGGTATTACGATAATTATTTCACTTGTTGCGTTCAAAATATTATTTTGTATTATTAAACATGGTCTTTCACCACTTTGCTCTGAACCTATATTATCATTTCCTAAATCACATATATATATTTGCCCTTGATAAATTTCTCTCTTAGACATAATTACTTTTTCTTTCTATTAGTAGTTTTTTTCATTGGAATAGTATCTGTAAATGGAGTAAGACTAATTTCATACTTTCCATTATTTTCCTTTAAATATACATAATCTGTTACATTTCCTAATGTATCTTGAATTTTAACAACCCTATTTGAGTCCAATTCTACATATAAAAATCCTTTTTTAATAAATCTTACATAATAAGAACCACTAGGAATTTGTTTCTTTTCTTCAAATAAAGCCATAAAACACGTTTCAACTCCTTCTCTATGAATATATCTGTTCTGATTCACACAAAACTTTGAAAATAAACAAATTTGATTATTTAATTTACAATAGATTTGTGGTTGACTTTTTCCCTCTTCGTAAAATGCATATTTACACATATTAGTTACCACCTCTACTTATAAATTTATGTACAATAACGTCTAAAAAAATTCCTAGAAACTTAAAGCTATGCAATAAGTTTCTAGGAATAAATTTATAATTTATTAGGCTGTAACGGTAACTACAGCGTAAGCACTAAGTTCTGTGTGTTCTGTGGCAACAATTTCAATATTTGTTGTACCTACAGAAGCAGCAGTAACAAGTCCAGATGTATTAACAGTAGCAACTTCATCACTACCACTTGTAAATGTAAGCATTGAATTATCTAAAGGCTTTGGAACTGTACCATCTGAATAAATAGCATATACTTGAATTTCTTCCGTTTCTGTAACGGCAAGGTCTATATCTGAATTAGCAACGGCAAGACTAACTACATTATCCCATACTGACCTACCATAAATAATTTCAGAAATAATAGCATAATAACCTGTGTCTGAACATCCACCATTACCACTAAATGTTGAAAGAGCAGAACCACTAAGTGAAGATGTTGAAATACCACCTGATGTAAGTGCAAGTTCTTGCGCACCTTCCAATTGGAAGTTAGGTATATCGACTTGGATTTCTCCTACTTGTGAGCTAGAAGAAAATTGCTCAGTTGTAGTACCACTCTTAAACAGAGGGAATGTAGCTACAGCATGTACAATAGCAGGAATATAAGCTGTATTAACGATGAATTTTCTTGCAGTAGCATCGTTGTAGAAATACTTTACGCAATAAATATCATTTACATCAGCACCCGTAATACTTGCTGTCTTACCAGTGAATGTGATAAGTCTATAAGCTGAATCGGGTTCTGTAGACTTTTTAGCCCAACCAATTACACTTCCGTTAAATGCAACGGGTGTTTTAGAAACTGTTAAACTATTAGCTACAGTAACCTTAATTTGTTCATTAGTCATAACATCAGAAGATGCTTGAATTGAACCACCGCAGTTAAGAGCAAGATATTGCAAATCAAAGAGTTGGTCTGTAAGTGTAAGTCCAAACGTTGAATCATGGTAATATTTACCAAGAAGTCCGTTAGCCGCACCACCTCTAGCTTCTTCCGCAGTGGAAGAAAAGTTAAGACCTTCCTCTGTCAATGTTTTAGATGTAAGAATAAGTGCATTTGTACTAGGGTCAAAAAGTTGAATAGTACCTACACCCGCAACTAAATATGACATATATTATTTCTCCTTTATATTTTTTTATTAATGAATTATCCTTTTGCTGCTGCTGATATTTTTTGTTCAAATGTATCAGCATTTTGTAAGAAGTCAAATTTATCTTCTTTCTTTTTAAACAGAGGGTAAACTATCTCGTCATTTACCTTATATTTTTCACTCGCTTGAATGATTTTTTGCGAGAAAAACAAATCATTGTTAACACAATGGTTATACATAATATCGAAATACCTATAAGACATTTCGTTAAGTTGATTAAGTGTCAAACCGCTCTTGAATGACACAAATGCTTTCTTTTCTTCTAATGTAGGTATGTATTTATTTTTAAATTTCAGAGAATAATATTCTTCCATGGCTTTACGCATATCCTCTGAAATATACCTATTATCATAATGCCTATCATTATAATATAGAATTATTTCACTTATTTTATCAAATTCTCTTGCAGTAATCTTACATAATAATTGTTCATCCTGATATATACCTAAATAAACCTTACCATTTTCAAAATGACCTATTGTATACTTATATTCATCCCCTAATGAAATATCTAGTATTGTGACTAATGCTCGTTGATATGTTTTATCTTCAGTATCTTGCTGAAAAACCACATCAGCCAAATATTGCAAATAAGACATTGAAATAATTTTTGCATCACTAATACGATTTTTTTCTATACATAAAATACCTACATTATCATGATAAAAAGGAAACATAGAAACTTTGACGGGTCTTATATGTACAACGTAATTATTGTCTTTTACTTGAAATGGTACGGGTGTTTCATTTGCAAAATAATATTGTTCATAATATTTTAAAGTTTTATCGTCCACATTCATCACCTTTTGCATCAAACCATCTAACACTCATAATTAAAATACTTCCAAAAAAGTTTTTAGAGTTTGATAGCGTTAAAATTTGTTTATCTTGTGTTGATAAATCTTTGTTAAACTGAAATTTTCCAGTACCAAACAAGTCAATTCCGTTTAAAGCATTTAATAATTCGGATTCAATAAAATCCAATCTACTACAAGGTATATCATCTTCATTATATATTAAAGATATCTTACTTCCCGTAATGATATCGAAACGATAATTAATAATAGAGTTCATATTATCATTAGGAGATATACCATATTTATATATTCTTAATTGAGTAACAGAATCAACCATTTCTTCACCGATTAATGGTTTTAAGAATATATGTTTATCGGCTTCTTTCCCTTTATCAACATAAATCATATCTATCTTTTGTTCAAGTGTTAAATTAGGTTGTGACAAAGCATCTGAACCTTGATAATATAATGCTTTAAAAATATTATCATTATTTTGTGCTAGATATGAAATAATTTTATACGGAACAGAGGGAAGTGAAGTATATTTGTTAAATACCATATCTTACTTTCCTTTCCGTTAATACATTGCTTTAAGTTGAATCTTCATAACATATTCTACATTATATGTATTATTACTAAACGTTAATGTTAATGGTAATTTTGATTTTAATTTGTTTGTTAACGTCCAAGTATTATTTCCATTACTTACAAGAGAATAATTATCGTTATTATCTGCCCCACTTGCAGTTAATGTAATTACATCTGTAATCTCATGATTAAGATTATCTACAATCTTTGCTGTGATTACATTTGACAATCCTTGTCTAATACTTGTAATAATTGGACTTACAATAATGTTATACTCTATTGTAGTTATATCTTCAACAATTACGGGAATTTCTATTATGCTTATTTCATTACCTAAAATACGTACACTAATAGTAGCTTCACCGTTACCTATCATTTTATAATGTCCATTTTCATCAATTGTAACAACCTCTTCGTTATTAGAAAAATATTCCATTCTTACATTAGATACAACATTATTTTTATGATATACCGTTGGAATGATATCACCTTCGGTATTTGATTGACCACGCAATTGTGTAACATTACATTCTATTGTAAAATCTCTTCTTAAATCATCAGCTAAATTTTCTGCTACATTATCTTCATCAATTTCCATATCAAGATAAAAATCCATAAATAATAATGGAGTATTATCATCCACATAATCTACTTGCATATAGTTATTAATTGCATAAAATTTATATACAGAATGATTAAACATAATACGTGTATTTTTAATTAAAGATAATGTATCTTTATTTCCTTGCACTATTACATTTATATGTGAATTAGCTTGTGTTATAGTCTTAGCTACTTGTGCATTAGCACTTGTTAATTCACCTTCAATAACACAAGGATATTGAATTACTTCACCTTTATCGTTTAGCCATTTAAGCCAATTATTACAACGTCTAATATTACATGTAGAAATAGTTTCTAATTCATGAGTTGTGGTTTCATAAACAATCCAATAATTATCAGCCCATTTAAAATATCTACCACGACCCGATTCATGATTTAAATCCATAAAATACAAACTTCTATAATCATCAGAATCTTTAACTATTCCCGTAGTAATATCAAGTACAGTACCTACCCAACATTCGGGATTATTAACAAATTTAAAATCAAAAGGATAACCTTCTTCAAGAACGTCTTTTCTTAATACAGTAGAATTTTCACAAGCACTATTAACAAATGCTTGTTGTTCACTTCTCCATTGTTCATTAGGAGATTGTGCAACATTGTCTAAATAATTAGAAAAAAACGTTAATTTACCCATCATAGACCCCCATACATTGAATATAGTTCGTCCATATGGTCAACTTGATAATTTTGGATTTCTTGACAAATTTGTTCTTTCATTTTATCAAGATATTCACTACGTTTCTGTAATGATTGATAAGAGCTTTCTGTTTTAAAATCTCTTGTGCTAAGTTTTTGTCTATATTGTGTAGCATCATTTACATCACGCTTAAACCATTCATAGACAATACACATAGCAAGAATTGAAATTTCTTTACGTGACAAATCAGTAATAAAATATGTATTTGTTACCGTAACTTCTTGTCCTTCATCATCAATTTCTTGTTCCTCAATATCTTGATAATCCAAACTATTCAAGCAACAATTAAAAAATGGAATACCATTTTCTAATAACCCTTTCATAAATATGAGAAAGGCATCATAATTAGTATTGGCTAAATTATCCAACTTATAGTCTTGCATTACCACCAATGCTCTGTCATATACATCTGTGAAAGCTGTCATTATTACTCCTTTCTCTAAATATTTATTTATTCGTCATCTTCTTCTACACGAAGAAAATCCTTGCCACATAGCTTTCCAATTTTAACAAGAATATTACCATCAACATCTTGTCCTTTATCAATCTTTTCTTCAATCATAGATACAATTTGCTCTTGTTGAAGTTTTGGAGCGTTCTTATATGTATTGATAACAATATCTGACTTTTCATCTAAGATATGTTCAAAAAGCTTACTGTTAACAATACTTTCATATTCTTTAGTAAGTCTAAGCTTTTTTACAGCTTGAGCATTAGAAATATAGTAAGCTCCTTCTTTTGCAAATCTTGGCTTATTTTTTACAATATCTTTAAGGTCTGCAAATGGAATGTCGTGAACTTCTCCAAAATTATCAAAACGATATACAGTACCCATTCCATTACCATCTGTTGAAAGAACCAACTTTCCAACAGTTTGTGAAATAACGGGAATATCTGTATCACCGTTAATTTCTTCTTCATCTTCATTAATATCTTCTACTTGATGATTTTTAAATGCTTCATTTTCTGCTTTAAGTTGAGCAATTTGATTTTGCATTTCTTCAAGTTTCTTTAGTAATTCTTGTGTTACATCTACAGTAGCAGTAGATTCTGCAACAGTTTGTGTTTTCTTAGGTCTAGCCATTATTACTTCTCTCCTTTATATTCATTAGCATATATAAATATATGACCGTGTGTACTTTTATATTTATGAGTTAATACATCAGAAATCCATAATTTGTCATTAGAATATTTTTGCTTAATTTCTGATATATTATTAAATACATATAAAATATTATTTTGTTTATCAATTTCATATATTTGTTTATTTATAATAGGTTTAATATCATTACAATCATCATAATATCTCCATTGATAACCATAAGCAGTATAAAAATGAGCATCTTTTTTACAACAATGAAATAACACCGTAGTTGTCTTATTAAAATAATGTGCTATTTGTAATAGATTATCCCATTGTCTAATAAAATTTCCATCTAAATCATATTGATTTACTTTACGAGTTAAAGATGTTTGATTTTTATATTTATTTTTGTTTGTAATGACAATATCGTTTATATCATCACAATCATCAGTATATCTCCAAATATAATTATGTGATGTTTTTCTTTCTCTACGACATACCGCAGTAATAGCACTATGTCCATAGTTTAATTTTCTTTCAATATCCATTGTAGATTTCCATGTTTTAATTAACCTTTTATCTAATGAATATTGATTAACGGGTTTACATAAAAATTCTTGTAATCCATCTATTCCACCGTCAAGTGTATTATATCCATTTTTAACAGTATCGAATAATTTAATATATTCTTTCTCTTTTTCACTAGCTTCTTCAACTGTTAAATTAGACAATAATATTTCATGGGTAAAATTATCCCAACCATATTTTTGTATGGCACAATAAAATTTACGACAGCCCTTATATCCATTACCATTTTGCCATCTAACTGATGGTTTTTGTAAACTGATTCCAATATATTTTTTACCGTTTATTTTATTAGTATGACAATATAAATAATAATATCTATCCATAGCTTACCCTTTAATTATTAAATAATAGTAATCTCAATATAAGGGTAGCATATTGAGAAAAGATTTGCAACTCTCTGTCCTATTATTTATTTATGTACTTATTATTTATATAATATACCATACCAAGATGATTCAATCTTGGTATGGTATAAAATAGTTATTAAACTGTAATTACTCCGAAAATAGTATTAGCAGCAGCGCCAAAGCCCCAACGTTTTGACATAGTTGCGGATTGTGTGAGGTCAGCGTTATCATAGAAGTCGTTAGAATTGGTAAGTGTGCTACCTTCAAGAACTCCCTTAATAGGCTTCTCTGCGCCAAGTGACATTACATATACCTTGTTATCATCAAGAGCAAGTCCATATGTCTTATCATCGCCAGTAGCTACTTGAGGAATTTCGATAATATCCCAATCGAAAATACCTCTAACGATGTTAATCTGAGGATTTGTAGCGTCAGTAATCATTCTATAACCCTTAGATGCATCGGGGAGCATTTGATAAATAGCTTTCTTTGTTCCAAGGAAAGCAACCTTTGCTCCGTTGTTGTAAGCTTCAACAGTTTGTGCAAGTGTAATTGCATCATCAGCAGAATATCCAGTTACCTTGAGGGCAGCGGGGAATGAAGCGTTAGCTACAAGAGCAGTAAGTGTTTGATATGCTTCTTTGTGCATAGCTGTTTCTACAGAAAGAACAGCCTTACGTACAAATCTAGCAAGGTTTTCCTTACCACTAAGTACCTTATAAAGTTGTGTTTGAACTGTAATTTGGTGATTTACAGCTTGAAGAGTCTTATTTACAGCGAATTGCTTCTTGTTGAAACCAGTTCTTTGTGCATTGGCGCTCTTGCTAACTGCGAAAATTGAATTAGGTTGTACTTCAAATTCAAGAGTTTCACCAAATCCAACAGTATACATTTCTGTGTAGATACCAATAGACTTAATTACTGTATCAGGAAGTACAGCATCAATCATAGCATTAACTACAGCAAAAGTAGCCCACTTAACTTGTGGTGACATTGACCATGCTTCAAAAGACATATCACCTCTAGGGCATCCACCAACACGTTCAACTTCTGCGAGAAGTGCGTTGTGCATCTTCTTTTCTTTTTCATCAAGAGATACGGAATCATCAAAATCTCCATATCCTTTCTTACCTTCTACAGCACTCATGTAGTGAAAGTAGTAATCTCTCATACCCTTATATGTATCGAGAGCTTTTTCGTTGCCACCTGCGAAAGTGACAATAGATTCCATCATAGGCATATTAGTTCTCCTTATAATCTAATTAATAGTTAATAAATGTGATTTATCAAGTTGTAGCTCTAAACTTGCCACTTGTCATAGATACAGCAGTAGCTCCTGTTACTGTGTCGGGGTCATATCCATTCTCAAAGAAATCCTTAGAAACTTGGATGATATCACCTTCAACAAGCTTTACAACGTCAAAAGGAAGTCCAGCTTCGTTTGTAAATCTACGAGGGTCAAGACCCTTATAAATCTTACCGATAACGTCCTTGTTAACTTCGGGTGAAATTGCCATCCATCCACCAGCAGTTACTTCAAGAAGCCATGCATCTTCTTGTTCTGATTCAAGAATAGAACCCTTACCAATAATAATAGGCTCTTTTCTTCCAATATTAAAAGTCATTCCACTTGTACGAAGAGTAGCTACAAATACTTCGTCACCCTCAGTTGCAGGGAAAGCAAGAGTTACAGCAGTACCGTTATCAACATCAGCAGATGCGTAAACAGCCTTACGATTAAGGGCATCAATATTTTCAGATTGAGTCCTTGTCTTAATTACTACAGCAGACATATTTTAATCTCCTTTAATTTCAAAATTTATTAATTACATTCTATCCCACAGACGTGTAGGAGTTTTCACACCATCTTCAACATTCATTCTAAGATGTGATTCATCTTTCTTTGCAGACATGAGAACAGTTGCTACATTAGCAAGTACCTCATTACGCCAAGCATTTACAGTTTCAAGAGTACATTCTTTTGCTTGTTCCTCAAACTTAGCATAGACTTTAGAATCCATAGATTCCTTAACTTGTGCAAGAGTTTGATTTACAATAGACATTTTCTCTTTTTCTTCGGTATCAGCCTTAAACTTTTCAAGTTCAGATAACTTAGCTTCAAGTTCAGCGCACTTTGCTTCAAGTTCAGCACATTGAGCTTCTTTTTCAGCGAGTTTATCATCATCTTCTTCTTTCTTATCAGAATCCTCAGATGCTTTCTCGTCTTCTTGCTTTTCATCATCTTTCTTGTCGGCATCAGAATCGTCAGAAGCCTTTTCTTCTTCTTTCTTTTCTTCTTCCTTTTTAGCATCATCAGCAAGTTTCTTTTCATCTTCCTTTGGTGCTTCTTCGGTAGGCTGTTCCATGACTACATCTTTCTCTTTTTCTTCAAGTTTAGCCATCTTTTCCTCCGCTTCTTCATTGTTTACAGTTTCATTTTTGAGATTTAGTTTATTATATATTGCGTTGAGCTTACGCAATACCTCTGTTTCTTGTTTTTCAGATGAACATTTCATCTGTGATTTATAATACATTTCTGCGTCATCAGCAGAGAAACGTACCATTTCCATGTGCGCACGTGGTACAGATGGATTAACCATTTTACCAAGTACAGTAAGACCCGCAACATTAAATTCAGCAACTTCTTTTGTTTCTTCATCGGAATACATAAGTCGCATTTCTACAGACACATTTCTAAAATTATCATCTAAGAAAAGATTATATACTTCTGTTGCATAAATCTTAGAAACCACAATATTCACATAGGCATCTAAATATCCATCATCAGCACGAACAAACTCTACTTCTTGAGTAGTTGGAATATACCCAAAAATATCAGGTTTCTTTTCATGTGACATTACATCTGTTTCAAAGATATTTAAATTACCTACTAAAAATTTACCCAAGATAGTAGGAGCATATTTTCTTAATACTTCTTCCGATAAATTAAATTTATGAGAATTAGGTCTTGTAGATAAAAATAATGCTTTTGCAATAGCTAATTCGGGGTCTGCATCATTGACAAATTTAGGAAAGTCCTCTAGGGACATTTTAATCAATTCTTCCAACGTCTTTATCCCCTTTAATTATAATATCGTTAATAATATCTAAAGTAACTTTCTCCTTCTCAAAATACGCTCTTTTATTGTCAATATAACTTGGGAAAATTCCCCTAACACTAAGTTCGTATATTATATCATCATGTTCTACAATGATATATCTACTTTCATCTTTTGGAGTTCCACGTATAACCATAATCACTCCAATCCAACAATGCCCCACTTATCAATATGTCTATCAAACTTATCGTATTCAGTAGGCATTTGTTTAGCTTTATTTTGTAGTGTGATTACTTGTCCAATAATTTTATTAAATACACTTGTAAAGCCCACAAGGTCGCAAACAACATTAAAATCATTATTATCCATAGCTACCTTACCAACTTGCTTAATCATTTCATATGTATCATTACAATATCCAAGCAAATTATCCATCATTTCAGATAAATCAGTATATGTTTCATCATGTTTTGGTAATTCCATTCTTATTGAACGTTCATCATAATTATCTTTAATCTCACTAATCATATCTGCCATGATTGGAAAACCATGAGCAAGATTATGATGAATTATGTTACTTGCATTTGGCATACACCATTCATTAAGCATATATGATACAGCATTGTCAAAAAGAGCATTAAGATTAAAGAATTGATTGTATAATATATCTAATGCATCAGATGTTTCCTTATTCATTAACATAGCTTAATCTCCTTATTTATTTGCTGTACTATCAGCTTTTTTACTATCAGTAGTATTTGGTCTACCACCACCATTTGAACTACCCATACCACCTGTAGCTCCATCTTTGCCACTTTGTGTATAAATAGATTGCATCATTGATGTAAGTTCATCAGCCCATTCACAATACTTACCTTCTTCAAGAAGTCTATCAAACTCCATAGGTGTCATATCTAACACTTTAGCATATGTTCTAGGTGCAAAAATTACACCTTTATCCATAAGCATAGTGTATTTATTAATCATTTCTTCTCTAGTAAATGGATAAGTACAACCACTAAACTTAAATGCAAACTTATATTTTCTTGTCTTTTTATTAACAAAGAAATTTAAGAAATGTTCAAATTGTGGATATAAATCTGC
>OCTW011114257.1_pt1 | contig 11027 bp, 10 predicted proteins | sample 1539671 | NCBI WGS metagenome assembly OCTW01 (sample SAMN02144230, study PRJEB22623) | gut metagenome | biome: sheep rumen | host: Ovis aries | place: New Zealand | reverse complement strand
TACATTTGATATAGATTTAGGCAAATATCAAACACATCTGCAATAATAGGGAAATTCCTCATGCAACTTTGGGGAATTTGCTCTGCAACTTTGGGTATTTTTATTATGCAATAAACATCACAGAGCTTAGAATCTAATTTGTCGAATCAATATTCTCATCTGGCCAAGTATTATCAGATACTAATTATGAAGATCTTCATCGCTAGTTAGAGATGTTGGACATTGCATGAGTAGATATTTCAGATAGTGGTAAACATCAACACCATAAGCTTTAGCTGTCTCAACAATGGAATAGGTAAGAGCACTTGCCTCTGCACCATCAACAGAGTTTGAAAACAGCCAGTTCTTGCGTCCAGTAACAAAAGCCTTACAGCTTCTCTCAGCAGCTTATCCGAATATTCGCATAATACGCAGAACAGGCTATACGCCTCTTCACCATCGCCAGAAAAAATTTTGTGCTAATGGAATCTGATAACGGAGCAAAAGCAAGTGCCATGATATTCAGCATTGCTGAAACAGCTAAAGCTAATGCCATAAACACCTACGAATACTTCAACCTCTTACTATCAGAGATTCCAAAACATCAGGATGATAAAGATACCAAGTACCTAGATGCCCTTCTTCCCTGGTCAAAAAATGTCCAAGACAAATGCCCAAGCAGATTTAAAAAGTCTTAAATTTTCAATGTTTATATATATCCAAATCCCTGCAGCAATGCGGGGATTTTTGATATCAGGTACTCATGGATGAGGACTTACAGTTGAATCCTGCCATGGGCGAGCCTGCTTATTGCATAATTAAAATACCCAAGTTGCAGAGCAAATTCTCAAAAGGGAATTATCCCTTGCAAAAAACACATAGTGTTCACATTTTGTTAACAGAACACGGTCACAACGTCACATCCCAAAACTATAGATTTTTTGCTTCATAATTATAAACCTTTTTCACTAACCAAAAATCTTAGATATGCCTAATATATCTAATAGCTCGTAGCATCTACCTACTAATCTCTTTTTTTTATAATATAACCAATATTTTGATCTCTTTTTCTTTTCCTTATATTTTATATATTTTTCCTTATCTCTAAGAACCAATATTCTTTCATAAGGTCTATTGCCAGCAGTGAATTCTGGGTACGCATACCCAGGCTCCAACGCCATATAATCGTCTCTATCTATAATATATCGATTTATATGAGATTCATCATGCCATTCGGCCATTATTCCATTTTCATCATCTCTATGAATATTTTTGCTTAGCTCCTCACACATATCAAAGAAAGCTTGAGGTTGCCCACCCATAAGGCACCCTTGAACATAATATACCCCTTTCCCATAAGGTACATATGCTAACGATTTTTTATTTCTATCATAATTAAAATAATAGTTTTTTAATCCGAAAAAACCTGGGTGTTTAACAAACAAAAGAGGTTTTGAAAAGTTTCCAAACTCTTTTGCTTCAACTTGTTTATTACACAAATAATTTGCATTAAAGAAAAAGATATAACCAACGTCTTTTATCATATCTTTTACCTTAAGAAACATATCAAATCTATATAGAGTATTTCCCGGCCATCCCAAATTCTGTTGTTCAATCAGGTGAACACTCTCCACCCTATTCGAGAACAAACTCACTCTATCAGTAAATACATAATACTCTTTCTTACACTCTAATAGAAAATTCCTCTCAAATGTATTATAAAAATCATCCCAAAAGCAAATATAATCACCTATGCCTATATATAAAATAGCTATTGTTTCCAAATTATTCTCCTAAGATGTTTTACAGCTATCTCCATACCGCATGCAACAAATAACACTATTGTAATATATATTGGAGCCATCACTACATATCTTTTTTCAGGTATATAGTATTTCAATAGATAACAGATTCCATAATGAATAACAAAAATGTTTAAGGAAATCTTTCCACAAAATAATATTATATGTTCAATTTTATTATTAATTTCTCTTGCTTTTTCAACATATATACTCCCTATGCATACTGCAAATATGTATGGATATAGTACTTCATCATAAAAATTTATATGCTCTCTCCAAAAAACCAAAGCACTAATCATAATCAAACAGAATAAAGTTATAATCCTGCAATAAGAACACCCCCCCTTACTTGATCGAATATAACATACCATTTCATATGCTAGAACTCCCAATAGCATACCTGCTAATCCTCTTAATATACCAACTGTATACCAATTTTCGTAATTTAGCCACTGAGACAAATTTCCATATATATTTACAATATGGGAATATATAAAAATCGGCGCAAACACAGAAACCAAATTAAGCGTGAGCTTATAATAGTTATTCAACAAATAGTGTATAATAAGTCCACTTGCCAACAAAGCAGGTATATATCCTGTCACTCCATTAATCATTGGAGCTGTCGGATCTATACCAGATAACTGCATGTAAACAATTTCCCATTTTGATTGCCATAACAAATAAATCACATTTTTTATTTCAGATATATTATTTACCAAGCAATATACTATAAAAGAAAATGCGAAGCCGATTAAGTATTCCGGAAAGAGTTTCTTTGCTTGATTATAACAATATTTCAAGGAAGAATATTCATCTTCATCAGCTGTTTTTACATTCTTTGCCAAAAAAAAACCACTTAATACAAAGAAAAACTCAACCCACAAGTAAAAATGTCTAAAAAAGATCGGCTGCCCTATATATATCCATTCAAAATGAAAAATAGCTATACCTATTGTTGCAACAAACCTTAATAATTCAATCCGCCAATCCCTTTTCTTCGTAACAGTAACGTCCATTTCATATCTCCAAATTAACATAGTCACATCTTTCAAGCATATAAATAAATATAGAGCCAAGTAAACCTATAGTTGCTATTATATACAACAACATATTCAAATCACTAACAATATTAGCTGCAATTATAAGTACAATATCTACACCAAGCATGATAATCGTTGGTTTTTTTGTTCTCCCAACTCCAACTACATAATTTACCATAATGGTATATATGCTCAATGACAATGAAATTAAGCTGACAACAAAAACATATTTTGTAGCATTAGTATAATTCTCTCCATATAGTATTCCTATCAGTACCGTTTTCATCAAATTTATAGGTATCATGCAAGATCCTGCAAAAAGGATCATCAGAATAATCGCCTTATTAAATATTTTCATTTTTTCAGCATTTGTAGATGAAACATTGGCAACTGAAGGCAATAAAATAGTTCCCATCGTCGTAGCAAAATAATAAATAATCCTCCCAAACAAAAGAGCAGCTCCATATAGTCCACTTTCGGTTTCATTCCCATAATATCTGACAACCAGCACATCTATATTCATATATAGCATAATACTTAAATTGAGAAATAAAGTATGTAGATCGTCTCGTGAATAAAGTGTCCCATCTGAATGAATATTTGTTTCTTCTTTATGTAATAAACTATAAGATTTTATATGCCCATAAACAGCTGTAATCACTACTCCTATAAACATCAGTGTAAGAACGACATATAATCTTAATATATCATTCAGTGTATAAACGTAAGCAATAATAATAGCAATTATTTTGTATAATGGTATAAACAATGAATAAATCCCAACTAAAATATAGCATCTATTGCCTGAAAAAACACCCGAATATAATGGCTGAAAAAACCCAAAAGAAGCAAGTAAAATTGCAAATATCAACACATATTTATCGCTTATTGATAAAATACGAGACAAATATCCAGATAAAATGAGTAATATAACGGAAATTGCTCCCGTTAATATTATTACATTCATTATCTGTTTTTTTAAAAAAAATCGATTTCCAAATAATCTATTATCACTAGCATAGTATTTTGCTACTATCATCGTTAGTGTTGTTCCCGGAACAGCTATTATAAGCATAAATGAAAATATCGTATTAACCGTACCATATGATTCCACTGATAATACTCTTGCCATCACAAGTTGGCATATATAATTCAAAGCACTTGCTAAAATATTAAGGCCAAATAAAACTGTTGTCGTTTTTAAAAGCTTGCTCTCATCCTTTCTCATCTAACTCTTTGTCTTCCTTACTCGTTTTTTGGACTAAAAAAATAGGCCTTTTTTTGTTTTCAAGATAATCCTTCGCTAGATATTGTCCTAGTATACCTATACAAAAAAGCTGAATCCCACCTACCAGCAGTATTAGACAAACCGTTGTTGCATATCCTGATCTAGTAATGCCAAAAATAGCAGCCTCTGTAACCATTATAATAATCATTATAAAAGCCATTAAACAAAAAACAATTCCAAACAATGATGACAAGTGTAATGGTAATGTCGAATAAGCCACGCAACCATCAATTGCATAGGCAAGCAGTTTTCTAAATGACCATTTAGACACACCTGCAGCACGATCATTAATTTCTATTTCAAGCCAATGCGTCCGAAACCCTATCCATTCAAAAATGCCTTTCGAAAAACGATTATATTCTGTCAAATTCACAATAGCATTTTTGGCTTTTTTGTTAAACATTCTAAAATCCATTGCGTTGTCGCCCATATTGATTCCGGATATTTTATTCATGAATTTATAAAATGTTTCACTGCAAAATGAAGCAAACTTAGACTCATTTCCACGCGTCCTTCTTCTTGTTGCTACCATATCATAATGACCAGATTTTATAATCTTATACATTTCAGGAATATACTTAGGCGGATGCTGTAAATCAGCATCCATAATTACAGTATAATCCCCTTCCGAGTATACCATTCCAGCATACATAGCGCTTTCCTTACCAAAATTACGAGAAAACGTGACATACTGAACATGCGCATCTTTTATTGAAAGACTTTCAATAATATTTGATGTTGAATCTTTGGAACCATCATCAATAAACAGTATTTCATAATTATCATGATTCATTTGATCCATCAATACTTTTGTTATTTCGTTATAAAACTCTAGTAAAACTGCTTCCTCATTATAGCAGGGCACAATTATACTGATTTTATCGCTCATCTCTGAACCTTCCATTTATACATCTCTAACAATTTTTGCAGGTACACCCATTACTACTTTCCCTGATGGGACATTTTTTGTTACCAACGCACTTGCACCCACTATAGAATTCTTTCCAACAATCACCCCAGGCAACAAACTAGCTCCGGCTCCAATTGTCACATAATCTTCTACTACCGGACCTGCCAGATGATCTGCGGCATCAGCCTCCCTACCCATACTATTATCATTTGTTGTTGCCACAAGAACAGAAATAAAAACATGATCCCCAATTATCATATTACCTGTTATATGGGCATTATCCATTATTTTAGTATAATTACCTATTTTCGTCTCATAATTTACCGAGACATTTCTACTAATAATGTCATAATCGCCAATTATACATTTTTCTCTTATTGAACAATTATCTCCCAATAAAGTATTATGGCCTATCGTAGTACCTGTGTAAATTACTACCCCAGGACATAAAAGAGATTCAGTTCCTATTTCCGTAGTAAGATATTCTTCATCGTATACTTTTGCTGTACTTCCTGGAGTTGTCGGCATTTTCCCTATCGTACAATGATCATATATTTCTACACCTCTACGGACTATTACTCCTGGATAAAGAACAACAAAATCATGAATTACTACATCATCCTCAATAGTTACTCCATCATACATTTTTACTGTATCTGCTATTACCGCTTTTTCGCTTATTCTATTCATCCTATAATTGACTCCTACAAAAACAATTTATTGTTTATACTTTACAACTGCGTAACCTCTAATAACTTCGATATCGTTTTGATTAACCACCATAGTATCTAGTTTATATATCCCCTTTTCCGGATTTATGACATCAGATACAATTACCTTTGCAGTAATAGTATCTCCGAAGAAAACAGGCTTTACAAAATTTAAATTCTGTTCCAAGTATATTGTTCCTGGTCCAGGTAAATACATGCCCAAAACAGTTGATATAAATGAGCCAACCAACATTCCATGTACAACCCTTTTACCAAACATACCCCTTGAACTGCTATCCTCATCTACATGCGCAGGATTAAAATCACCTACTATTCCAGCAAAATTATACACATCTGTCTCAGTTACTGTTTTAGAAAAACTGGCACTATCCCCTAATTTTATCATCATTATCTATCAACTCCATATAAAATATCATATTAAATGTCATGCATTTTGCCTGAAATACTCATCTATTTCATCCAATATTATTACACTTGGTAACTTTTTCGGAACTATCCTAGGTCTCTTATATTGTTTATAATTTGATACGAATTCATCTATCTTACTAAAGTTCCCTTCAAAGCAAAAGGCATTTATTCCAAGACCTTCAGAGCCTTTTTCTACTGCTGTTCTCATGATTAAATAAGGCTGTCCAAGATAATAGAATTCCTGCTGGTTTCCACATCCATCTGCCATTACAAATTCACTGTTAATGACATAATTAATAAATGAAACATACCCCTGCCTCGGAATAATTGTAATGTTTTCATTGTTCTCCAATTTATCCCATAATCCTATTTTCTTTAAAGCATTTTCTGTCTGTACATGATATATAAAGACGCATTTCATTTTCTGCGACATCTCTAAAACTTTTTCAAATGTTTTTCTCATAAACGTAGCATTCATAAGATTCTCTTGTCTATGAATAGCTGTCAGAAAATATTCTTTCTCCTGCGGTTTTCCAATTTTTTCCGTTTCTATGGTATTTAACGCATCATATAGGATTTCTATTCCTGTATTATACTCCGTATTTACTGCCTTCCCTCTAAACGTCTTTTTAGCATACTCAGCAGCCTCAGTTTTTTGACAAAAGTTTATTACTGATTTTTTTGATGATAAATATCTATCTATTTCCTCCGGAAATGGTGAAAACCAATTATGTGATCTAAAGCCACTTTCCACATGCATATATTCAATCTTTGCCTTTTGGGCAATTCTTGCACCCATCAACGTAGACAAAGTATCCCCATGAACAATCATAACAAGTTCTCCAGAACATTCCTTCTTAATATTTTTCATGACTTTTACGCCGAGTTTTTCAGTTTTTATAAACCACGACAAATAATTAGATGCATTTTTTTCTTGTGGCATAAGCTTTGTTAAATCAACATCTATATTTCCTCCAACTTTTTGCAAATAAGGGCTATTCTTGATATCATTTTGTCCATTGGAAACAATATTACAATTATACCCCCTTCTTTTTGCTTCGTTTATTACATGGTACATCTTCATTAGTTCTGCTTCTGTTCCAATAAAAAAATACAACTTCTTCATTTTAGAAATATCTCCATTATTTAAATTCGTTAATTCTGCTAATTACGAATTCTATTTCTTCATCTGTCATTCCATAATACATCGGAATACTCAATTCTGTTTCGCTTATTTCTTCAGCAATAGGCAACATCCCTTTTTTTATTTCAAGATCTGCATAACATGGCTGTAAATGCATTGGTATAGGATAATGCTTATTTGTACCAATTTCAACTTCGTTCAGCCATTTTTCTAACTCATTTCGTCTTTTACATCTGATTCCAAAAATGTGCCAAACAGGATTAGTATTTTCATCTACATATGGAAGAATAATCTCTTTATTATTAATTTCTGCTAAATATTTAGAAGCAGTTCTTCTTCTATTATCATTAACTTTATCAAGGCAGTCCAACTTTACTGATAAAAACGCAGCTTGCAGCTCATCCAATCTGCTATTATTACCCTTATATATATGATGATATTTATAATCTGAACCATAATTCCCAAGTGCTCTAACCCGCGTCGCAAGTTGTTCACTATTTGTCACTACAGCTCCCGCATCTCCCAATGCTCCAAGGTTTTTACCCGGATAAAAACTAAAGCCTGCCGCATCGCCAAACGAACCAACTTTCTTTCCTCCAATTGTTGCTCCATGTGCCTGTGCACAGTCCTCAACAACATATAAATCATACCGTTTAGCAATCTTCATTATTTCATCCATTTTGCATGGTTGCCCATACAAGTGTACTGGTATGATAGCCTTCGTTTTATCTGTTATTCTATCTTCAATCAAATGTGGATCAATATTAAATGTTTTTATGTCCGGCTCTACAAATATTGGCTTCGCACCAACATATGTAACAGCTAATGCCGTAGCGATATATGTATTAGATGGAACTATTACTTCATCACCAGCTTCTACATCAAGAGCTTTTAAAGCAAGCATAAGTGCATCTAACCCGTTACCCACTCCAACACAATATTTTGTTTCACAATACCTTGCAAAGTTCTTCTCAAACTCTTTATCTTCCCCCCCATCAATATACCAACTATTGTTAATTACTCTATCAAATGCAGATTTAAGCTGTTTTCCTATTTCCTTTTCAAGTGGACGAAAACTCACAAATGGCACGTTCATTTTATTGTTGCTCCTTCTTATTAACATATTCTAAAAAACTATCATAATCTCTAATATAGTCATTTTCATCATAATATTCTGAAGCTAAAACCATTAAAACAGCATCTTTAGAAAAATCAAACATTTCTCTCCACATGTCGTTATCAACGAACAGTCCTTCATATGGCTTTTCTAGAGGAATAACTTTCTTTTCTGTTCCATTGTCTAGCAGCACTTTACATGAGCCATGAATACAAATAAGAATTTGTTTTAAGCTCTTATGCGCATGAAATCCTCTTCTTACCTCAGCGCCAGTATCATACATATAATACACACGCTTTATTTCAAATGGTATATCCTTAAATTCTTCTAAAGCCACAAGCTGTCCTCTATCATCCCCATGTTGTTGAAACATATATTTAATAATCTGCATTATAATCCTTCCCTACGCTTAATCAATTACTAATATGCGCATATATACAACTCATCATTTATAAAAAGCAGTTGTTCATCTAAATTTTCACTATCCCAATTTTTTGATTCAAACTGTTTTTTTATTTCTTCACTTACATTTATTTTTATAAATTCAGTATCTAAATAATAATTCATTGCATTAACATTCGACCAATCAGTATACATAGCACCTAGGGACGCATCTCCTAAAACTGGATGGTTTAAAACGGAATAATACTTATAAATTGGATATTGGTCATATATAACACCAACCTTTCTTATTTCTATACCAGTTTCTTCCTCATACTTACAAATTCTTGCGTAAACTCTTTGGTAATACTCATTATCAAGTGCCTTTGTAATTGATGCATCTGTAATTATCAATTGTGCACTTAATGCACTTACACATATGATAACAATAAGTAATCCCATAATCATTTTTATATTAATAAAATCATTAAGTTTTTCATATGAAAGCGGAATAATAATAAAAACAGAAATAATACCCATTTCTGTTATAACTACCCGAGGAACAATATAAACAATTCCTTGCATTAAGAATGCCATGTGAACTGTAACTAAACCAATTAAAGCAACAGAACAAACCGCCACAGCCTTACTAAGTCTATCTTTATTTGACTTAATTGAATAAGCAAGTGTACAAATCAAAAAAATAACTATGGCAATTAAAAATCCCCTTGGATAATACCCACCCCCGTCATAGAAAATAACTTTCAATCCACTTATACTTTGGTTAAAAAACTCTATTGGACTTATTCTAGCGCTGTATTCTCTACGCTCATGTGATACTAATCCACAGAATAAAACAATTTTAGTCAATACTACATTAGCCACCACCGATAATATGCAAACGCCAAAACATTTTAAAGCATTACTGAAAACCTTTTTTGATATGTTTCCATGTTCATCAACAATAATGGAAATCAAGAAACAATAAAGAAAAAACACCAAGCACATCTGGTAACTACCTGTTGACACTATCATCCATACCAAAGCCGCACAGAAACCAAAAGTATTTCTATGGAAAAATAACGACTTTGTCGCTAAACACATGGTAAGAATACCAATCCCCCATTGAATCGCACCTCCTGCAAACCACAACCATTCAGCAAAAAATGCATTCTCGAACATAAAAATAAATGAACCATTTACAATAACCAAAATCCTAATATCTTTAGATTTCAATGAATAGAACACCATATTGCTCAATTCTGTTACCACATATGCTTCTATTATCAATAAAATCAAGATTAAATACTTAGCTTTTAATGATGTATTATAATTCAGTAGATTATGGACAATATAATATACTATTGCAATTGGAACTCTGTAAGAGCTAGCTACACCTTTATAACCACTCATAGAAAAAATCGCACTATAATCATCCGCAGAAAAAAAGCCACAGAAAATAGCTGATCCAAATGCAAGTATTGAAAAAAATAAATTCAACAAAAACAATCTCTTTTTATTCATCAATTTTTCCATCTTTCACTAATCTCAGTATGATCACTATTCTATTTTCATATATTTTTATTAAGTTCTCTTTAATTTAAACACAAAACAATACAATAATCCTATTCTATAAAACATATTTCCTTATTATTGGTATTCTATTTAAAAGTAGCGAAATGATGAACGATGCAGCTACAACACCTATCTCCATAAACATAAACCAAATAAACCAGTGATTCGAATCATACTTTATATATACTATAAGTTTCTCAATCATTAGTACATGAAGCAAATAAGCTCCAAAGGAAGCTTCTGAAATTCGTAGTATAATACTATTAACCTCAAGATTCATAAATATCTTTTTTATAAAACAAAAAACACCTATACATGATAAGCAAACATTCAAAGAAAAATAATTGTAATAAAACTGATTCAAATTATCTGAGAAATATCCGGTAAAATATGCAGTAAAAAAGAACGCTGTAATTGCAAGTAGATAGACCGCATATCTCTTTTTTGAATTCAAATCAATGTTCTCATCTATATAAGCTCCCATAAGAAAGTAAAACGCATATCCGCTAACATAAGGAAGTTGTATGCTCTTTACTATAAAATTAATATAATTCGCAATTGGTGCAATTGTACTCTCTCCAAGAAAATCACTATTTAGCTGAACAAAATATGGAACTATTATACTAACAGCAAAAAAAATGCAAATATA
>OCTW011458530.1_pt1 | contig 11028 bp, 9 predicted proteins | sample 1539671 | NCBI WGS metagenome assembly OCTW01 (sample SAMN02144230, study PRJEB22623) | gut metagenome | biome: sheep rumen | host: Ovis aries | place: New Zealand | reverse complement strand
AGACCGTCATCCCCGCAAACAGCGCCACGAACATGAGGGCTGTAAACACGATCTGGCGGCGGGCTTTTTTGCGCACGCTCTCCACATGGACCTCATTCCACTCATCCGGGATCCCCCGCCTGTCCGCGGCATCCGGGATCCGCACGCCCGCCTCCTCCGGCGGGCCCTGTATTCTCTTCTTCCACATAGGATCATCAGCTCCCGCAGCCCGCATCACAAATGCGGTCCGCTTCCTATATCACAACGCGTTCTGTTATTCCTGTATCGCGATGCATTATTTCGCATGACCGTGCCCTTTTCTGCACGGCCGTGCCTTTTCACGTATCACAATTCCTTTCCGGGTTCACGGATCATCAAAAATGCCTTCCTCCGAGATCCCGTTGACGGGAAAATTATCCATATCATCATCGGGATCCAGACCGCCGGGATCGTTGAAATAAGCGTTCTGCCAGCCGCTGTCGCTGCCCGCACTGCCCTGCTGTCCGGCTCCGAAAAAGCCATTGCTTCCGGTTTCCTGTTGGAATCCGGCGGAATCCGGGTAAGCGGCATTTTCCTGCCTGTACATGCCTTGCCCGGCCCCCTGCGCATAGGAGGACTGCCCGTTCCACATTTCCGGAACCCCGATCTCCGGATCCAGGCCGGCCTGCCGCTCCATTTCATACCGTTCCATGAAGCGGGCGGTCCTCTCGTCGTGGAGGATATAGATCATCTCCACGATCCCGAACAGGATCAGGGTGGACAAAAGAGAGCTTCCGCCGTAGCTGACCAGGGGAAGCGTGACGCCGGTCAGGGGAATGAACTTGGTCTCGCCGCCGATCGTCAGGAAGGACTGGAAGATGTAGCAGACCGCCGTCCCGTAGGTAAAGAGCTGGAAAAAGCGGTTGGAATAGCTGGCGGACAGGGCCAGGATCCGCAGAAAGCAGCTGATGCAGATCAGGATCAGGCAGATCCCGAAGATCATCCCCATCTCCTCCATGATGGCAGCGAAAATAAAGTCTGATTCCACAAAGGGGATGTTCTGGGGCGCGCCCTGGGTCAGCCCCGCGCCCCAGAAGCCGCCGTAGCTGATGGCGAACAGGGACTGGGCAATCTGGTAGCCCAGCGTGTCGATCACGCTGAAGGGATCCTGCCAGATCTCCACGCGGACCCGCACATGCTCAAAGAGCATATAGCAGATGACTGAGCCCGCCGCCCCGAGCCCGAGCCCGGAGAAGAGGACCATCCAGCGGCCGGTCGCCAGAAATAGCATCATCAGATAGACGACAAAGAAGATCAGGGCGCTCCCCAGGTCTCTGGAGAGGACCAGAACGCCCACGTGCACCAGGCAGAGGATGGTGACCAGGATTCCCTTTTCCCTGGACACCTCGCCGCTGAGCATGCCCGCCAGCATCAGGATGTAGAGGATCTTGACAAACTCGGAGGGCTGGAAGGTGAAGCCGGCGATCGTATAGGTGATCATGGCCCCGTTGGTCGCGACGCTCAGGAGCAGGACCCCGCTCAGGACAGCGATCCCCAGGATGCCGAACACGATTCCAAGGTGCCGCATGCCGTCAAAAAATTTCCGAAAAAAAGGAATGATCAGCATGAGCAGCAGGCCCGCCGAAGCCATGACAAACTGCTTGACCGGCTCATTCTGCTTATAGCTGAGGCTTTCGTCCAGGTTGTAGGCGGCGATCCTGGTGATGATCACAAAACCGATCGAGAGCAGCATGCAGATGTTGTTGAACAGGAACATGTCCGCCATCTCGTGCACGATCCTGTACAGGGCCATAAAGGAGAGCAGGAAGAGAATTTCCATCCCGCACAGGAGAAAGAGATTCCTCTGGACATCCCCGCTCACAAACCTCGAGATCGTGAAATTGGCATTGGCCAGGAAGGCGGCGAGCAGGAACTGCTGCAGGACCTCAATGGTCCTGCGCAGACGCGGCCCCTGCGCGGCAGCGCCCGCAAAGGCCAGCAGCGTAAAGGCCGCCATGAGCCCTGTATTCACATATTTGGAAAGTGAAATCGCGTATGCATTCATAGTCTTCTCTCACGCCCTGATCCGGGCGGGACCACCATCTCTTATAGGGCGCCGGTCCTGAAATGTCCGTTTGTGAATTCAGTGAACGGAAGCGCCTGCGGCAGGCCTCCGGTCCGCGCCTGACTGCTCTTGTTCCTGTTTTTTTCTTTCTTTTTGTTTGTCTTTTGCTGTTTTTGACCATCGGGAGGGCCGGCTGTCTTTCCGCCGTTTTCGCCTCTGTCCCCCCCGGTCTCCTTCAGGCCGGGACCGCCGCCGGCGCTGCCTGTCAGGGAACCGGCCTGACTGCGCAGTCCTCCGAAAAAGCCCGCGATCTGTTCCGTTTCCAAGGCATCCTCGGTCGTGAACATGCACAGAAGGGCAGATGCCTGCTTAAATAACCCCCTGCCTGCAAACTGATGGAGCGAGAGGGGCACCGCGTTGTAAATGGTATTGGAGCATGTCTCGCACCGGCAGCGTACAGGGAGGTGCCTGCCCATCCGGTCCTCCAGGTACCAGAAGCCGCCCCGGTGGTCACAGGCCTTCTCCGTCTTGCGGACACAGCCCGCGCTCTCCATCATGGGGATCCTGCCGTAGACCGGCAGGACCAGTCTGCCGGGGACAGGGCCGTCGCTGCCGGCCGCCTCAGCGGCGCGCGCGGCACTGCCTATGTCATTCTGATTCAGCTCCAGGGAGCAGACGATCCTGCGGCAGTCCTCCAGGAGGGCCCCCATGGACCTGCCGTTCCAGCTGTAGAGGGAGGAATCCGCGATGATCTCATCCTCATATCCCTCTTCCATCGCCAGCTGCAGCTCCTCCAGATTCCTGACCAGGATCCCGGAAAAGCCCTGGCCGCGGGCATTCAGAATCCGGCTGCGGATCATGTCCCGCTCCGCCGTCCGGAAGACCGGCGGCAGGGCACGGACCCAGCGGATTCCTGCCGATTGTAAGGCAGACTTGTTTCCCTTTTGTGTCTTTTCCCTTAAATTTTCTCCGCTGTCGGCGAAAGATGTCCTGCCCGCGGGAGGCAGAAATTCTCCGTCAATGATGACGCAGGAAGCGCCCGCGCGGGCAGCCGCCTCCATCTGGTCCGACGTGGACACAAGCGCCCACAGGTCCTGAAGCTTCTGTCTCCCGGCCTCTTCTGTCTGGTGTTTTGTATTTTTTTCACTGTGGCAGACTGCCGTCACAGGTACTTTCTCTGCACAGGCGGTTTCCGTCACGGTTTTGCTTTGTGTTTGAACGTCCGCTTCCACAGCCCCGGTTTCAGTGCGAGCGGCATCCGTCACAGATCCTGTCTGTGCGGCAGATCCCGCATCTGCTCCGCAGGGCATTTTATTCTCAGCCAGGCGGCGCTCCAGCACCAGAAGGGCCTCGCGCCTGAGGGCATTGACTGCGCTGACCGGCAAAAAGATCTGCGGATCCGCCTCGACATCCAGGCGGGCAAAGTCAAACAGGCTGTCGCCGGTCCTGGACAGGCGGCGCTCCAGCTCCGCAGTGTCCATGGGTCTGCCGGAGGCCTGCTGGACAGGAGCGCCCGTGACCAGGATCTCCAATGCTGCAGATGATGCTGCTGACGCGGGATCCGAAATCCCCCGCACAGCTGTGCCGGACTGCAGGCGGACCCTGAGCCGGGCGGGCTCACCGATCCGGAAAACAGCCCTGCCCTCAACGGCAACGCGCGGGAGGCCGGTCAGATATTTTCTCCGGATCTTCTCTTCCAGCGCCTCATCCGTACCGGCGTAGCCGGGCCGGCCGATGGTGATCAGGTCCCGCCCGTTCCGGGTTCTGTAATAGCCGGTCCCCAGGCCCGTGCGGATATAGAGGTGGCGGAGCATGTCCAGGTCCGCCTCTTCAACCGCCCAGGGCGTCTGTCTTCCGTCCTCGTCCCATGCATAAAAGCGGTCGATATATTTGCGGTAAACGGCCGTCACGCCGGCGGCGTAGACCGGCTTTTTCATCCGGCCTTCAATTTTAAAGGAGTTGACGCCCGCATCGATCAGGTCCGGCAGAATGGGGAGCACGCACATGTCCTTCATGGAGAGCGGCCAGACTTCCCTGCGGCGGGCGTCCGGACCGGCGGGGATCCCGTCCCCGTCCAGGACCCGGAAGGGCAGCCGGCAGGTTCCCGCACAGCGCCCCCGGTTGCCGCTCCTGCCGCCCAGAAAGCTGGACATGAGACACCTGCCCGAGCAGGAATAGCACATGGCGCCGTGGATAAAGGTCTCAATCTCGATCTCCGGATCCTCCTGCCGCAGGGCACGGAGTTCCTGCAAGGACAGCTCCCTGGCGGGAACGACGCGGCACACACCGTACCTGCGCAGGTAGCGGACCGCCTCCGCCGAGGTCACCGACATCTGGGTGCTGGCGTGCAGGGGGAGTCCCGGACATGCCTCCTGCAGGGCCGACAAAACACCGGTGTCCTGCACAATGACCCCGTCCAGGCCGCCTTCGAACAGTGTTTTCACAAAGCGGACCAGATCCGGCAGCTCCTCCTCCCGGGTCAGGATATTGGCCGTCAGGTAGATTTTTCTGCCCAGGACATGGGCCTGTCTGAGCGCCAGGAGTATGTCTTCTGTGGAAAAGTTCTCAGCATAGGCGCGGGCGCCGAACTGCTCCCCGCCCAGATAGACGGCATCCGCGCCGGCGTTCAGGGCACCGGTCAGAGCCTCTCTGCTGCCCGCCGGTGCCAGAAGCTCCACCCTGCGGTGTGTATTTGCCGTATTCGTCATGTTTTTCTTTACAATTATTCTTTAAAAAATCAGCCTTTCGCATCGGCAGTTTCTCTGTTTCGGTCACGGATTGTACAGGTCATCTCCCGTCGCAGATCCGGACCGGAAGATCAATTCGCGGCGCTGCCCGCGCGGAGCGATGCCGCCTCCAGCTTCATCTGGGTCGCCACCAGTTCATGCTTGAGGTCAGACAGATCCTGCTCGCGCTCCTCCACGGCCTTCTGCAGGCGGCGGATCTCGCTCTTCGCCTTGAAATAGTCATCCGCCAGGTTCAGCTGCAGCAGGACATTGCGCATGTCCATGGGCACCGTCCGGTAGTCCTCGTCACTGCGCAGCTGGGCGATCTTTTCATTCAGGTAGGCCGCGACCTCCTGCAGGTAAGCTTCGCTCTCATTGCCGCTCAGGGTATAGGTCTTGCCGCCGATCGTTACTTTCGTTGCAGTCTTGGAAGCCATTTCTGTACCTCATTTTCTGATTATTTCGGACCAGGCCGTCCCTTCCGGCATGTCGAAGCGCTCAGGGATTTCCCCCGGCATCCGGCCGGTCCTGCAGATTCCCCGTTTAACGAACAGCCGGTCTCTCACACGATCCCGGCCGGCACATCCAGCCCCATATGGGCATAGGCGCGGGCGGTCGCCATGCGGCCGCGCGGCGTCCTGTTGATAAAACCGTTCTGCAGCAGGTAGGGCTCGATCAGGTCCTCGATGGTCCCCGCGTCCTCGCCGATCGACGCGGCCAGGGTGTCGAGGCCCGCTGGCCCGCCTCCAAAGGTCTCCATGAGAGTCATAAGGAAGCGCCGGTCCGACCGGTCCAGCCCCATCTTGTCCACCTCCATCAGGTCCAGGGCTGTATTGGCCACAGCCTCCGTGATCACACCGTCATAGCGGACCTGGGCAAAGTCCCGCACCCGCTTGAGGATGCGGTTGGCCAGGCGCGGTGTGCCGCGGCTGCGGCGGGCCAGCTCCAGGGCTCCCTCGCTCGCGATGGCCACATCGAGCTTTTTCGCGGAGTTCTCAATGATCATCCGCAGCTCCTCCGGTGTGTAGAATTCCAGTCGGTGGATCTCCCCGAAGCGGTCCCGGAGGGGAGCCGACAGAAGGCCCGCCCGCGTGGTCGCCCCGATCAGGGTAAAGCGGGGGAGGTTGAGCCGGATCGACCTGGCGTCCGCCCCTTTGCCCACCAGGATGTCGATCGCGTAATCCTCCATGGCCGGGTACAGGACCTCCTCCACCTGCTTGTTGAGGCGGTGGATCTCATCCACGAACAGGATGTCGCCCTCCCCCAGACCGTTCAGGACCGCCGCCATCTCACCGGGTTTCTCGATCGCCGGCCCGCTGGTGACCCGGAGGTTGACCCCCATCTCGTTGGCGATGATCCCGGCCAGCGTCGTCTTGCCCAGACCGGGCGGCCCGTAGAAGAGGATGTGGTCGAGGGGCTCGCCGCGCTGTTTGGCAGCCGCGATGGAGATCAGGAGGTTCTCCCGGATCCGTTCCTGGCCGATATATTCTGTCAGCCGCCTGGGCCGGAGGGAATTCTCCGTCCGCGCATCCTCGGCGGTAAATCTTGTCTCAATAACTCTTCGTTCCATATAGCGAATACAATTCCTTTAGAAAAAGAATCTGTCTGCCGGTACCGGCCTGCCGCCGCAGCGATCATGTACAGATTCCCTGTCCTGATCACAGATATCTGAGTGCGGCGCGCAGGATCTTCTCCGTGTCCTCTGTCTCCCCGCACCGTTTCACCGCGTGCGATGCCTCCGCCCTGGAATAGCCGAGGGCGATGAGAGCCTCGACGGCGTCCGAGACCGGCGTGCCGGCTTCCGCGCCGCGCCGGCTGTCCGCCCCTGCCCCGCCGGGGAAGAGGTCCGCCCCCACATCGTCCTGCGCAGGCGCATAGGACGAGGAGATCTTGTCCCGCAGGTCCAGGATCAGGCGCTCCGCGGTCTTTTTGCCGATGCCCGGCGCGCGCGCGATCATTTTCGCGTCCCCGGTCACAATGGCGAAGCGCAGGTCATCCGCGCTCATGACCGACAGCAGGCTCAGTCCGCCCTTCGGCCCGATCCCGCTGACCGTGATCAGCTGTCTGAACAGGGACAGGTCATCGCGCGACATGAAGCCAAAGAGCGCGACCTGCCCCTCCCGGATATAGGTATAGGTATAGAGCTTGACGGCATTCCCGGTCCCGATCGCGGAGAGCCCGCCGGAAACCTCGGCGGAGATATTCACCTCATAGCCAACCCCTCCGACATCGATCACGGCTGTATCTGCCGTCAGGCTCTCGATCGTTCCGGATAAAAAAGCAATCATACGCGCTCACTCCCGCATTCTATGCACAAAAGAAAAAAGAGACCCCTGTGCAAAGGGGTGATTATCATCAATTGTATCTGTTCAGCATCCCATATTGCAGGTGCTTAGCACCTGCAATCCCAGGCTGACAGAGGCGCGGGGTGCTGAACAGATACCATAAATTTAACAATACCACAAATCACCCGGATTGCAAATCAGGAAATGGTGACCCGGAAAGTCATATCCGGGAATGACGCCCGAAAAAGTCTATGAGCATCTCTCCCATGACCCTGCTGCCGGCAATGTAACTGCCGTGGTCGGCCCCCTCTACGATCACCAGCTCCGCATGCGGGAGGTTTTCCACGATCCTGTCCGTCTCCCGTCGCAGGATCAGATCATTGTCGCCCGCGGTGACCAGGACCGGGATCCTGATGCCGCGCAGGGTTTCAGGCGCTATATGGGGCTCCGTCAGCATCAGCGTCACCAGCGGGTCCGGCTCTTTTTCATTGAGCTCTGTATATTCCCTGATGAAATCCGGTTCGATCCCGTCCGGAGACAGGTTGGTGCCGCTGACCGCCATGACCCCCAGCGTCCCCGGATGACGGATCTCCAGCATCAGGGCCAGAATGCCGCCGTCGCTGTGTCCGTAGAGTGCCGGTCTCTCCAGACCCATGGCCCGGATGAACTGATAGATATCCTCGGCCATCTCCTCATAGTGGTACTCCGCCATCGGCTCGTTGGCTCCGTGCCCCCTGGAGTCCGGCGCATAGACCTCATATCCCGCCTCTGCCAGCTGTTCGATCTCTGTATCAAAAAGGTGGTGGTCCTCGGCATTTCCGTGCACCAGCACCACCGGCCGTCCCTTCCCGGCCTTCACGTAATGCAGACAGATCCCGTTGACCTCCACGGTCTTCGAAGCTGCATACCGCTGTAATTCATTACCTGCACACCGCTGTGTTTCACTCATACCAGGTTCCCCCTTACTGTATACCGTCAAGGTTTTCCGCCCTCGCGGCCGAACGCCGTTCCACTCGGGTTTTTGCGAAAATACCGCGAAAAATACCTCGAATTTCGTGGCGGTCTGAACAGTATCCTCCATAACTGATCCAGCCACATAGATGTTGAAAAGACCTGCGGGAGCGATGTCCCGCAGGCCTTTTTCTGTCTCAATATGATCGGCTCCTGGTGTTCAGGACAGCCGGTCAGATCACGATCCTGTGCAGTTCACTGATCCGTGAACCGCGTCAAAGTCTCAACAGTGATCAGTTGTTGATGAGCATATCCTCTTCCTTGTTCCAGCTGTACATCTTGCGGATCTCCTTGCCGATGATCTCAGCGGGATGCTCGGAGGCGAGCTTGCGCATAGCGTTGAAGTGGACCTGCTGGCCGCCCTTGTCAGACATCTCAAGCAGGAATTCCTTTGCGAAGGAACCGTCCTGGATGTCGGACAGGATCTTCTTCATGGTCTTCTTGGTCTCATCGGTGACGAGCTTGGGACCGGTGATGTAGTCGCCGTACTCAGCGGTATTGGAGATGGAGTAGCGCATGCCCGCGAAACCGGACTGATAGATCAGGTCGACGATGAGCTTCATCTCGTGGACACACTCAAAGTATGCGTTCCTGGGATCGTAGCCAGCCTCGACCAGGGTTTCGAAGCCTGCCTGCATCAGAGCGCAGACGCCGCCGCACAGGACAGCCTGCTCACCGAAGAGGTCGGTCTCGGTCTCGGTGCGGAAAGTGGTCTCGAGAACACCTGCGCGGGAAGCGCCGATGCCAGCCGCATATGCCAGAGCCATGTCAAGGGCGTGGCCGGTCGCATCCTGCTGAACAGCGACGAGGGCGGGTGTGCCCTTGCCTGCCTGGTACTCGCTGCGGACGGTGTGGCCGGGAGCCTTGGGGGCGATCATGGTGACGTCGACGTCCGCGGGGGGATTGATCAGACCGAAGTGGATGTTGAAGCCGTGCGCGAACATCAGCATGTTGCCTGCCTCGAGGTTGGGCTCGATGTCCTTTTTGTACATGGCGGCCTGCTTCTCATCGTTGATCAGGATCATGATGATGTCAGCCATCTTGGCGGCTTCCGCTGTATTGTAGACGGTCAGTCCCTGTGCCTCGGCCTTGGCCTTGGACTTGGAGCCCTCATACAGACCGATGACAACATTGCATCCGGACTCTTTGAGGTTCAGCGCATGGGCGTGGCCCTGGCTGCCGTAACCGACGATCGCGATGGTCTTGCCTTCCAGAAGGGAGAGATTGCAGTCCTCCTGATAGAAAATCCTGGCATCTGACATTTTTTGATTCCTCCATTTTTGCTTGATTAAAATATTGATAACTGCGCCGCCGGCATCTCCCTCATGGGACCGGCCGGATCAGTGATCTTCATCCTGCATTTTCAGTCTGCAGAAGAAGAAAACGGCCGGCAGCAGGGAGAGGCACCTGCGCGCGCATGGCTGCACAAAAGTGATGGGCCGTCGACAGTTCCGGTCACTCAGGCCGGGCTGCTGTCAACGCCCGCGCCCAGGCGGAGGTCGTTGACATAGACGACATTTTTAGTCCCGCGGCCCAGGCCAGCCACGCCGGTCCTGGCGAGTTCCAGGATCTCATAGCCGCTGATCAGGCGGATAAAGGCGTCGACCTTGCCGGAGTTGCCGGTGATCTCGATCATCAGGCTCTCCGGAGAGACGTCGATGATGTTGCCGCGGAATATCCCGGCCAGCGCGATGACATTCTCACGCTGGGAGGCATCGGCGCGGACCTTGATCATGGCCAGTTCGCGGTAGACACTCTCCTCCGGTTTGAGCTCGTGGATGTCGCGGACGTCGATCAGCTTGCTGACCTGCTTCTCGATCTGCTCCATGATGTCGTCATCACCGGATGTAACAATGGTGATCCTGGTGATCCTGGGGTCTCCGGTGACGCCCGCGGAGATACTCTCGATGTTGTATCCGCGGCGCGAGAACAGGCCGGCGATCCGGCTCAGGACACCGGAGTTGTTGTCGACAAGGATCTGAAATACTTTTGTTTGCTTCATTGTTTCAGACATACTTCTATTTCCTTCTTCTTCCGGCAGAGACCGGGGTCCTAACTCTGTGACGGAAGGCGCAACTATTCACACAAAGTGCGTAACGAAAGACATTATAGCGCTGTGGCGCGCTAAAGTCAACAAGTGTTCTTTTGTCAGGCATTCAGCCGTTTTCAAATCCTGCAGCCGCCATGAAAGGGTGTCTTACGCCCCGTGCTCGCCGCATTTGGTCATAGCCAGGACACCGGTCCGGGTGATCTCGACGATGCTGACAGACTTGAGGGTGTCGAGGAAGATGGAGACTCTCTCCGGCGTGTCACACATCTCGATCATCATGAGATTCCGGGACATGTCGACGATCCGGGCCCCCATGATCTGGCAGTTGTCCATGATGTCGCGCCGGTTGCCGCGGTTGTATTTGACCTTGACCAGGAGGAGCTCGCGGTTGATGCTCTCGGACTCATCGAAGGTCTTGACCTTGATGACATCCAGTTTCTTGTTGAGCTGTTTTTCGATCTGTTCGAGCGTGCGTTCGTCGCCGGAGCTGACGATGACCATGCTCGAGACCTCTTTGTCGTCGGTCTCGCCGACGGTGATGGAATCGATATTGAAACAGCGCCTCCAGAACAGACCTGCTGTCTTGCACAGGACGCCGGCGCGGTTTTCGACCAGAATGGAATATATTCTTTTCATCTGTGTATAACCTCCCTTCGCCTTTCCGGGGAATATGCATAGCATGTCCGGGGCAGATCAATATTCGGATCCGGATCATCTCCCGGATGGAATATGTCCTGCACCGGAGCATTCCCGGTCAGGCGGCATCTTGTGTTCAACAGAGTTCGTCGCGGTCGACGGTGACCTCCAGGATCATGGACTCGTCCTTGTCCAGGAAGGCGGCCAGCTTCTCGTCCGTCTCCGACGCGTTGTCGATCTTGAGGTAGCCGATGCCGTAGGCCTTCGCGATCATGGAGAGGTCCGGCAGAGCCCCCA
>OCTW011562673.1_pt1 | contig 11029 bp, 8 predicted proteins | sample 1539671 | NCBI WGS metagenome assembly OCTW01 (sample SAMN02144230, study PRJEB22623) | gut metagenome | biome: sheep rumen | host: Ovis aries | place: New Zealand | reverse complement strand
CCGCAGGCGTTCTGCTTGTGCTGTGTGTCCGCCGCCGGACACCGTCGGGCGGAAGCCGGCTGCACTGGCGGCAGGTTGTGGCTGTGCTGGAAATCGGTTTGCTGCTTTGCGTCGCATTTCTGCCGCAAAAGCTGAATATGCTGGCGAATATCATGGTATCCTTTACCTGTGCGATGCAGGTAGAAGGATTTCGGAAAATTCGCGGCGTGACGTGCGCCACGACCATGTGCACCGGAAATCTGCGCTCGGGCACCGAGTTGCTGTGGAATTATCATCAGAAACGCGATCCGGAGCTGCTCCGCCGCGGACTGCACTATTTTCTTGTCGATCTGTTGTTTGTATTCGGCGCAATGGCGGGTGTGCTTGTGACAAAGCAGCTGGCGGAGCGGGCGGTGCTCGCCGTCTGCGCGCTGCTCGGCATTGCGTTTTTTGCCATGTTTATCGAAGAAGATATCTTTGAACATCACTGACCGGAGGGAGGGACAGACTGTGGAAGAATGGATGGAAGAGATGGAACCGGAACGTGCGGTGCTTGTCGGACTGCACGCCTCTGTTTTTACAGCGGAAGAGGATGCCAGCTGGGAGACGCTGGACGAGCTGGAGGCGCTGTTGGAGACAGCGGGCGGCGAATGCGTTGCCAAGCTGCTGCAATCGCGCAGTGCGCCGGATGCGCGGACATTTATCGGCGAGGGAAAGACGCAGGAGCTGACCGAGCTGGCGCGCGACAACGATGCCACGCTGATTATCTTTGACAACGAGCTGTCACCGTCCCAGATGCGCGTGCTGGAGGAGGCAACCGGGCGGACGGTGCTCGACCGCAGTGCGCTCATTCTGGATATCTTTGCACAGCGCGCACGCACGGGCGAGGGCAAGCTGCAGGTTGAGCTGGCGCAGTATCAGTATATTCTGCCGCGCCTGTCCGGCCTGGGCAAGAGCATGTCCCGCCTCGGCGGCGGCATCGGCACGCGCGGACCGGGCGAGAGCAAGCTGGAAAGCGACCGCCGTCACATCCGCCGGCGCATTGACCGGCTGCGCCGCGATCTGGAGGACGTGCGCCGTGTGCGTGCGGTACAGCGCCGGCAGCGCAAAAAGGCGGAACTGCCGCTCGTCGCCATTGTCGGCTATACCAATGCGGGCAAGTCCACACTGCTCAACACGCTGACAGACGCGGGCATTGAGGCAAATGACCGCCTGTTCGACACGCTCGACCCGACGACACGCAAGCTGCGCATTTCCGAGACACAGGAAATTCTGCTGTCGGACACCGTCGGATTTATCCGCAAGCTGCCGCACCATCTCGTCTCGGCGTTCAAGGCGACGCTGGAGGAGCTGGCGTATGCGGACCTGCTGCTGCACGTGGTGGATGTCTCGCGCGAGGACTGGCGCGAGCAGGCGGAGACGGTCGAAAAGGTCATTGCACAGCTGGGCGCACAGCAGATTCCCCAGATTCTCGTGTGCAACAAGGCGGATCGGTGTGAAAACCCCGATTTGCTGCCGTCCGGACAGGATATCATAGCGATTTCTGCAAAATACGGGCGCGGCATGGACGAACTCATGCGCGCGATGGAGAGGGCGCTCGGGCGCGGACGGCATCGCGTGCGCATCTGCATCCCGTACGCGGACGGTTATCTGCTCGATGTCATTCACAAGGAAGCGGCGGTGTTTGCGACCGACTACACCGACAGCGGTACGCTGCTGGAAATCGAATGTGACGACAAGCTGTACGGACAGCTGCGGGACTACGAGGTGTCCGCAGATGCGTGAGAGCTATCTCATCCCCGCGGCGTACGGCGAGGGACGGTATGAGGACCGGCGCTCGAAATTTATCGGAGAAATTTTTCCGGCCGACACACCGGAGCAGGCGGTGGAGCACATCAACGCGGTCAAGGCAAAGTACCGCGATGCCCGCCATCACTGCTACGCGTATATCATCCGCGAGGGCAACTACATGCGTTATTCGGATGACGGCGAGCCGCAGGGAACTGCCGGCATGCCGATTCTCGACGTCCTGCGGCGCGCAGAGCTGACCAACATCTGCTGTGTTGTCACGCGCTATTTCGGCGGCGTGCTGCTCGGGACCGGCGGACTGGTGCGCGCGTATACCAAAAGCACGCAGCTTGCGCTTGAGGCTGCGGGGATCTGCCGCATGAGCCGGTATTCTGTGCTGCTCATCACCTGTCCGTACTCGCTGCTCGGCGCGGTGCAGAATCTGCTGCCCGCGCACGACTGTGTGGTGGAGGATACCGAATACGCCGCGGATGTGACGCTGACGGTCACCATTCCCGAGGGCGGGGAGCAGGCGCTGACTGCGGCGCTGTGCGACGCGACAAGCGCGGCGGCAGAGGTTCTGTGCCTGGAGAGCCGGTTTATGGGCCGGCGTGTCCGGTGACGAAAACGCGAGGAAAAAATTTTTTCTGAGAAAAATTTCGCAAAAAAAGAGGAGTTCGGGGCACAGACACGGTATTTATTTATGTATAGACTGTTTCGCACGACAGATGGGAGGTGCTGCGGATGCGGGAGGATCAGGAACAGCTGGAGCGCCGGACGCTGGCTGATTGGGCAACGCTTGCGGCGGACAGCCGCGGGCGGCAAAAGCCGATTTCCCCGTGCCCGCGCCGGACCTGCTTTCAGCGCGACCGCGACCGCATTGTACACTGCAAGGCATTTCGCCGTCTGAGCCACAAGACACAGGTGTTTATTTCGCCGGAGGGGGATCACTACCGCGACCGGCTGACACACACGCTGGAGGTGGCGCAGATCGCGCGGACGATTGCGCGCAGTCTGCGGCTCAATGAGGATCTGACGGAGGCGATTGCGCTCGGACATGATCTGGGACACACGCCGTTCGGACATGTCGGGGAACGGGTGCTTCACGAGCTGTGCCGCGACATCGGCGGCTTTCGGCACAACGAGCAGAGTCTGCGCGTGGCCGACTGCCTCGAGCGCGACGGCGAGGGCCTGAATCTGACACACGAGGTGCGCAACGGCATTGTGCGCCATACCGGCAGGCAGCCGGCGGATACGCCGGAGGGACGCATTGTCCATTTTGCCGACCGCATTGCGTATGTCAATCACGATATCGACGATGCGGTGCGGGCGGGACTGATTGTTCCGGAGGATTTGCCGCGCGACGCGGTGCGTGTGCTGGGCAGGACGCATGGCGACCGCATCGATGCCATGGTGGCGGATATGGTCCGCTATGGGGAAACCGAACACGAAATCGGCATGTATCCCGAGGCGTATGGGGCGATGATGGAGCTGAGGAAATTTCTGTTCCGCGCTGTATACGACGGGCAGTCGCAGGAGGAGGCCCACAAGGTGGACGGTCTGCTGCGCGCGCTGTACGATTTCTTTCTCCGGCATTTGGACGAGCTTCCGGAATATTACCGGAAGCACAGGGAGACCGACGGCGACCGCCGCGTCGTCTGCGATTATATCGCAGGGATGACAGACCGGTTCGCCGTGACAAAATACACGGAATTGTTTATTCCGAGGAGCTGGAACATATTATAATTCCGGCGCAGGAAGGGGAGCACTGTGGCAATAGACGAACGATTTCTCGATGAGCTGACCGCGCGGTGCGATATCGTCGACATTGTTTCCCGCTATGTGTCGCTCAAAAAGAGCGGAAACAATTATTTCGGGCTGTGCCCGTTTCACAATGAGAAAACCGCGTCATTTTCCGTCGCACCGGACAAACAGATCTTCCACTGCTTTGGCTGCGGTGCAGGCGGCGGACCCATCCGGTTCATCATGAACATCGAGGGTCTGGAATTTCAGGACGCCGTGCGGTTTCTCGCCAAGCAGTACAACATGACCGTGGTGGAAACGGGGGAATCGCGCCGTGCGCCGCATCAGCGAGAGCGCATTCTTTCCCTGCTGACAGAGGCGGCCCGGTTCTTTTACGCACAGCTGTATGCGCCGGCGGGCGCGCAGGCGCTTCAGTATTTCCGGGGACGCAGACTGGCAAAACGCACGCTCAACAATTTCGGGCTCGGATATGCGCCCGACTCCTTTCATGCGCTGCTCGATGCAATGACAGCAAAGGGGTACAGCAAGGAGGAGCTGGAGGCGGCCGGTCTGATTGTGCGCAGTCCCAAAGGGACGTATTACGACAAGTTCCGCAATCGCGTCATGTTTCCGATTATCGACATCCGCGGCGATGTCATCGGCTTCGGCGGGCGCGTCATGGACGACAGCAAACCGAAATATCTCAACTCACCGGAGACACTGGTCTTCAACAAACGCCGCAATCTGTTTGCGATGAATGCGGCCAAAAAGACGAAAAGTGAGTATTTTCTGCTCGCAGAGGGCTATATGGACGTCATTGCGCTGCATCAGGCGGGATTTGACAGTGCGGTGGCATCGCTCGGCACCTCGCTGACCGACGAGCAGGCGCGTCTGCTCGCGCGCTATACAAAAAATGTCATCATCTGCTATGACGCGGATACGGCGGGACAGGCCGCGTCTCAGCGCGCCATTGATATTTTGAAAAAAGCGGGACTGCGCGTGCGCATTCTGCGCATTCCGGGCGCGAAGGACCCGGACGAGTTCATCAAAGCAAAGGGCGCGGAGGCATTCCGCAAGCTGATTGAACGGTCGGACAACGACGTGCGCTACCGCATTGAATCCGTGCGCGAGAAATACGACTTTACAGAGGACGATCAGCGTATTTTATTTTTGCGCGAGGCGGCGGGCATCCTTGCGGCGCTGGACAATCAGGTGGAGCGCGATGTGTATACCGCCTCGACGGCAAAGCTCGCCGGCGTGACACTGGCCGCCTTTCAGCAGGAGGTCAAAAACGCACAGACAAGGCTGCGCCGTCAGCAGCGCAGGCAGTATCACCGGCAGGTGCGCACGCCCGTACAGGCGGCGCAGCCGAGGGAGCGCGCAATCCGCTTTGAAAATGTGCGTTCCGCCCGCGCGGAGGAAGGCCTGCTGTCACTGCTGCTGACAGATGCGTCTTTGCTGCCGGAAATGCGGGAAAAATTGCAGCCATCCGATTTTTCTTCGCCGGTACTGGGCAAAATTTATGAGCACGCCATTGCCCTGTTTGACAGCGGACGGAGCATCACCGTTCCGGCGCTGGAGGTAACCCTGCAGCCGGAGGAGACCGAGCTTCTGGTCTCGGCGCTCGGCACGGAAATTCCGGCGGACCGGCGGCAGCGCGCGATGGAGGATTATCTTGCGATTATTGCGGAGCAGAGGGCTTCGCGTGACATACCCGGGCAGACCGGAACCGACCCGCTGCTGCGAAAAGCGGAAATGCAGCGAAAGAGCAAACGGTTTGACGGGACAGCGGACTGAGTGCAGTCCGGAGGGGTTTTTGTTGGTGTTCCGCGGGCACAGCACCGCGGCGTTAATGATACATTTTTGGAGGCTTAAAGAATGACACAGGACATGGACATGGATGCAAAAAAGCAGGCCGTTATTAAGGAACTGCTGGCTCAGGGAAAGAAGAAGGGCAAGCTCACGCTGAAGGAAATGTCCGATGCTTTGGATTCCATCAACATGGAGTCCGACGAGCTGGATAAGCTGTACGAAGATCTGGATAAGGCGGGCGTGGAAATCAAGGGCGCAGAGGCGCTCGTCGTTCCGCTGGAAAACGAAGAGGAATTTTCCGAAGAGAATGTCGAAGAGGTTCCCAAGGAGGAGCTGGAGGACACCGAATCCCTGGCAGAGGGCTTTGCGATTGACGATCCGGTGCGCATGTATCTCAAGGAAATCGGCAAGGTTGACCTGCTGACGCCGGAGGAAGAGGTCCTGCTGGCAGAGCGCATGCAGGCGGGCGCGGAAGCGATGGAGACGCTCCATCAGCTTGAGGCGGACGGTGCGGAGACAGACCCGGCTCAGATTGCGGAGCTGCGCAAGGTCATTCGCCGCGGCGAGGATGCGAAAAAGCGCCTGTCCGAGGCCAATCTCCGCCTGGTTGTCTCGATTGCCAAGCGCTATGTCGGACGCGGCATGCTGTTCCTCGACCTGATTCAGGAGGGAAACCTCGGTCTGCTCAAGGCGGTTGAAAAGTTCGACTGCACCAAGGGCTTTAAGTTTTCCACCTATGCGACATGGTGGATTCGCCAGGCGATCACACGCGCGATTGCCGACCAGGCGCGCACCATCCGCATTCCGGTGCACATGGTGGAGACCATCAACAAGGTCATCCGCGTTTCCCGCCAGCTGCTTCAGGAGCTGGGACATGACCCGCAGCCGGAGGAAATTGCGGACGAAATGAATATGCCGGTCGAACGCGTGCGCGAAATCCTCAAGATTGCGCAGGAGCCGGTTTCCCTGGAAACGCCGATCGGCGAGGAGGAAGACAGCCATCTGGGCGATTTTATTCCGGATGACGACGCACTTGAGCCGGCGGAGGCTGCTTCGTTCACCCTGCTCAAGGAGCAGCTCGTCGAAGTGCTCAAGACGCTGACGCCGCGGGAGGAAAAGGTTTTGCGCCTGCGTTTCGGCATTGAGGACGGCCGCACGCGCACGCTCGAGGAAGTGGGCAAGGAGTTCAATGTCACCCGAGAGCGCATTCGTCAGATTGAGGCGAAGGCGCTGCGCAAGCTGCGCCATCCGAGCCGCTCGAAGAAGCTCAAGGACTTTTTGAACTAAAAACGATACCGCTTCGGCCGGGGCGCGGAACAATTGCCTTTGCCGGAGGATGCCGTATCGTCCCGGATCACCGAGGAAAGGAGCCGTGAAGATGAACCGGCGCGACAAACAGAATTATTACCTCGATATGGCGGAGGTCGCGCTCGAGCGCGGCACCTGCATGCGCCGCAATTTCGGCGCGGTCATCGTCAAAAATGACGTCATTATTTCCACTGGCTATACCGGTGCGCCGCGCGGGCGTGCCAACTGCATTGACCTCAATTACTGCATCCGCGAGCAGCGCAACATTCCGCGCGGCACGCAGTACGAGTTCTGCCGTTCGGTGCATGCGGAAATGAATGCAATCATCGCTGCGTCCCGTGAGGAAATGATCGGCGCAACGCTGTATCTCGTCGGGCGCGACGCAAAAACCGGCGAAATCATGCGGGATGCCAATTCGTGCACGATGTGCAAGCGCATGATTATCAATGCGGGGATTCGTCAGGTGGTCATCCGCCGCGATCACGATACATACGATACCGTGCAGGTGCAGGAATGGGTCGAGCACGACGACCTGCTCGACGGCAGGACGGGATACTGACATCCGTTGATTCAAAGAGGCTGTTTTACAACGAACGTACGGCTGTGTGCTGTGCGTTCGTTTTTTTGCAAAAAAATTTACAATATCAACAGTTGACTTGGTCAACTATCGGTGCTATACTGTGGTACAGTCCGAGAAGGCGGAAGGAGGAACAGCCATGGAGAAGTGGGAACCCGCCCGCGATTTTATGCAGACGATGGGCGGCATGCGGCATCTGCGCTGGAATGAGCTGCTGCGGGACGTTTCCGATCGTGAATTCGGATTTTTGATGATGATTCGCCGGTATCAGCGCATGCATCCGCAGGTGCCCGGCATATATGTGAGCGAGCTGGCGCAGAAGATGCATGTGACAAAGTCGGGCGCATCGAAAATGCTGCGCAATCTCGAACAGCGCGGGCTGGTTGTGCGCGAGGTGGATGAGAGCGACCGGCGCAGCACCTTTGTTTCGCTCACGCAGAACGGACAGACGGTCTGTGAGCAGCAGCATGCGCGCTGGTGTGCGTTGATGGAGCGCGTTGCCGGGCAGGTGGGACACGAGCGGTTTCGCGCCGCGCTTGCCGGCATGCGCGAGATAACGGAAGTGATGGAGCGTGAAATGAACGCCGGCGCGGAAACGGAGACAACGGAGGAGGAGACGCGATGCGGTCAATTTTAGGCTATCTCAAGGGCGCGTGGAAGACGGTCTGCGTCATTTTCGCCCTGCTGATTGTTCAGGCATACTGCGATTTGACGCTGCCGACTTATATGAGCAGCATTGTCGATGTCGGCATTCAGCAAAACGGCATTGCCGACGCGGTGCCGGAGAAAATACGCGGGCAGTCACTCGAAGCGCTGAAACTGTTTTTGACGGACGAGGAGGTCCGGCAGGCGACAGCGGCATACACCCTGCAGCAGGACGGGAGCTACGTGTTAAAGTCCTATGTGGAGGGTGAGCAGAGAGAAGCGCTGTCGCGGGCATTTGCGCGTCCGATGGTTTTGCTTTCGCAGGCGGCGGAGCAGCATGCGGATGTCGGTCAGATGTATGCGGCGATCGAGAGCGGCGCGGTTTCGCGTGAGCAGTTCGCCCGGATGCGGGAGCAGGCGCTTGCGCAGCTGGACAACGTGCCGGAGAGCACGCTGCAGCAGATGGCCGTACAGTTTGTCGCGGCGGAGTACGAGGCGATGGGCACCGATCTCGGCGCATTCCGCAGCCGGTATCTGCTGACGACGGGCGGAAAGATGCTCGGACTGGCGGCGCTTGGCGTGCTCGCCGCGATTGTTGTGGGACTGCTCGCCAGCCGGATCGGTTCGGGTATCGGACGCGATTTGCGCGGCAGCATGTTTGAGCGCGTACTGGCGTTTTCCAGCACGGAGATGAACCGGTTTTCGACGGCATCCCTCATCACACGGTGCACCAACGACATTCAGCAGGTGCAGATGGTGATTGTGATCCTGCTGCGCATGGTGCTGTTCGCCCCGATCTGTGCGGTCGGCGGTATTCTCAAGGTCGTCAATACGCACACGGGTATGGGCTGGATTATTTTTGTCGCGGTTGCCGTCATCCTGGCGGTGCTCGGCACGCTGATTTCGCTCTCCATGCCGAAATTCCGCATGATGCAGTCGCTCGTCGACCGGATGAATCTGATCAGCCGCGAGATTCTCACCGGCATCATGCCGATTCGCGCGTTCAGCAGGGAAAAGCATGAGGAAGAGCGCTTTTCTCAGGCAAATGATGCGCTGATGCGCACGCAGCTGTTTACCAACCGCGTCATGACATTCATGATGCCGCTGATGATGCTGACAATGAACGGCATCACCGTGATGATTGTCTGGTTTGGCAGCAAGGGGGTCGACGCCGGTCAGCTGCAGGTCGGCGATATGATGGCATTTATCAACTACACCATGATGATTGTCATGTCGTTTATGATGATGACCATGGTGTCGATCATGCTGCCGCGTGCAGGTGTCGCGGCAGACCGCATCAACGAGGTGCTGCACACAGTCCCGTCGATTGCAGACCCGAAAACACCGGTCGAACATACATGGCGCGGACGCATCTGCTTTGAGGACGTTTCGTTCCGCTATCCGGGCGCAGACCGGGACGCGCTGTCCCATATCAGCTTCACCGCGGAGCCGGGGAAGACCACGGCCATCATCGGTTCGACGGGCTGCGGAAAGTCGACGCTGCTCCATCTGATTGCGCGGTTTTTTGATGTCACGTCCGGCCGTGTCACGCTCGACGGCGTAGATGTGCGCGACATCAGACAGGCAGAGCTGCGCGACCAGCTGGGCTTTGTGCCGCAGAAGGGAGTTCTGTTTTCCGGAAGTATCGCCTCCAACCTGAAATTTGCCGGGAAACAGGTGACCGATGAGGAGATGAAGCGCGCGGCGGATATCGCACAGGCGACCGAGTTTATTGACAGCAAGGTGGACGGCTACCGGAGCGCGATCGCACAGGGCGGCAGCAATGTCTCCGGCGGACAGAAACAGCGTCTGTCCATTGCGCGCGCGATTGCAAAGCATCCGAAGGTCTATCTGTTTGATGATTCGTTTTCCGCGCTCGACTATAAGACGGATGCGGCGCTGCGCCGTGCGCTGGCCGGCAGTGTGAGCGAGGCGACGGTGTTCATTGTGGCGCAGCGCATTTCTACGATTCTGCACGCAGATCAGATTATTGTGCTCAATGAGGGGTGCATCGAGGGAATCGGCACACATGAACAGCTGCTGCACAGCTGCCGCACCTATCGGGAAATTGCAGAGAGCCAGCTGAGTGAAAGGGAACTGGAAGGAGGCGGCGCGAGATGAGTGAGAACACAAGACCGCGCATGCGGCGCGGACCGCACGGGATGACAGGGGAAAAACCGAAAAATTTCAGGGGGACGCTGCGCCGGCTGCTGCGCTATATCGGCCGCTACCGCATCGGTTTGCTTGCGGTGCTGGTTTTTGCCGTCGGCAGTACGGTGTTCAACATCACCGGTCCGAAAATCCTGAGTCAGTCGATCACGGTTCTGTTTGAGGGACTGGTTGCGAAGCTGTCCGGCACGGGCGCGATTGATTTTGCCCGCATCGGCTGGATTCTTTTGCTGCTGCTCGGCGTGTATGTGCTGAGTGCCGCCTTTGCACTCGTGCAGGGCTGGATTATGACCGGCATCACGCAGAAAGTCTGCTTCCGCATGCGGCGTGAGATCAGTGAAAAAATCAACCGCATGCCGCTGCGCTATTTCGAGAGCCGGACGGTCGGCGAGGTGCTTTCCCGCATCACAAATGATGTGGACACGATGGGACAGAGCCTCAATCAGAGCGTGACGCAGCTGATTACCTCTGTGACAACGGTTGTCGGCGTGCTGATCATGATGCTGACAATCAGCCCGCTGATGACGCTGATTGCGCTTGCCATTCTGCCGATCTCGCTGCTGTTTGTCGGCCTCGTTGTGCGCTTCAGCCAGAAATACTTCCGCGCGCAGCAGAAATTTCTCGGCGAGATCAACGGTCAGATTGAGGAGACATTTTCCGGACACAGCGTCGTGCGCGCGTTTAACCAGGAGGGGCGCGTGGGCGACGTGTTCCGCGATACCAACGAAAAACTGTATGAATCGGCGTGGAAATCCCAGTTTTTGTCCGGACTGATGCAGCCGATGATGAACTTTGTCGGCAATCTTGGTTATGTCGGCGTTGCCGTCGCCGGCTCTATGCTGGCGGTCGCGGGTGTGATTACCGTCGGCGACATTCAGGCGTTTATCCAGTATGTCCGCAATTTCACACAGCCGATTTCCCAGCTCGCACAGGTGTCCAATATGCTGCAGTCGATGGCGGCGGCAGCCGAGCGCGTCTTTGAATTTCTCGAGGAGGAAGAGGAGGCGC
>OCTW011447822.1_pt1 | contig 11029 bp, 7 predicted proteins | sample 1539671 | NCBI WGS metagenome assembly OCTW01 (sample SAMN02144230, study PRJEB22623) | gut metagenome | biome: sheep rumen | host: Ovis aries | place: New Zealand | reverse complement strand
GAAGTCGTTGACCGGCTCCCGCAGGGCCTCGTAGACCTCCATGGCGTCGATCTTCTGGGTGCGGGGCAGGCCGGTGACCAGGTTGCGGCCCGACACGTTCATGAAGATGCCCGCGGTGTCGCCCAGGGGCTCCATGGCCATGCCGATGCTGTTCTTGATCTCCTCGGCTGTGCGGTCGCCAATGAGCAGGTTGTGCTTCTTGCGCAGATAGCGGATGATCGCGTCGTCAAAATAGTCCCCGCCGTGGGGCACACAGCTGGACACGACGGTCTCGCCGCCGGAGAGCACCGCGATGTCCGAGGCGCCCGCGCCCATGTCGATGATCATGCAGCCCCAGTTGTCCCGGAAGGGCAGATCGGCCCCCAGCGCCGCCGCGATCGGCCGCTCCAGCAGCTGTGTGCGGCCCACGCCCGCGTCCAGCAGCATGCTGACCACGTCGCGCTTCTCCCGGTCGCTGATGCTGGAGGGCACGGAGATCACGCAGCGCGGCTTGCCCATCAGCCGCCGGCCGATCACCTGCTTGATGAAATACTGCAGCATCGTGCTGGTCAGCGCCATGTCCGTGATGGCGCCCTGCCGCAGCGGCCGCACCGCCTGCATGGAGCCGGGCGTCCGCCCGACCAGCTTCCAGGCCTCGTCGCCCACGGCCAGCACCTTGCCGGAGCTCTTCTCCTGGGCGACCACCGCGGCCTCCCGCAGCACCACGCCCCGTTCCTGCTGCATAATCAGCACATTGGATGTGCCCAGATCAATCCCGATGTTGCGGGAATTTGCCATATCCTTCCACTCCTGATCCTGCCGCGCAATGCGGAAATCCCTGTTTGCACCGCCCGTCCGGCGGCCCGATACAGTATAGCATTTCCCGCGCCCTGCCACAAGGGGGAGAAAAAAACTCCCGCGCCGCCCCGCCGCCCGACTGCGAAGAATCGGTGCGGCACGGCTGCGCGGGATCCGCCTTGCTCAGGGCTGATCCGTCCCGTCCTCCGCGGCGCGGGCGGCTTCCTGCTTTTCGCGGTTCTCCCGGATGCCGGAGATGACCTTCTCGGCGCGGGCGGCTTCCTCTTTCTCCTTGCGGTGCTTTTTGATGCTGTCGACGATGCCGGGGACACAGAGCAGCAGAAGCCCCGCCAGAATTGCAAAGCCGGCGGGTTTGCCGCTAAACGCCAGCACAACCGCATAGCGGAGCAGCATCGTCAGGGAGATGATCAGGGCAGTGAGGAGCATAAACACAAGAATCTTGCCGACTGCGCCGATTACGCGCAAGGACCGATCACGCCCCTTCGATCCTCTGGCTTCTTCGCGTGAATGGCCGGTCACCTGCGCGATGACAAGCAGCGCGGCAAAGACAAGCACCAGCAGAATGGTCACCGCGATGGACAGACCCGGCACCCAGGAGAGAAACACCTGTTCGTTCCGCTGAATCCAGTCAAGCTCCCAGCTCAGCACGGCAGCCGCACCCCAGATGGAGACCGCGGTGAGCGGGAAGGAAGGGATGCGCCCACGGCGCAGGAGGAAAAAGAGGCAGACGCCTGCGGCCAGCAGTCCCGTATAGACAAGCCCCAGCGGGCCCAGGAAGAGCAGGATGTCTCTGCTGAGTACGCCCTTGCCGAACAGGTCTTGGCATGCCAGCAGCCAGTTGCTGCTCCGGTTCATCCAGCTGCTGTCCAGCATCAAGATCAGCACAAAGCCGAATATGACGATGGCCGGCTTGACGCACCAGTTGATGATGCCCTTCAGGATCTCCCGCAGTTTGTCTTTCATGACGCATTCCGCCTCCTGTCTTTCTGCTGCGATTGCAGCAAAGCGCGCCTGCTTTGCCAATCGGCGAAAAGCAAACCCCCGGCGGGTCTGGGCCTGCCGGGGTGGCGGTTGTGGAGTGTCCGGGAGCGCATCAGGAGGCGCCGACAATCTTCCGCCCCTGCTCGTCCTGGAACTGGTTGGTGTACAGCCGCCAGTAGGCGCCCTGCTTCGCGATCAGCTCGGCGTGCGTGCCCTCCTCCGCGATGCGCCCGTCCTGAATCAGCAGGATGCGGTCGGCGGTGCGGATCGTGGAGAGGCGGTGCGCGATGATGAAGCTGGTGCGCCCGTGCAGGGTGGTCTGGATGGCCTGCTGGATCAGCTGCTCGGTCTCCGTGTCCACGGAGGAGGTGGCCTCGTCCAGCACGAAGATGGCCGGATTGACCAGCATCGCGCGGGCGAAGGAGATCAGCTGCTTCTGCCCGGTGGACAGGCGGCTGCCGCCCTCGCCGACCTCCGTGTCGTAGCCGTCCTTCATCAGCAGGATGAAGGGCTCGGCGCCGACCAGCCGGGCGGCCTCGCGGACCTCCTCGTCGGCGGCCTCCGGGCGGCCGTAGCGGATGTTGTCGGCGATGGTGCCGGAGAAGAGGTGCGGCGTCTGCAGCACATAGCCCAGATTGGACTGCAGCCAGTACTGGCTCCGCTGCCGGTAGTCCACGCCGTCGATCAGCACCTGGCCCTCCGTCGGCTCATAGAAGCGGCAGACCAGGTTGACAATGGTGGACTTGCCCGCGCCGGTCTCGCCGACCAGGGCGACGGTCTCGCCGGCCCTCACGTGCAGGTTGAAGTGGGAGAGCACCTGCTCGCCGTCCTTGTAGCGGAAGGAGACATCCTCGAAGCGGATGTCGCCGTGGATCGGCGGCCAGTTCTCCTTCTTCGGGTGGAAGCTGTCGCCGTAGCGCTCGATGACCTCCGGCGTGTCCACGATGTCCGGCTGCGTGTCCAGCAGGGTCAGCACGCGCTCGGCGGCGGCCTGGGAGGACTGCAGCTCGGCGAAGATCCGCGCGATCTCCCGCACGGGCTGGAAGAACTGCACCGTATAGTTGATGAACACCTGAAGCACGCCCACGGTCATGCCCACGCCCGCGGCTTGCGCGGCCAGCACCTCGCCGCTGCCCTGCCAGAGCACCCAGGCCGTTGCCAGGGAGCCCAGGGACACCACGATCGGCAGGAAGAGGGCGGAGAGGGTCGCGGCGCGCACGGAAGCGTCCCGCATGCCCTCGGCGATCTCGCGGAATTCCTCGGTGTTCAGCTCCTCGCGCACGAGGGTTTTCGTCGTCTTCGCGCCGTTGATGCCCTCGTTGAAGGCGGAGGTCAGCTGGCTGTTGCGCTTGCGCACCTGGCGGTAGCTCTCCAGGATGCCCTTCTGGAAATGCCAGGAGATCACCGCCAGCGGCGGCAGCACCAGCATGACGACCAGCGCGACGCGCCAGTTGAGAATCAGCATCTGCGCGGAGCAGAGCACCAGGAAGCCCGCGCCCCAGCACAGGTCCACCAGCGACCAGCCGATCGTGTCGCCCAGCCGCTGCGTGTCCGAGGTCAGGCGGCTCATCAGGTAGCCCACCGGCATCCGGTCGAAATAGGAGAAGGGCAGCTCCTGCAGCTTGCGGAAGCCGAGTCTGCGGATGTGGTGGCACATGCCGGTCTCCACGAAGCCGCTCTCGCGGATGAAGAGTACGATGAAGAACACCTGCACCAGCACCAGGCCGATGTACAGGGCGGAGAACCAGCCGAGGCCGTCGGTGGTGCCGCCGGCGATAAAGTGGTCGATGGCATAGGAATTCAGCATGGGCAGCGCCACATCAATGCCCGCGCTGAGCAGCATGGTCACGACAATGATCCAGAGATTCCGGTGAAAGGGCTTCGCGAGGCGCAGCATCTTCTGCCACAGCCCGAAGTCCAGCCGCCGGGTATAGTCTTCTTCCTGCACAGCCTGCATCAGGCGTTCACCTCCCCGGGTTCCTGCCTGTGGAATTCCTCCTCCAGGCCGGTCTGTATGCTGTTGATCCGCTGATAGAGGCCGGGCCGGGCCGCGAGCTCCGCGTGGGTGCCCTGATCCGTGATCCGCCCCTTCTCCAGCACCAGGATGAGGTCCGCCTGGCTGAGCGTCGTCACCCGGTGGGAGATGATCAGCGTGGTGAGATGGCCCGCCTCCCGGCGCAGCGCGGCGCGGATGTGCGCGTCCGTCTCGGTGTCCACGGCGGAGAGCGAGTCGTCAAAGATGAGAATCTGGTTGTCCTTCAGCAGGGTGCGCGCGATGGCGATGCGCTGCTTCTGCCCGCCGGAGAGCGTGACGCCGCGCTCGCCGATCACGGTGTCGTAGCCCTTGTCCGCCCGGGCGATGAAGCCGGACGCGGAGGCAATGTCCGCCGCGCGGCGGATGCGCTCTTCCTCGGGCTGGCGCAGCACGATGCCCACATTCTCCCGGATGGTGCGCGAATAGAGGAAGGGCTCCTGCATGATGAGGCCGACATGGCTGCGCAGCCAGGTGCGGTCGATCCGGCGGAGATCCACCCCGCCGATCGTGATGCGGCCCTCCGTCGGCTCATACAGCCGCTGCAGCAGATACACCAGCGTGGACTTGCCGCTGCCGGTGGCGCCGAGCACGGCGGCGGTCTTCCCGGCCGGGATCGTGAAGGACACATCCTGCAGCACCGGCACGCCGTCGTCCGGATAGGCGAAGGTCACATGGTCGAACACGATGTCCCCGGAGAGATCCGGTTTCAGCGCGTCCGGCTCCTCCGGCTCCACGGGCGCGTTCAGGATGTCCTGAATGCGCTCCATGGCCACGAGGCTCTTGCCGGAATCGGACAGCGTCCGCCCCAGCTGGCGGATCGGCCAGAGCAGCTGGGACACATAGCTGGTGAAGAGCACCAGCGTGCCCACCGTGATTTCCCCGCGCACCGCCAGCACCACGCACACCAGCAGCGTAATGGCGGACTGCAGCATGGAGAGAAAGTCGCCGCCGCCCCAGTAGACGGACAGCAGGTTGGTCAGGTGGAGGGTCTTCCGGCGGAAGTCCTCCGACACCGCCTCGAACTTTTCCTCCTCGCGCCGCTGCTGCCCGAAGGCCCGCACCACCCGCACGCCGGAGAGATTCTCCTGCAGCACGGCGCTCATCTTCGCCTCCGCCTCGTCGGAGATGCGGAAGTGCTTGCGCACCTTGCGGAAGAACCACATCGCGAAGAAGAACAGCGCGGGCACCAGGATCAGGCTGTACAGCGTCAGCCGGGCGCTGCGCTGCAGCATCACCGTCAGGGCCACGGCCACCATCAGCAGCGCGTTGACGATCTCCAGCACCTGCGCGGCCAGAAAGCGCCGCAGGGTGTCCACGTCGGAGGTGCAGCGCTGGATGAGGTCGCCGGTCTCCGCCTTCACGTGCCAGGCGAAGGGCAGGCGCTGCAGGTGGCTGTAGAGGGTCTCGCGCAGATCCTTCGCGATGTTCTCGCTGGCCAGCGCGGTGCAGCGGCCCCGGATGTAGCTGAACGCGCCGTTCAGCACAGAGATCGCGATCAGCGCGGCGGCCAGGAACCACAGATGCTCCGTCACCCACGCGCGCGTCGCCCCCAGCGAGCGCAGCGCGTCCAGCAGCCAGGCCGGCAGGGTGGAGGGATGGCCGCTCAGGATGCAGTCGATGGTCTCGGAGAGCAGGATCGGCGTGAGATAGCCGAGAAACACGGTCGCCACGGTGGCCAGCGCCGCCAGCAGCCACAGGCCCCGGTGCCGCCCCAGCAGGCGGAGCATGGCCCTGGCGGGCGTCAGGTTGGTATACATGGTCATCATCCTCCATCAGATGGCTGAAAACATCGAAAAAAGCCGGCAGCACTGCGCGGTGCGGCCGGCGTTCAAGGCAGAATCTCCGGGCTTATCCCCGGCAATCTGCACCCAAGGGCCGCAAAATGCGCGCAAAAATCCCTGCAGACATATTGTGCATCCGGATCCGAACCAAGATTGTCATTCATGCGGCCCCCTTTCCTTCAATGTACAGCTTTTGCTGCCTCCGATAGAGTACCGTATCAGCGGCGGTTTGTCAACCCTGAAAAGCGCGTTTTCCCGCAAATTTGGCAAGGATTGCGGCTGCGCGGCAAGAAAAGTCAAGCAGCGGTCGAAAACAGGCGCTCGTGCAGGGTATTGCAGGCGTGCGTTACCGGTCACGCCGGGCGATATGTTTCCCCGCAGGAGGGACATTTCCCGCTGGAAGCCAGCTTTTCAGTCGGTTCTGTTCTGCCGCAGGACGGGCAGATGGCCTTTTCCTGCGAGGCAATGCGCCAGGCATTGTCCTCCGATTTGTCCGAATAAGCCGTGTGACATTCCGGGCACTCATTCCGGGCGTTCAGAAACTGCAGTGTCGATTGCTTCCCGCAGGATGGGCAGACGCCGAATTTCACCTGTACCTTTTCCCAAACGGGCTTGGGTTTGCGGGCTGCAGCCTGCCCTGCTGCGCTGTGCTTCAGCTGCTGCTGTACCTCCAGCTGCACGCCTGCCATCATCTCGTGCGTCTCATGGATCATCTGGACGACTTTGCCCAGCGACCAGAGGACGAATGCCGACGTCCAGTAGGAGCTGAGGACGCTCAAAAAGACATCCCAGCTGAAGACTGTCCGTGTGGAGTACCCGGATGCGATCTGCTGGTTCGCAGAGGCGATGGCGTAAATCAGCCCGACGATCAGTGTGATTACGGCTATGACTTTCAGCCAGTATGCAAAGTTGTTCCGCGTCGTGCTGCCGGTCCGGATTGTATACGACTTCTCCATTCGCACAAACCCCGGCGCTCCGCAGTGGGGACAGAACTCCGCCGTGTCCGAAACCTGCTGCCCGCACTCCCTGCATTCCAGAATTGCCATGATGATTCCTCCTTTGACTCCGGTTTTCCGGAAAATGTATCAAAATTATACCTGGGGGGGGTATTTTGTCAAGAGGAATTGAGCCTGTGCGTGGAGAATCGGCGGAAGCCCCATCTTTCCCCAAAGGCCTTTCTTTTTTGGGCAGCGCGGTTTTCACTGCTGACAGGCAAAACAAATGAAAAATCCCCTTCCCATTGAAACATGGGAAGGGGAGCGGAAAGTCTGATGCTTACCGCTGCACGCGGCCGGTGCCGGAGCCGTTCATCAGGCTCTCGACCTCCGCGGCGGTCATGCGGTTGTAGTCGCCGGGGATGGTGTGCTTCAGGCAGGAGGCCGCCACGGCGAACTCCAGCGCCTTCTTCTCGTCGCCCTCGTAGTGCAGCAGGCCGTAGATCAGGCCGCCGCCGAAGGAATCGCCGCCGCCCACGCGGTCCACGATGTCCGTGATGGCGTACTTGCGGGAGAGGAAGAAGTCGCGGCCGTTGTACAGGCAGGCGCTCCAGTCGTTGTGGTTCGCGCTGCGGCTCTCGCGCAGGGTGATCGCCACGCGCTGCACGTTGGGATAGGCCGCCATGACCTTGCCCGCGATGGCCTTGTACAGCTCCACGTCGATCTCGCCCTCATCCACGGCGGAGGCGGACTCGGCGCTGATGCCCAGGGCCTTCTGCACGTCCTCCTCGTTGGCGATGACGGTGTCCACGTACTTCACCAGCTCGGTCATCACCTCGCTGGCCTTCTTGCCGTACTTCCACAGGTTCTTGCGGTAGTTCAGGTCGCAGGAGACGTGCACGCCCAGCCGCTTGGCGGCCTTCACGGCCTCCAGGGACAGGTCGGCCGCGCCCTGGCTGATGGCGGGGGTGATGCCGGTCAGGTGGAACCAGGTCGCGCCCTCGAAGACGGCGTCCCAGTCGATGTCGCCGGGCTTGGCTTCTGCGATCGTGGAGCCCGCGCGGTCATAGATCACCTTGGAGGGACGCTGCACGGCGCCGGTCTCCAGATAGTAGATGCCCATGCGGCCGTCCTTGCGGACGATCTTGGAGGTGTCCACGCCGAAGCCGCGCATCTCGCGGATGCAGGCGTCGCCGATGGCGCCGGTGGGCAGCACGGACACGAAAGCGGTTTCCATGCCGTAGTTGGCCAGGGAGACGGAGACGTTCGCCTCGCCGCCACCGAAGGTGGCCTCCAGCACGGGGGACTGGAACAGGCGCTCATAAGCCGGGGACTTGAGCCGCAGCATGACTTCGCCGAACGTGATGACCTTGTTCATGGGAATCTCCTCCTTTAATACAGGTGAAAGCGCATTGCGGGCAAGCCGGATGACGGCTTACTTCTGCACCAGATGGAAGGCAAAGCCGCAGATCTCGTCCTTCAGATAGATCGCGGTCAGCTTGCCGCCCTTCACGACGGCGCTCTCCTCGTCGAACACATAGCCGCGCTGCTCCAGATGCCATTTGGCGCGCTTCACGCTGTTGGTGCCGATAGCGATGTGGCCCTTGGTGCCGCGGCCGATCTTCTTCATGCACTCGAAGCCGGTGCCGGCGAAGGTGGAGGAATTGCCGTCCTTCACTTCCCAGTTCAGCAGGGTGGCCAGGGCGCAGGCGTCGCGCATCGCGCTCTCGGCGTCGCCGCTGTTGATGCCCACATGGCGCAGCTCCAGGCCGAGCATCTTGTTCACGGCGGAGCGGGTCAGGGCGGTGATGCGCGCCCAGTCCTTCGCCTCGACCGCGTCCTTGGGCACCATCCAGCTGCCGCCGCAGCACAGGATCTTGTCGAAGGCGAGGTACTCGAGCATGTTGTTCTCATTGATGCCGCCGGTGGGCATGAAGCGCATCCCCACATAGGGCGCGGCCATGGCCTTGATCATCTTGAGCCCGCCGGCCGCCTCCGCGGGGAAGAACTTGACCGCCTTCAGGCCCAGGGACAGGGCGACCTCGATGTCGGAGGGATTGGAGGTGCCGGGGCACACGGGCACGTTGTGATCGATGCACCAGCGCACCACCTCGGGGTTCAGGCCGGGGGAGACGATGGCCGCCGCGCCCGCCTTCACCGCGCGCTCCGCCTGGTCCGTCGTCAGCACGGTGCCGGCGCAGAGGATGACCTCGGGCAGCTGCTCGTGCACCAGACGGATGGATTCCTCGGCCGCCGCGGTGCGGAAGGTGATCTCGGCCACCGGCAGGCCGCCGTCGGCGAGGGCCTTGCACAGCGGCACGGCATCCTGCGCGTCATTGATGGCGATGACGGGCACCAGGCCCGCCAGGGAGAGCTTTTCAAGAATGTCCATGGCGATTGCTCCTTTTCCTCTTGATCCGTGTGCTCCATGTTCAGAAAATCCTGAGCTGTTCTCATTCTATCACAGGCCGCGCCCTTTCGCAAGGGAAAAACGGACAAACAGCGCGGATCGCCGCTTTTTTGGCGTGAGTGGAAGGAGAAAGGCCCTGCCCGGCGAAAACAATCCAGCAGGCGCCGGCGGCGGGAATGGAAACACTTTCAAACCGACCGGCAGCACATGGGAAAAGGAAGGCAGCACGCGCATGAATCAGCACGATTTCGTATCCACACCCTGGAACACCCCCTTCATCCCCCAGCGTGCCGATCCGTATGTGCTGCGGCAGGGGGACAGATGGTATTTCACCGCGTCGGTGCCGGAATATGACCGCATCGTCCTGCGCGCGGCGGACAGCCTCGAGGGCCTGCGCACGGCGGAGGAGCAAGAGGTCTGGCACGCCCATGCCCACGGCGTCATGAGCCAGCACATCTGGGCGCCGGAGCTGCACTTCCTGCGCGGCCGGTGGTACCTCTATTTCGCCGCGGGCGAGAAGGAGGACATCTGGCGCATCCGGCCGTGGGTGCTGCGCTGCACGGGCGCGGATCCGCTGCGGGACCCCTGGGAGGAGATGGGCCAGGTGAAGCCGGCGGACGAGTTCACCTTCCGGGACTTCTCGCTGGACATGACCGTGTTCGAGCACGGCGGCCGGCTGTGGTGCGTCTGGGCCGAGAAGGTCAGCGTGGGGAAGAAGATCTCCAACCTCTACCTGGCGGAGATGGCCGACCCGCTGACCCTGTGCAGCCCGCAGCTGCTGCTGACCACGCCGTCCTTCGCGTGGGAGCGCCACGGCTTCTGGGTCAACGAGGGCCCGGCCTTTGCGGCCCATGGGGATCGGGTGTGCCTGACCTTCTCCTGCTCCGACACCGGCCCGGCCTACTGCATGGGGCTGCTCTGGGCGGCGGCGGACGCCGACCTGCTCGACCCGACGCAGTGGCACAAGCTGAATCATCCCGTGTTTGCCACCGACGCGGCGCGCGGCCTCTACGGTCCGGGCCACAACACCTTTTTCACCGACGCGGCGGGCGAGGTGTACACCAGCTACCACGCCCGGCCCTACGACGAGATCATCGGCGACCCGCTCTATGACCCGAACCGCCACTGCTATGTGATGCACGTCGGCTGGCAGGACGGCCTGCCCGTATTCGATCCCGCCAATCAGCTCTTCCAGAATTGACACGGAATGGGCGCTGCTGCCCTCTGCCGGTCCGGCAGGGGGCTTTTGCCGTGCGGAGAGAACAAATGAAATTGCTTACATTAGAGATGGGCATAGCTGGCAAATTCTTATTGACAAGGCAGGGAAGAACCTGTATCCTATAAAAGAGATTAGCTGATAACCAAAGAAAGACTCACAGAACTGCCAATCCGCGACGAAACGGAGGAATACCGCCATGCGCTGCGCAAGACTTGCTGTTCTCATTTTGTTTGCCGTGATGCTTTGCCTGGGTCCTGCGGGCGCGGAGGAAACCGTGAAAATGCCGAAGTTTACGGGCGTTTCGGTGCATGATCCGTCCATTGTGCGCGCGCCGGACGGCACCTTCTACATCTTCGGCAGCCACATGGCGGCGGCCCGGAGCACCGATCTCATGAACTGGAAGCTCATCTCGCGGGACGCGGGCAGCGGCTGCACCCTGGTGGAGAATGTGCAGACGGAGATGCAGGAGGCGCTCAGCTGGGCGAAGACGACCACCTTCTGGGCGCCGGACGTGGTGCAGCTGGCGGACGGCACCTGGGCGATGTACTACTGCACCTGCGAGGGCTCGAGCCCGCTGTCCGCCCTGGGCCTGGCCCTGGCCGAGCAGCCGGAGGGCCCCTACCGCAATCAGGAGATCCTGCTCAAGAGCGGCCAGAGCGGCTACAACGCGAACTACTATCCCAACGTGGTCGACCCCTGCGCCTTCTATGACAAGGAGGGCCGGCTGTGGATGGTGTACGGCTCCTACTCCGGCGGCATCTTCATCCTGGAGATGGATCCGGCGACCGGCCGCCCGCTGGAGGGTCAGGATCCCTACGGCACAAAGCTGCTGGGCAAGAACCACGCCCGCATCGAGGGCCCCTACATCCT
>OCTW011547526.1_pt1 | contig 11030 bp, 11 predicted proteins | sample 1539671 | NCBI WGS metagenome assembly OCTW01 (sample SAMN02144230, study PRJEB22623) | gut metagenome | biome: sheep rumen | host: Ovis aries | place: New Zealand | reverse complement strand
CTGCCCGCCTTGACGAACGGCCCCATGCCTTCGATCCTGTCGAAAAGCGCCTGCAGCGTGCTGCGCATGGCAACGGTCTCGCCGCCGGGCAGGTGGATGTTGATGCCGTTTTTCACGGTCTCGACGAAGAGGATCTCGCCGGTTTGCACGTTGTCGAGGCCCTTGCGCGATTTCACGAGCAGCGTCGGCGTCGCGGTCAGGGCGATGCGGCGAAGCGGCTCGGCAACCGTCGCGCGGAAGCTGTCGTACTCGGCCGGGAGGAGCAGGAACCCTCGCGCACCCATTTGACGTGCGCGAACGGCGCTTTCCTGGGTCGTGGACAGGGCGACGAGCTCCGTCGTGCCGCTTTTCGAGAAGAGGTCGGCCAGCTGGACGGCGGCGTCCGGGTCCTCTTCGGATCCGGCCTCAGGCTCCCGGTCGATGCGGACGAGCGCGAGGTCGTAGTAATCGGGCTTGAGCACGCCGAGCGCGGCGAGCAGCGGCGCGGGCGCGCCGAACAGGTCGGCCACGACGTTCGGGGCGTGAACTTCGGACGCGCAATGGTAAAGCATGTTGCGCAGGCGCAGGCGCTCCTGCTCGTTTGGATCGCAGATGGCAACGCGGATCATGGCAGCACACCGCGTTCGTCGAGGAGAACGGCGAGCTCGCCCGCGTTCGAAAACGTCCCGAGCTCGTCCCCGTCGTCCCCGTCGCCGTCGATCTGGAGCAGCTTGCCCTTCCACTGGTCGATGACGATACCGCCACCGCTTCGGTGGAAGCTGAACTTCTGGCTGGTCACGAGGTATTTCGGGTTGAAATCGTCAGGCGCGTCGGCCACATCGAAGCCGTACGACATCTCAGCAAGCGACTCGGCGGCGAACGTCACGAAATCGTACACGTTGCCGCTCGGCACGATCTGCTCGAGCGGCGCGTAGCCGATCTCGTGGTTGTATATCCAGCTATCGGAGATGTAGTAGCGGCGAATCATCTCCTCGCGCACGAGCGAGCGCTGGCGAAAGAACGCGAACAGCCCGATGACGACCACTACCCATAGCGCGATGAGCAAAAAGCTCTGCCAACGGTCGATTCGGTACAATCCGAGGAAAAGGTAGAGCGCCGTGTACACGATGGCGGCACCGCCTGCGATGGCCATGACGGCGATGCTTCTCTTTATGCCTCTGCCCACGTCGGCGCCTTTCCGTGTGTCGTGCGGAACGTTCGACGCCGTCCCGTTGGCGGCGCGATCCCCGCTTTTGGGCGTTCTCTAGCGGCGAAACCGTTTCATCTGGTCGATATTGCGATTCAGCTTGCCGGTCATCACGATGAAGAACGCCGCAACTGCAACGATACCCAAGATGAGGATGAGGTGCAAGCCTCCGCCGATGGCGTTGCGCTGGACTTCGTTGCCCCCGAGCGCGCTCGCAAGCGGGGTGTCCTCGTCCTCGATGATTTCCTCTTCGGCTTGCTGCGCGGCGGCGCTCTCGTCCGCGTTTTCGGCTTCTGCGGCGGGCTGCGCGGCGGCGCTCTCGCCCGCACTCTCGCTGGCGCTCTCGCTCGCGCCAGCGCCTTCGGCCTCGGAGGCAACCTGCGCGGTCGGCGCCGATGCGGAGGGCGCTTGCTCGTCGGCGAACCCTGATGCGGGCGCGCCGATGCTGAGCGTGAATGCCAAAAGAAGGATGGCGGCTACGGACGCGATGCACGCTACGATGCGTTTGAGCTGTGTTTGAGCTGCCGAGCGCACACTTTCTCCTTCCCGTCGGGCACGGCCATACTCGTATTCGAAGGGTACCCCATCAAGGGGCTCGGAACCGATGCGTGGCGTAATTGAACCGATTTGTGCTTCATTTGTACCCAATCCCCTAGAAAACCTGCGTAAACGCGGGTTTGCCCTCCGCTTTTGCAAGCGCTTCCTCGAGCGGCTTGCGGTAGCGTGTCGGGATGGAGGCGGTCGAGCCGTCGGAGAACGTGACGAAAGACCCCTTCGACGCGAAACTGCGGACGTGCTCGAGGTTGAGGATGCACGAGGCGCCCGCCTTGAAGAAGCGCGGGTCGCGCGAGAGCGGCTCGAAGCACTCGGCCGAACTGCCGCGCATCGTCCTCGTCCCCCTGCCGAGCAGATGGACGATCTGGTCGTGGTCCTCGGTCTCTATGGAGACGATCCGCGAGAACGAGATGCGCTGCAGCCCCTCGCGGAACTTGAAGACGTGCGAGCTCTCGTGAAGCGCGGCGAGGTCGCCGAGGCAGCGGGCGGCGAGGCCAACGAAGCCCTCTTGCGAAACGGGGGAGATCATGAAGCCGTCGAGCCGAAGCCCAAACGACTCGTATGCCAAGGCGGGGTCGCTCGCGAACAGGATGAACCTCGTCTCGCCCGATCCGGTTCCCCAAAGCGAGTTCGCGACCTCGCGCGCGATCTGCACGCCCGTCATGCCGGGCGCGTCCTCGGCGCAGAGGACGAGGTCGACGGGGAACCCGTGCGATGCGTGCTTGACGGCGTCGACGAGGTCGAGCGGGCTGTCGATTTCGACGATGTCGAGTTCGAGGCCGCGCTGCTCCAGGCCGGCCCCGCTGGCGCACCGCGCGAGGGCCTCGTCGACGTCGAAGCCCACGGTCTCGATATTTCCGCACTTCGCAATGTGGATCATGGTTCTGGAGCTACCGCTGTTTCAAGTGCGTTCCCGCCCGTTTTCCGTAACAACATCCAATCATACTACGAGCTTGCTCGCGCTATCTCGCGCTTTTTGGAATGGGGGTATAATGAGGAAATTCAAGCGAGCATCTGGGAGGACACGCGGGGTGAACCGACTCGGACACGCCACACGCACCGACGCGCGCGCCTGCGCGTCCCCCTCCGTGTTGCCGTCGGCGGTGCCTGCGCCGGGCGCCTCGCTGCTGCCGTCCGCGAAAGGCGCGCTGCGCACGCTCCTGCTCGCGTTCGTCATGGCCTTCGTGCTGTGCGGGTGCTCGGGCGGGCAAGCGTCTGCGGCGGCTGCGCCGAGCAGCGGCACGTCGGGCGGCGGCCAGGCGACCGGGGCCGCGTTCGAGCCGCCCGCGGAGGTCGTCGTGCCCGAAGTGGAGAAAGCCGGCGAGATGAACATCGACATCAGCCAGCTGAGCAAGGGGTTCGTCGCGGCGGAGGCAACGAACGCGAGCCGTCTGAAGTTCCAGGTCAAGAAAGACGACATGGCCTACAACTACGACTTGCCGAACGACGGCACGCCGACGGTCTATCCCCTGAACATGGAGAACGGCTACTACACGTTCCGCATCATGCAGAACACGGAGGGGAGCAACTACATAGAGATAGCGAGCGTGACCGCCGACGTCTCGCTCGCAAGCGAGTTCGACCCGTTCCTCGTGCCGAACATGTACTGCAACTACACGGCGGAAAGCTCGTGCGTCTCCAAGGCCCGCGAGCTCACGTCGAGCGCGACAAACCAGGGCGAGGCGGTGCGCAACGTGTGCGAGTACCTCGCCGCGAACATCGGCTACGACACGCCGAAGGCCGAGAAGCTCTCGACCACGACGGGCTACGTGCCCGATCCCGACGAGACGCTGTCGAGCGGCAAGGGCATCTGCTTCGACTATTCGTCGCTTGCTGCGGCAATGCTTCGCAGCCTGGGCTTTCCCACCAAGATAGTCACCGGCTACGTGTCGCCGGGTGATTTGTACCATGCGTGGATCATGGTCTACGCAGACGGGTCATGGCATTCGGCCGTGTTCTCCGTCGACCCGAAGACGTGGTCGCGCGTCGACGTGACGTTCGCGTCGTCGGGCAGCACGGCGTTCACCGGCGACGGAGCGAGCTATGCCGACCGATACGTATACTAGGGCGTAAGCGAGACGAGGAGAGGACAATGGCACAGAAACTGCTGGAAAGCAGCGCGATCAGCGCCTTCTGCGGCAGCATCGCGACCATGCTTTCGGCTGGCATCCAAACGGAGGGTGCGGCGCTGATGCTTTCCGAGAACCGCGAGAAATCGCGGTTCCAGGACGCGTGCAGCGACATCTACCACCGCCTCACCGAGGGCGACACGATGGCGGCCGCCATGGAGCACAGCGGGGCGTTCCCGCGCTACGCGATCGACATGGTGGCGACAGGCGAGCAGTCCGGCCACCTGGAACAGGTGCTTCGCAACCTCGAGGTGTACTACGACGAGGAGGCGCGCCTGTTCGAGAAGCTGCGCAGCAGCGTGGCCTACCCGGCGGCCCTGCTCTGCATCATGAGCGTGATCTTGGGGTTCACCGTCATCGTGATCCTGCCGGTCTTCGCCGGCGTGTACGCCAACATGGCCGGCTCGCTCGCGGCGAGCGCGGCGGCGAGCATCGGCATGTCGACGACCATCGGCTGGATCGCGTTCGCGATCACGCTCGTGTGCGCCGTCGCGGCCGTCGCGCTGACGATCGCGGCGGGAAGCGAGTCCGGCCGCGGCGCCGTCATGCGCCTGCTCGAGCATTTGCCCATGACGAGCCGCGCCATGCGCCAGATGGCGCTCTCGCGCTTCACGGTCGCGCTCGCGACGCTGGTGTCGTCGGGCATCACGAGCGAGGAGGCCATGCACAAGGCGACCGAAACCGTCGAGCACGCCCAGCTCAAGCGGCAGCTCGAGCGGGCAACAGAGAGCATGGTCGATCTCGACAACCCGCGCAGCCTCGCGCAAGCGATCCAGGAGCACGAGGTCTTCGAGCCGCTTTACGCGCGCATGCTCAGCGTGGGCATGCGCTCGGGCAGCTCCGACCAGGTGCTCGCCCAGCTGTCGGCGACGTTCTTCGACGACGCCGTTGCGCAGATCGACCGGGCGCTCGACCAGGTCGAGCCGATCATGGCGGCGTTTCTGACCGTCGCCGTGGGCCTGACGCTCATCGCGGTCATGCTCCCGCTCATCGGCATCATGAACTCTATCGGCTAAGGGGAAACGCAAGGTAGGACGGTTAGCGTGTATCACGAGATAACATACGCGGAACTGCGGAGACGGCGCCTCGTGCGCGTCGTCGCCGCGATTGCCGTGGTTGCGCTCGCGCTCGCCGTGTTCTTCTTCGCGTCGTTCGCCCGATCGGGCGCGCGCGAGCAGACGCAGCTGTCGCTGCGGGAGTCCGTTCTCGACGCCGCGAAGCAATGCTGCGCGGTCGAGGGCTCGTATCCCTCGAAGCTCTCGCACCTGGAAGAACACTACGGCCTGGTCGTCAACCACGAAGACTACGTCGTCAACTACGAATGGCTGGGCGACAACGTCATGCCCAGCGTGGTGGTGAGGCAACGATGAACGTCGACGGCGCCACACTCGAGGCTTTTGCGAAGGCACAGCGCGCGCTTGCGCACCGCAGGTCGTCGTCGCGGCTGTTCACCGTCGTGCTGCTCGCGGTGTTCTTCATCGCGCTCATGACGGGGCTCGCCGCCGGCGCCTCCGTGTACAGCGCCGCCGCGGGCGCGCAGATGGAGACGAACGCGGCGCGCATGGAAACGGGCCTGCTCGCGAGCATCATCCGCGCGAACGACGCGGCCGACTCGGTCGGAGAGGCGGCCGGCCCGGAGGGCAAGGCGCTCGTCTTGACCGAACGGTTGCAGAGCGGCACGTACGAGCTGCGCATATACAAGTACCAAGGCGCCGTGGTCCAGGAGTACTCGATCGCGGGCACGCCCATCACGCCGTCGCGGGCCGAGGAGCTCGTGGAATCGGATGCGTTCGACTTCTCGATCGACGGTCCGCTCGTCACGGTGACGACCGACCAGGGCTCGATCGACGTGGCGATGCGCAGCGTGCAGGGAGGTGCCTAGCATGAGCTTCGAGCTTCCCACGACGCGCAGGGCAAGGCGGTCGTTGCCGTCCTGGTCGGGCATGGCCTTCCTCGTGGAGGCGATGCTCCTGCTCGTGTTCCTCATCGGCTCGATGGCGGTGTTCACGCAGCTGTTCGGCTACGCGGTCGAGCGGTCCGGCTCGAGCAGGGCGCTGACCGAGGCGGTCGCCGCGGCCGAAAACGCCGCCGAGCGCTTCGCGGCGGACCCCGCATCGGCCCCGGCGCAGGTTCAAGACGGCGACATGCGCGTCGTGTGCAACGTTTCCGACGAGAAGGCGGCGGGCGGCACGCTCTATCGCGCGACGATCTCGGTTTACCGCGACGGGCAGGACGAGCCCGTCTACGCCATACGGACGGCTCGGTATTCGAGCGAAGGCGAGGTGGTCTGATGGCGCATGCTTCCGAACATGAGACGAACGTCCGCGTCGGGCCCATCACGGTGTTCACGCTGGTGGCCGTTCTCTGCATGGCGGTGCTCGCGGTGCTTTCCGTCTCGACCGCCAATGCTTCGCAGGTGATGGCGCAACGCCAGGCGGACGCCGTGAGCCAGATGTATCTGGACGAGGCGGCCGCCCAGGCGTTCGTGGCCGAGCTCGACGGCGCGCTTTCGCCCGTCAGGGAAGCCGGCGCATCCGGGGCCGCAGCGAATGCGGCGGTCGAGTCCGCGCTCGAGCCCGCACGCCAGGCGGCCGTCGGGGCGGCCCGCGACATCGCCGCGTCGGGCGAGACGTCGCTTCCCGAAGGGACGGGCGACGTGCAGGTGAGCGCGACGCTGAGCGCGGCGCCTGGCGGGCCGGCGACCGTGAACGCGGATTTTTCCTGCGGAAACGGAAGGCGGCTCGACGTGGTCGTCACGGTCCGGGACGACGGCACGCTGCGCGTCGACCGCTGGAAGATGAGGGCCGTGCAGAACGAGGAGCAGCCGGGCGGCATGCTCTGGACGGGAATGTAGGCAAAACGAAGGTTTGCGAACGAAAACGGTAACGAACGATTCGACGATCGAGGGAGCATATATGGAACTCAAGCCGTTGTTGAAAGAAACGATCGACGCGAAGGCGTCCGACATCTTCGTCGTGACCGGCCGGCCGCTGACGTACGAGATCCACGGGACGCTGACGAGCGTGGGCGAAAAGAAGCTGATGCCGGCCGACACCGCCGAGATCATCCGCGACATCTACGAGCTCGCCGATCGCGACATCCAGCCGATGCTCGACAGCAAGAACCACGATGACGACTTCTCGTTCGCCATCAACGGCGTCGGGCGCTTCCGCGCGAACGTCTTCCGCCAGCGCGGCTCGCTGTCCGCGGTCATCCGCGTCATCCCGTTCGGCCTTCCCAACCCCGAGGACTACGAGATTCCCGAGGACGTCCTGCGGCTCTCGAAGCTGCAGAAGGGCATGGTGCTCGTCACCGGTCCCGCCGGCTCGGGCAAGTCCACGACGCTCGCCTGCGTCATCGACCGGCTGAACCACGAGCGTGCGGGCCACATCATCACGATGGAGGACCCGATCGAGTACGTGCACCGCCACGACAAGAGCATCGTGACCCAGCGCGAGATTCCCACCGACGTCGCCACGTTCGCCGAGGCGCTGCGCTCGGCGCTTCGCGAGGCGCCCGACGTCATCCTGCTCGGCGAGATGCGCGACCCGGAGACCATCTCGACGGCGCTCACGGCCGCCGAGATGTCGCAGCTGCTGTTCAGCACGCTGCACACGACGAGCGCATCGGGCACGGTCGACCGCATCGTCGACACGTTTCCCGCCGTCCAGCAGCGTCAGGTCCGCATCCAGCTGTCGCTCGTGCTGCAGGCCATCGTCTGCCAGCAGATCGTCCCGACCGTCGACGGCGGCGTCACGCCCGCGTTCGAGATCATGATCAGCAACCCGGCCATCCGCAACCTCATCCGCGAGGAGAAGACCTACCAGATCGACTCCGTCATCGCCAGCAACGGCGCGGCGGGCATGCGCACGATGGACCAGAGCCTGTTCAGCCTGTGCAAGGCGGGCCGCATCACCGCCGACACCGCCCTGCGCTTCAGCATCCACGAAGAGGCCCTCGAGCGTCGTCTCGCCTCCGAAGGTCTGCTGAATGTGTAAAAAGGGTCAGACCCTTTTTACACATTTTTTCGCGAAGGCGCAGGCATCGCTATAATGTGACCCTATGATTGTCCGTTAGTACCAGACGAACGTTTCACGAGGAAAGACGATATGAAAGCATACAACCCCCATGAGATCGAGCCACGCTGGCAGAAGGTCTGGGCCGAGACCGGCCAGGACAACGTGCGCGAGGACGGCTCGAAACCGAAGAAGTACGTGCTCGAGATGTTCCCGTACCCGTCGGGCGACATCCACATGGGCCATGTGAGCAACTACACCTACGGCGACGTGCTCGCCCGGTTCTCGCGCATGCAGGGCTACGACGTGCTCCATCCCATGGGCTGGGACGCGTTCGGCCTGCCGGCCGAGAACGCGGCCATCAAGCACAAGAGCCATCCCGCGAAGTGGACGTACGCCAACATCGCGACGCAGCAGGCCAGCTTCCAGCGTATGGGCTTCAGCTACGACTGGAACCGCAAGGTCGTGGCGTGCGATCCCGAGTACTACCGCTGGGGCCAGTGGATTTTCCTGAAGTTCTGGGAGAAAGGCCTGGTCGAGCGCCGCAACTCGCCGGTGAACTGGTGTCCGGGCTGCCAGACCGTGCTCGCGAACGAGCAGGTCATCGAGGGCAAATGCTGGCGTTGCGACAGCGAGGTCGAGAAGCGCGACCTCACGCAGTGGTACTTCAAGATCACCGACTACGCCCAGGAGCTGCTCGACGACCTGGACCAGCTCGAAGGCTGGCCCGAGCGCGTGAAACAGCAGCAGGCGAACTGGATCGGCCGCTCCGAGGGCGCCCACGTCGACTTCGTGCTGTGCGACCGCGAGGGCAACGCGCCCGCCGAGCCGACCGACGACGACATCATCACCGTGTTCACGACGCGCGCCGACACGCTGTTCGGCTGCTCGTTCTTCGTGCTGGCGCCCGAGTACAAGGGCCTGGCCGACCTGGTGGCCGGTTCGGAGTACGAGAAACCCGTCATGGACCTGGTCGAGGCGGCCGCGAAGGTCAGCGCCGTCGAGCGCGCCCAGGGCGACCACGAGAAGCACGGCGCCTTCACGGGCCGCTACGTCATCAACCCGGTCAACGGCGAGAAGGTGCCCGTCTGGGTCGCCGACTACGTAGTCGCCGACTACGGCACGGGTGCCGTCATGGCGGTCCCCTGCGGCGACCAGCGCGACTTCGAGTTCGCCCGCAAGTACGACCTGCCTATCATCCCGATCATCCTGGGCGAGGACGACCCGCTGTACCCGCAGCTCAAGGAAGAGCGCGGACGCGTCGTCACGACCGTCGACTGGGATGCGGCCATGGAGGCCACGGGCATCCTCGTGCAGTCCGGCGAGTTCACCGGCATGGTGGGCGGCAAGCACTCAGAAGGCGAGGACGCCGTCGTCAAGAAGCTCGAGGACATGGGTCGCGGCCATCGCGCGGTCGAGTTCCGCCTGCGCGACTGGCTGATCTCGCGCCAGCGCTACTGGGGCAACCCCATCCCCGCAATCCACTGCCCGGACTGCGGCGTCGTGCCGGTTCCCGAGGAGGACCTGCCCGTTCGCCTGCCCGAGGACATCGACCTGGCCGCGGGCGAGACGCTCGCGACGCACGAGGGCTTCGCGAAGTGCACGTGCCCGAAGTGCGGCGGCGAGGCGCGCCGCGAGACGGACACGATGGACACGTTCACGTGCTCGAGCTGGTACTACATGCGCTATACCGACCCGAAGAACGATACGGCCCCGTTCGACTCCGCGAAGGCGAACCGCTGGCTGCCCGTCGACCAGTACATCGGCGGCATCGAGCACGCCATCCTGCACCTGCTCTACAGCCGCTTCTTCACGAAGGTGCTGCGCGACTTGGGGCTGCTCGACTTCGACGAGCCGTTCACGAACCTGCTGTGCCAGGGCATGGTGCTCGACGAGCACGGCGAGGTCATGAGCAAGTCGAAGGGCAACGTCGTGTCGCCCGAGGAGATGATCGAGGGCTACGGCGCCGACGCCGTGCGCGCGACCATGCTGTTCATGGGCCCGCCCGACAAGGAGAAGCTGTGGAGCGAGGACGGCCTGGCGGGCATGTACAAGTTCCTGAACCGCCTGTGGCGCGTCGTGTGCGACCTCGTGGGCAAGGCCGACGAGAAGACGCTGTACGACCCGAGCGCCGAGGCCACCGAGCAGAACAACGCCAAGACGCTCAACCGCGAGCGTCATCGCGTCGTCGGCAAGGTGACGGCCGACATCGAGCGCAACAACTTCAACACCGCGCTCGCGGCCATCATGGAGCTGACGAACACCGCGGCCGACTTCCTGCGCCCGCGCTCGCCCGAGCATCGCGTCAACTGCGAGAAGGGCTTCCCGATCGCATGCGATGTGGCGGAGGTGCTCGTGAAGATGATGGCGCCGATCGCCCCGCACTGGGCCGAGGAGCTGTGGCACGAGGTGCTCGGCCACGAGGACTCCGTCCACGAGCAGCCCTGGCCCGAGTTCGACCCCGAGCAGGCGAAGTCCGATGAGGTCGAGTTGGCCGTGCAGGTCAACGGCAAGGTGAAGTCGAAGGTCTCGGTCGGTACCGAGGAAGCCGAGGACTCCATCAAGGAGAAGGCGCTCGCAGCGGTGTCCCGCGCGCTCGAGGGCCTCGACGTGAAGAAGGTCATCGTCGTGAAGGGCCGTTTGGTCAACATCGTGGCAAAGTAGGTTGAACAGGCAAAACAAAAAGATACTCAATTTGCGTGACGGACAGAATCGCAAATTTCCATAGTTTTCCGTGATGCGCGGCGCGGCGTCATGGCGCATCATGGGCGCCGTTCGAAACCGTGCCGCCGGCGGAAGGCGGCGGAATAGGAGGATGCATGAAATTCTTCGGCATGGGCGGCCTCGAGCTCGTCATCATCTTGGTCGTCATCCTGCTGATCTTCGGGCCCAAGAACCTCCCGAAGCTCGGCAACGCGTTCGGCAAGACCGTGAGCAACCTGCGCGCGGGCATGAACGAGGGCAAGAAGAAGAAACAGGACGAGGACGCCGCCGAGGCCGCCGACGCGGCTGAAAAAGCCGATGCCGCGGCAAGCTCCGAGGAGCCGGCGATCGTGCCCGAGCTCGAGGGCGAAGTCACGATGACGGCGGAAGACATCGTCGAGGAAGCCGAGAACATCGTGTCCGAAGCGGCCGAAGACGCTG
>OCTW011272766.1_pt1 | contig 11030 bp, 10 predicted proteins | sample 1539671 | NCBI WGS metagenome assembly OCTW01 (sample SAMN02144230, study PRJEB22623) | gut metagenome | biome: sheep rumen | host: Ovis aries | place: New Zealand | reverse complement strand
TATATAGTTAATTCTTATAACTACTAACTTAAATACTATAAACTTCAAATAATAATACAATAATTATAAATTATTATTAAAACAATCATAAATTTTATTAAAATATTTTTTAATAAGGAGGAGATTGTTATGAGAATCAGTATGTCTTTACCTAACAAACTTCTAAATGAGTTTGATGATGTTTTAAGAGATAGAGGTTATCAATCTCGTTCTAAAGGAATAAGGGATGCATTAAAAGATTACATACTTCGTTATCAATGGATGAATGAAATGAGTGGTGAACGTGTTGGTGTTATCACTATTATCTATGATCACCATTATGTTGGTGTAATGGAAGCAATGACTGATATTCAACATGATTTTCGTAAAGAAATAAGTGCTAGTCTTCATATTCATATGAACGAGAAGTATTGTTTAGAAGTTATCATAGTCAAAGGTGACATAATATACATAAGAGATTTAACAGAAAAACTCATGAGACTTAAAGGAGTCGAACATGTAAAATTAACTAGTGCTGGCACTGGTGAACTTGAACGAGTTGGAGAAGAAGATAAATAAATAATAAAATATACCCACATACTTTATTTATTTTTACTTCATTTTTGAACTATTTTTGTAATATTTGTTTTGTTTAAATATTTATTAATACTGTTTTTATAAATTATATATTAATGAAATACTATCATGATTTAACAAAAGATAAAAAACGAGTTGAAGCATTTAAAAAAATTATTCAAGATAATGTTCATGGTATAGTTTATGATTTAGGAACTGGTTCTGGTATTTTAGCATCTTTTGCATCGGAAAATGCATTAAAGGTTTATGCCTTAGAATATAATCCATTCATAATCAAGAATACTTTGAAAAATTTTGAAAAATATGATAATATTGAATTAATAGAAACAGATGCATCTACTTTTGAGTTTAAAGAGAAACCAGATGTTGTAATCTGTGAAATGTTGGATACTGCATTAATTGATGAAGAACAAGTTCCGGTAATTAATAATGTTTTAAAATATTCTAAAAAGGATACTTTATTTATTCCGGAAGCTGTTATTAACACAATTCAATTAATTGATTCTGGTGTAAAGTATGTGACTTATTATGAAAATAATAAACCAGAATACAAAGAACTTTCTGAAGAAATAAAATATCAGAAGATTTCATTTAATAATCATATTGATCCATCTTTTAAAACAAGTATTAAAATTAGAACAACAGCTTCAGGGAATCTAAATTCTATAAAGTTAACTACATATACTATTTTATCTGATGATACTTGTTTAGAACCAACTCCAATGTTAAATCCACCATTATTATTACCAATTAATAATATAAATATCAAAAAAGATGAAGAACTAATTGTTGAATTAAATTATGTAATGGGAGGTGGACTAAATACTATCCACGCAAATATCAGAAGAAATATATGATTTTTTAAAAAATTATGATAAATTAGTTATCCTAAGTATAGGTAATACTATGAGGGGTGATGATGGCTTAGGACCTCAATTGGTTGATATATTATATGATAAATTATTACGAGTGACATATAAAGATACTGATGGTGTTTTTCTTTTAAATGCAGGTACTGCTCCTGAAAATCATACAGTTGAAATAAGAAATATTGAACCATCTCATGTAATTATTGTGGATGCAGTTGAATTTGATTCAGAACCAGGTTCTATTCACATAATTGATAAAGAACAAATAGATAATTTTAATTTATCAACACACACAATGCCTATTTCATTTTTAATTAAATATATTGAAGACTCAACAAATGCAAAAGTTTTAACAGTAGGTATTCAGCCAAAAGAAATGACTTTAATAAATGTAATATCTGATGAAGTAAAAAAATCTATTGAAGAATTATCGGATTATCTTGTAAAAATTGTTTAGTATGGTGATTTTATGAAAATATTATTTATTGGTTCTAGATTATTTGATGATGTTTCCTGGTATTTAAAAGAGGAAGGTATTACTTCTATTTTAACTGAATCTAATGAGAATGCTGAAAATCTTAATCTTGCAGATAAAAAGTATATAGTACCAAGAGGAATGAATAAACCCATGGAAATAGCAATTAAAGAAGATGTTGATGCAGTTATTCCATTAATTGGTATAGATCCACCTTTACCTGATGTAGGAAAATTAAAAGATACTTTAAAAGAAAATGATATACCAGTAATAGCTGCTTCATATTATACTGCTAATTTGGCTGCAGATAAATTTGAAACAAAAAAATTATTAAAAGAAAATGGTATTAAAACACCGTTTTTCAAAAAATTATCTAAACCATATAATATTGAAGATATTGAAAATGAATTACCATTAGTTCTCAAGACTCCTGAAGGTCAGGCTGGAAGAGGTGTTAAAATTGCCCTAACCAAAGAGGACATATCTGAATTTTTATCTGCTAAAGATAATGTATTTTCTGAAGAATTTGTACAAGGGTTTGAAGTATCTATAGAAACTTTACGTTGGGGTAAAGATACAGTATCATTATGTCCTGTTTATAAAGGAGATACTACTTTGGAAGGAACACATCCTATGTCTAAAATTAAACAGGCTCCTCTTGATATTGATAATTTAGATAATCAATCACATAATAATGATTTAAGAAGTTTAGCTGAAAAAATAGCTAATCTGGTTGGTGTTGAGGGTACTATGGATATGGATATTTTACATGACACATCAAATAATTATGATTATGTAATTGAATTGAACACTAGGCCTAGTGGAACTAGGTATATGACTGCAGCAAGTTCTAATATTTATCCTTTATGTCAATTAATTGACATGGCTAAAGGTGATTGGTCTAGTAAATCTGTTAAATCAGATATGATGAATTATTATGCAACTGAACTTCCTATTGGTGATTTTCCAGAAAATAAAACAGTTCCATCAGTTAAACGATTTGATGGAGATAATTCATATATTGTTCATGGTCCAAAACATTATCAAAGAGTTACTATTAGAGCCCAATCAAAATCAAAATTAAATGATTTAACGTATGACTTAGTAGGAGACTATGCTAAAAATAATAATATCAATTTCATCTAACCTTTTTTTTTATTTCTTATTTTTAGATTGGCTTAGTAGAAAACCTTTTTTCTGAGTGTATGAATAAACACTTAAATATTATTCTGAATTCTTTAATTCACTTAATTTTCAAATATCTAAAAATAGTTATTTATTTTAATATTAACTAAGATAAATCATTATAAATAAATACATTTAAAATTTTTTAGGGGGTTTAATATGCTTGGTCAATCAGATATTTTTATCTTCATATTAACAATAATCGTTACAGCATTATTTACAGCACTTGTAAGGCGTGAATTATTGGCTGCAGATATAAGAGATAATCCTATTGTCTCAGAACATAGACAAAAAAGTGGTACACCTACAATGGGTGGTTTTGGAATTCTTTTAGGAGTATCATTCATGGCATTGTTCTTATTTAATTTCAAAGCTAATAGTTATTTAATTATAACTGTATTGATGATGCTTGTTTCCGGATTTTTCGGAATGTTTGATGATTTATTAGGTTTTAAAGTAAAAGAGTATCAAAAAGTTGTACGTAATACTGGTGAAGAACCAGTACAAATTGGTCAATTATTATTAGAACCTGGAGAAGAAGCAAGAGTTGCAACACCTAAAGCTAAAAAAGATTATGCTGAAATTGTTGAAAAAGAGCATAAATTGGAATTAGTTGATGAAATACCTATAAAAAGTGAAACTTCTGAAACAGAAAAAATTATCATGCAATTAATTGTTGCAGTATTCATTTTACTTCCAAATGTCTTACCAACATCCATAATGGGAATAGAATTAGGATTATTAATGATTCCTTTAGCAATATTTGCTATAATAGGTTCCATAAATTCAATTAATTTAATTGATGGTATGGATGGTTTAGCTGCAGGTATTATAGCAATTGCTTCAATAGCATCTGCATTATATGCTGGTGTAACTAATGGATCAGTAGCATCTTTACCATTTGTTGTAATTGCAGGAGCTTCTGTTGGATTTTTAGTATTAAATCATTATCCGGCAAAAATATTTATGGGTGATACGGGTTCTTTTGCATTAGGTACTGGTTATATGGTAGCAGCATTACTTGGGGATTCATTGGTATTCTCAATTATAACATTAGCTGTACCTATTATCTCTGTAATTATCAGTTTATTACATAGATCTCATATTATTACTTTACCTGTAGAACCGTTACATCATACTTTAAATTATCATGGTATGTCTGAACAAAAAATTATATTATTATATTGGGGTATTACTTTTGTAGTATCTGTAATAGCTTTATTCCTATTTGGAATATTTTAATTATGAGGAAGAATTATGCAAAATGAAACAGATATCAAAACATCACAATTAGCTAAAAAAGTAGATGGGGTATTGTATGGTCCAGATAGGGAATTATGTGGAAATTATACATTTCTAAATAAGGCATTTAATGATGATATTGTTATTAGGCATTGGATAAATGAAAAAGGTATAGAAATAGCAAAAGATAAAAATGTTTCATGCGTAATTACTCAAGATCCTCAGGGTGATGCGATTCAAGTAGCTAAAGATTTACAAATTTCATTAATAGTTACAAATCATATTGAATATGCTACAGCTCATGCGTTAAATATTTCTATTAATAAATATGCAACTGATGCATTTAAAGTAGCAGTAACTGGAACTAATGGTAAATCAACTACTACTCATCTTCTTTATACTATTTTTTCAGATTTAAAATTTAACACGTATACAAATACTGATGCTGAATCAGAGGGGAACACATTAATTGATCCAAGAGTGTCCTCAGAATTATTTGATTTTTATAATAACCATGGTAATATGGAAGTTATTGCGTTGGAAGTATCAGAAGTTCAAGGTTGGGATGATAGGTTAATGGAAGACCATTCATACCAAATGATTTCAGCAATTGATGCTGATGCTGTTGTAATTACTAATGCTTCCTTAGATCATATTAATCTTGTAGATTCTTTTGATCAATTGATTAATGAGATTTCAGGAGCTGCAAGGGCTATAAAAAATCATAATAAAGAATCATTATTGGTTTTAAATTATGATGATGAAAATATTCGTAAAATGTCTGAAATAGTTGAGGACAATTCTAATATCACTGTAATGTACTTTGGAAATTATGATGAGAGTAATTTATTGGATATTTCTCATAAACCTGGTGTGGGAATTTATGTTAAAGATACATTATATGTTGAAGAACAAGACTTACCTTTCACTTCAAAGCATTTTATTCAAGATATAATGGCTGCTTTAGCCGTCTGCATATTCAAAAATCTTAATAAAGAAGATGTTATAAATTCACTTAATAATTATAAACCATTGGCTAGACGTTTTATAAAACTTAGAGAAAATCCTGTTATAATAGATGATTTTGCTCATAATCCTTCAGGTATTCAACTAACAATAGAAAATGGTTCTAAATTAGGTAATCATTTATTAGTAGTTGATGCTATACGGGGATCAAGAGGTATTGATATTAATAAAGAAATTGCTGAAGCTTTAGTTTTATCTTTGAAAGACAAAGATGAATATACATTAGTACTAACGAAAAGTATGGATGTTGTAAATAATTTAAATACCGTATTGCCATCAGAGGAGGAAGCGTTTACAAATGTTCTAGATAATAATAATATAAAATATGTTATTATGGATACTTTAGAAGAAGCTTTAATTAGTACTATTAATAAATCTACTAAAAATGATGTTATTTTATTATTAGGAGCTCAAGGTATGGATCCTGCTAGTAAAATTTTATCACAGCATAATTTAATTGAATAATTTCAACTCCATTTTAAACTTTTTTTTATGAAAAATTTTTTTAATTAATATTGTTAAATATTAACATAATATATAATCATAAATTTTTAACTTATTGATATGTAATTATTATTTTTATTAAGATAATACAAGGAGCTGGATTTTATTGACAATTGAAAAATGTATTGTAATTGGTGCTGGAAATGCTGGAAGACCTGTTGCCAGATTACTAAATTTTAAAGGTGTGGATGTCACAATAACTGATTCATTAGATTATAATCAATTTACTTCTAGAAGAAAAAAGATGTTAGATATACTAAAAGAAGAAGGAGTTACTCTTAATTTAGGAGTTAGTCAACCGGATATAACTGATTATGATGCTGTATTTTTAGCACCTACAATTTCCGAAGAATCTGACTTATATCAAAATGTAATAAAAAGCTCTAAAACATTAATTACTAGTAAAATTATTAGTGAAATTATTAATGATATACTTGATATGGATAAAATAGGTATAACCGGTTCTTTTGGAAAAACTACAACTACTACAATGTTAACAAACATCTTCAAAGCTGCAGGATATAACGTTTATCATTGTTCTTCAATGAAATGGAATTTACTTAGTGAAGCAATAGTTGATGATATTGTTAATGGTGTTCATATAGGTGCAGATATTGCAATTTTAGAATTACCTCATGGTACATTAGGTTTATTTAATGAGTTGGATTTAAAAATAGGTGTTTTAACTAATCTTCATCCAGAACACCTTTGTGAATTTGATGGTTCAATGGAAAAATATGTTGATCGTAAATCAGTAATATTGGATGTTAGTCAAACATTAGTTGCTAATGTACAATGTGGTGATTTATTAACACATAAACGTGATGATACTATTTACTTTAATTTTAAAAACAATAATCCTGACCTGGATGATAAATATGTTCCATCATTTGTAGGTTCTTATGAAAATGATAAATATGAAATACAAATTATGGAAACTGGTGAAACATCAGAAATCACTATAAAAACAATTGCCTTTTATAATTATGAAAATTTAACTGCCGCAATTTCTGCAAGTATGACTTATGGTATTTCTTTACAAGATATACAGAAAGGTATTGATATGTTTGAAGGTGTAGGTGGACGAATGGAATATCTTGGTAAATTCAATGGAATTGAAGCATACTATGATACATCATTTGGTGATCAAATAAGACCAGCTCTTGAAGAATTAAAAGATGAAAATTTAGTAGTTGTAATGGATAATGTGGATACTACAACTGTACGGGATAAAGCAGAAACAGGTCGTGTCATAGGTGAATATGCAAAAGTATTGATTGCAACTGGTTATGTTGAAATTACTGAAACGTTGGATATGGATGCTGCTTTAGAATTATTAAATGCTGTAGAACAACCTGATGTACTTAAAATGGCTGTTTGTATGGTGGATGAAGCAGCGGAATTGGCAATTAAATATGCTCAACCTGGAGATATTATTATACATTTAGGACCAGGGGCTTTCACTTCTTATGAGCAAGTTAAAAATAGAATGTTGACAGGTCTTGAAGAGGGTGTAAAAAGATATGGAAATAACTAAAGACTCTTTAATTAGTGTTGTGGGCGTTTGTGGTATTAATGGTAATTTAATAGCCAGAATACTTATGGATCATGGTTATAAAGTCCAAGCAAATGATAAAGTTAACAGGGAAGATTGTAAATTTATTGATTCCTTAAAGGATTATCCTGATATGACTATTTATTATGGACAAATACCTGAGTCATTTTTTACTACTGCGGATTATATGATTCTTCCTGAAGCTTTGAATGAAAAATCCATGATATATCAAAAAGTTATGAATTATGGAATTCCATTAATTTCAGTTCAAAATATATTGGATATGTTTGAACCGGTTCATCCAGTTATTTGTATTACTGGGACTAATGGTAAATCAACCACTACAAATTTATTAAAAAAAATAGCTTATGAATGTGGTATGAAACCATGTGAACATAATTTAAAGGGTATGCAGGGGAATCTCGCGTATATTCCTGCATTACAGTCACGTTTGAATGGTGATTTAAGTATTCTAGAAACAGGAACTTTTGGTCAGGTAGGCGATTTAAAAAAATTGGCTACTCCTTGTAAACCTGATGCAGGTTTAATAACCAATATAACTCAAGATCATCTCAAAGATGGAAATACTTTCATAGATTATGCTTTAATAAAAGGAGAATTAGTAGAACTGTTAAATAACAAAACGTTAGTTGTTAACAATGATGATCCTACTATAAAAGGATTATTAAATAAATTAAATTATCAAGGTAATTTAATAACATTTGGTCTTGAAACGGAATCTACAAGAAATAGTACAAAAACATGTTTCTGTGGTAAAGAAATTAAAATCAACGAATTCATTGCTGGTGTAGGTAAATATGAATGTTCTTGCGGTATTAAATATGAACAACCGGATTATTTAGCATATAAAATTAATGATACTCACGATAGTTTCGTATTAAAAACACCTTATGGTGAAGAATATTTATTTAATTTAGCTATATCAGGAATACATAATATTTATAATGCAGTAGGTTCAATAATATTGGCTCATGAAATATTAGGAATATCTTATGAAAAATTACAAGAAACTGTTCCAAAATTTACTGGTGTTAAAGGACGTATGGAAAAATTATTTGTAAAAAATAATAAACAGGTAATGATTGATTATGCTCATAATCCTGCTGGAATAATCACAGTATTAAAAGAATTAAAAACTAAATATTCAAAAGTAATTGATGTAATTACTACTTCATCTGAATCAGGAATTTCTGGTGACAGAGAAATACTTGAATGTGCTGCTGAATATGCAGATTATATAGTTCCTGCTTCAGAAAATGCATATATATGTGCAAAACAGGTTTTAAGTGAAGGTTTATATGAAAATAAAATTGTTCTACCTGATACCATGCCTGAAGGTCATAAAACAGGTACTTTGGGTGCTTCAACAGAACAAGTTTTAGTTGCATATGAAAAAGCATTAACAATTGATGCTGATTTATTAGTATGTACTGGTGAAGCTGCATTCAAATACAAAGATTTATTTAAATAATCTTCATTTATTTCTTTTATAATCATAACTTCTATTTTATTTCCATTGTTTTTTTTTAAACTTTTTTTTATTATCTCATTTTTTCCCATGATATATTGTTATAATTAAATAGTATAAACTAAAAAGATATAGAATAATGAAAAAAAGATACTTACATTATGAAAGATATTAATTGATTTTGTATAAAATAGGATTGCATAATGTTAGAGGTGAGATTTTTGTTTATAAAAGTTAGAAGGGATACTTTAATAATATTAATTTTAGCATTTATTCTAATTTTATCTGGAAGAGCAATGGCTTATATGGCATTTGCATCATCAGACAGTACTGAAGATGGAGTTCCAATAGCCGGAGTAATGGTAAAAGGAAATGATATAATTCCTACAAATGTTATTAAGTCCAATGTAGAATCAGCAGGTTTTAGAGATGGCAGTTATATTAAAGGTAATACTTTAGTTACATCTCAAAGACAGTTACTTCTTTCGGATGCGATAGAAAATGCTAAAGAATTTGTTAAATCATCGACAATTCCAGGTACTTCTATTGCACCTATTAATACTGTAGATATTCAAGTAGATTCAGCTACAGGAAATATAATTGTAACTGTTGTTGAAGATTTCTCAGCAATCAAGAAAAATGTTACTAATAGTTCATCAAATCATTTAGATTATGAAGGAACTGCAGAATCTGGTAGTAGTAGTTCTCGTTCAAGTTCAAGTTCAGGATCAAGTTCAAATTCTAACTCAGGTTCAAATAATGGAAATAATTCTCAATAGTGGTGATGGTAATGAATCGATCTAATATAACAAAGATAGCGTTGTTTTTAATCGTGTTGGTTTTTTTATCCTCAACTGCATCAGCAACAATGAACGTAGCTATAATTACTGATCCTACGGGTAAAGATCCTAATGGGTGTGCTGCAGGAAGTCAATCTTTTGCTGCAAACATGTTCCAATCAACATTTTTATTTTCACAGGAACATCGTTTGGCTTTACTCTCAGGGGGGGAAGGTACATCTGATATCCGTATTGCAGCTATTATAGAAGCATTGAGTCTTGTAGAAGCTAATAAAACACCATCTGAAGTAGTAAGTGTTGCTCCTAAATATGAGGGTATAAGGCTCATGGCAGTAAATCCTACTCAGGGTATAGCTGTAGGTGGGGATTTTGATGTATATGTGATTACTGTAGATAATGCCAGTTCTATTAAAATACAAGGATATTCCAGTGGAGTAGCAACGGTACCTGCAGGTACTAAGGGTGCTATAATTCACCTCCGTAATTCTGAAGGAAATCCAAAATATGGAACTGCTGCAACAGTTAGATTACAAACTGCTATTAATATAGGAAAAATGATTAGGGATGGTTATCCTGCTACTACTATACTTAGTGAAGTATTTGGTGAAGTAGCTCGTGATTCTGGTGAAAATCATGGTGGTGGTGCAGTAAATTTAGTTTCTGGAGTTACAACAGGAGATATGTTCACTCCAAAAGAATTAAATCAAACTGGTTATGAAATGGAAAAACCATATTCTAAAGCAAGTAGTACTGGTTGGAGTGTTGGTTATCCTGAAGCAGAAAATTATCAAGTATCACCAATAGATGGAAGTCCATTAACTGTTGTTTATGCATATGAATCACTTAAAAATGCAATAACAGTCTCTAATGATAATCCATCAGTTTCAACTTATGGTTCTGATAAACCAGGTATTTCATTAGCTACAAGCAGTGTTGTTGATGCAGCAGTTGAATCATACGGATATGATCCTGTCCAAATATCAAAATCAATAAATAAAGCTATAGATGCAGGAACAATTGTTGGGGTAGAACATATAGATTCTTCTGATTTAAATGTCAAAGAAAATGTAAAAGCAGTGGGTGTTTATTATACTCCTGTACCAAATGGAAAAACAGCTCCAACTTGGAAGTTACCAATTAGTCCAGATTTATTTGATTTATTAGGAAATATTCAAAGTGTAATTGGTATTTTATTAATATTGTTAGCATTATTCCGAAGTACATTAATAAAATCCTTCTTTAGAAGACGATAGTCTTCGTACACTTTTTTTTACTATTTTTTATAATTTTTTATAGGTGAAATTATGGC
>OCTW011615605.1_pt1 | contig 11033 bp, 8 predicted proteins | sample 1539671 | NCBI WGS metagenome assembly OCTW01 (sample SAMN02144230, study PRJEB22623) | gut metagenome | biome: sheep rumen | host: Ovis aries | place: New Zealand | reverse complement strand
ATACCCATCGACAATATACTCATATTTATATTATCTAATTTTTTTTGCGATATGTCAATAAATAACTTGTGCATATTATTAAAATATTTTTGAATTTTTCGTGTATTATCACAAATCGGGGGTATTGTCATCAGTCCTTTGACCGAAATTGACTCCAATTCAGCGATTTGGCAAAGTAATTCTTCGAGCTGTTCCTCAAACACGCCTGACTTGTTTTCTTCCCTGCCGATATTGACTTCTACCAATATATCGGTTGTGATATTCCTTTTCTTCGATTCCTTAGAAATTTCCTTTGCAAGCTTTAGGCTGTCTACCGACTGGATCAAATCAACCTTGCCGGCAATCTGCCTAACCTTGTTTGTCTGAAGATGACCGATAAACTGCAACGAGCAGTGCTCAAGGTCATAATCCTCATACTTTGAGAGCAGCTCCTGTACCCTGTTCTCACCGATATGGTCAAGTCCGAGCGATATCGCGTGGTTAATCGTAGCGGCGTCAACGGTTTTTGTAGCGGCGAGGAAGGTGATGTCCTCACGCTTTTTGCCGATTTTCTGAGCCGCCTCCGCGATCCTCTCGTTAATTACCTTGTAGTTATATTCAACGTCAGCTAATGACCTTGCCGTCATACAAGTCATCTCCTTTTATAATAACTTTATCGTAGAGCGAGATTGTCTCGCCGTTAAACAAAATACCTTCCTCCGGCTGAGTGTCGCAGATTACATAATCGTCGTCGGAATAGAGGATTGAGATTTGCTTGAACTGAACCTCGCTTCCGTAGAGCACATAAACGCCCTGAACCTTCTTTTGCTCCTTGTGAGAATTGTCGTTCTCGTCATAAGTGGTCTTTGTAACGTAATCATCGTGAATAGCGCGTTTGCTCACGCGAAGTCCCGTAAATGTTCCGAGTCCGATTTCGATAGGCTCTTGCCTTGCCTGCAAAAGACCGTTGTTCATATAGTCGCACTGCAAAATTACAAGCGCCTTACCGTCGGAGTTCTGGGTAATCTTATAAATCTCGGCAGGAATAGCCTCGGTGCTCGCCTCGGTCAAAAGTACCGTAACGGCGCTGTCCCAGATTGTAAGGTTCTGCGCCTCGTCGTGGCTGACCTCGCAGGCTACGTACCACTTTACGTTGCTGACAACCTTTCCTGCGGTGTTGTCAGGAACATCCGACTTCTTGATGTTTCTCAGTCCGTCCAAAGTCAGGTTGTCAATATCGGAATATTTTACGGCGTTTTCATAGCCGTCGCAGTACTCCGAGAAATATCCTGCCTTCGGGCTTTCAATAGAGCCTGTGCTCTTTCCTGCGGACGACCTGAGCGTTTCTATTTCAGCGGAGAGGTCGTTGATTTCCGCGTTAAAGTTTTTAAGGTTGCCTGTGTAGAGCAGTCTTTGGTTGATTGAAGCGAGCAGATTATCCGAGTCCGACTTTACGCCTGTTATATTGTGCTTATTGGCGTCGTCAAGGTAAGTAATCAGCTTGCTCTTGATGTTGTTGTTTATTATATCAAGGCTCATTGTGCCTGAGATTGTATTCTTCTGTATGTATTCAAGCGAGTCCTTTTTTGCTTGAAGCTTGTCAGCCATAGACTGCGCAATAGCGTCCTTCTCGTTGGAATAGACCTTCGCGATTTCTCCCTTGACGTTCACGGTGTCTCCGCTTGAACAGGAGTAGGACAAAATTCCGTTTGTGTTGTTCGGGATAATATTTTCATCGCGGATAATAAATCCGTTTGAATAGATTTTATCTGTAACGGTTACCATAACGGCGTTTTCCGTTGGGTACATATCAAAGTTTGCGCTTATAAGCAGATATGCAACATATACCACCGCAAGCACGGTAAGCGCCGCAACCAATATTCTTTTAAATAGCAGTTTATCCATAAGTCAATCCTTTGTCTGTAATTTGAACCGCCTGCTCAAAAAGCTGTTCAAATGATTCTGCTTTGTCGGGATACAGCCAGTTGATTTCCTTGTCACGCTTAAACCACGTGATTTGTCGTTTGGCGTATCTTCGTGTTTCCTGTTTTAACTTTTCAATACATTCTTCTAAAGGGAGCTCTCCTTTTAAGTAAGGAAAAAGCTCCTTGTAGCCGATAGCTTTTACGGAAGTAAAGCTAAGCTCTGAGTTGAAAACACGCTTTGCTTCCAAAACAAGCCCTGCCTCAACCATAAGGTCAACGCGCTTGTTAATTCGGTCGTAAAGCTTTTGTCTGTCCTCAAAGTTAAGTCCGAGCTTGATAGCGCTGTACGGACTTTCTTCGTTTTTTGAATTCTTATTTTGTTCGGTGATGGTAATGCCTGTGGTTTTATAAAACTCAATCGCGCGGATAATGCGTTTAGGATTTTTTTCTGTTTCAAGACGTTCAGCCGATTCTCCGTCAAATTTTCTGAGCATATCGAGAAGATAATCAACACCTTCGGTATAATATAATTCCCAAAGTTTTTCGCTAAGCTCGGTATCGCGCTGACTTTCGTGAAAGCTGATGTTGTTGAGGAGAGAATCGACATATAAGCCTGTTCCCCCGACAATAACCGGAATTTTACCTCTTGAGGAAATATCCTCAATACACTTCTTCGCGTCGTCAACAAACATCGCTACCGAATACGTTTGATTAGGTTCGAGAAAATCCATCAGGTGGTGCGGAATTCCCTGCATTTCCTCAACAGTGGGCTTTGCGGTAGCAATTTGCATACCCTTGTAAATTTGCATTGAATCCGCTGAGATTACCTCGCCGCCGTACCTTTTTGCAAGCTCAACGCCGAGCCTTGTCTTGCCTGAGGCGGTCGGCCCGACAACCGTGATTAATTTAATTTTGTTGTTCAAATAATCACGCCCTGCCAAACTGATTTTCAATCTCGGATTTTTTCATGGTAACGCAAATCGGTCTGCCGTGTGGGCAGTATCTGATTTGCGGATTATTTTCAAGCGTTTTGATAAGCTCAATGAGCTCGTCGGCGCTGTTCCTGTTGCCTGCCTTTACCGCGCTTCTGCAAGCGACATTTGCGTAAAACCAATCCATTTTCTCGGTGTAAATATCGGTTTTGCCCTGCGCGATATAACCTGCCATCTCGGTTATGCAGTCAGGTATTTCAGCCGCGTCGATATACTGCGGAGCGCTTCTGACAATCACAGTTGAATTGCCGAAGTCCTCAACGTCAAACGAACAGTCGGAGAACATTTGCAGATTATTGATCGCCGCGTCGTATTCGTTTTTGCCGAGGGTTACGGTGACAGGCTGCAAAAGAATTTGCGCGGAAGCGCCTGCCTTTTCCGCCTTGAGCTTTTCGTAAATAATTCTCTCGTGAGCGGCATGCTTGTCGATAAGAATCATCTCTTTTTTGTTTTTCTCGACGATTATATATGTGTCGAACAGTTCGCCAATGTACTTAATCTCATCCTCCTGCTCATCAAGCATAGTGGGAATTGAATTGTGATTTTCGGTAACAGTCAGCTCGCTGTTGTTTTCAATGTCAAGCTTTTGCTGAACAAAGTCTATTTCGGGCTCTGCCTCAATTGTTTCATCCTCGAAATCGGGGTCAATCAGCGGAATTTGCTGTTCCTCTCTCGCCTTTGCCTTGAATTCCTCAATCTTCTGCTCTTTAAGCTTTTCGTTTCTGACAGCCTGCTTTGAGTAAATCTCAAACGGATTGTCATTGTCTGAAACTCTGAGATTGTCAATATCGGGCTTAATGTCGAGCTCTGAGATAATATCGCTTTTAGGCTCGGGCTGATAAGGCTTTTTCTCAGGTGTAATCTGAGCCTTTGTCTTTTCTTCCTTTTGAATGATATATCCGCCGCTTGTGAACGGATTGAATTTTTTAATATCGTTAAAAGCGGTGTTATTCTTAAAGGTCACCTGCTTTTTGTTGTCGTTTTTAAGGAGCGAGGACTTTACGCCGTGATAAACCGCGTCGAAAACAGGGCGTTCGTTAACAAAACGCACCTCAATTTTTGCAGGGTGAACATTGACGTCGATCACCTCAAACGGAACGGTGATGTTTAGCACGCAGGACGGAAACTTTCCGACCATAATCGAGCCCTTAAAGGCCTCTTCAATCGCCGCCATTGCAGTTCTTGACTTAACGTAACGTCCGTTAATAAAGAAATTCTGCATATTGCGGTTTGGGCGCGAGTGAACAGGCTTTGAAACATAGCCTGAAATTTTTACGGAATTCAGCTCATAATCGACAGGGATTAAGCCGTTTGCAAATTCTCTGCCGAATACAGAATAGATCGCCGATAGCAGCTTGCCGTCACCGAAGGTCTTAAGCGACTGCTTGCCGTCTCGGATATATGTAAACGCGATTTCGGGATGTGAAAGCGCTGTTTTGTCAACTATATTCGAAACGCTGATACCCTCGGAGACGTCCTTTTTAAGGAACTTTGCCCTTGCAGGGATGTTGTAGAACAAATCGCGGATAATAAAAGTTGTTCCGACAGGACAGCCTGCGTCGTCGAGAGAAATTTCCTCGCCGCCTTCAATAATATAACTTGTTCCGACGTCCTCGCTTACGTTCCTCGTAATCAGCTGGAGCTTTGACACCGCGCTGATTGAAGCGAGAGCCTCTCCCCTAAATCCAAGGGTAGAAATATTGTTAAGGTCGTTTTCATACTTAACCTTACTTGTGGCGTGGCGGAGGAACGCGACCTTTACATCGTCACGCGCAATTCCGCAGCCGTCATCAGCGACGCGCATAAAGGTAGTTCCGCCGTTTTTTATCTCAACGGTAATGTTCTTCGCGCCTGCGTCTATTGAATTTTCAATCAGCTCCTTGATTACGGAAGCAGGTCTTTCAACGACCTCGCCTGCCGCGATAAGCTCTGCAACGTGCTTGTCAAGAACATTAATAACTCCCAATGCTGTCACCTGCCTTTATATCATATTCTTAAGTTCATATAGTAGGTTCATCGCCTCAATCGGTGTTAAGGTGTTGAGGTCAACGTTTTTAATTTTATCAATAACCGGACTTTGCGCAACTCCCAAAAGTGAAAGCTGTGCGTCCTCGTCGGGGTTTGATTTTTTAACAACGGTCTCTGCCCTGCCGCTTTCGAGCTCGGCTAAAATTTCCTTTGCCCTGCCGATAATCGTATTCGGCACGCCGGCCAGCTTTGCAACCTCAATACCGTAGCTGTCATCGGCTCCGCCGGGAACAATCCTGCGCAGGAAGGTGATGTCGTCACCGCGCTTTTTAACGGCGATGCTGTAATTCTTAACGCCGTCGAGCAAATCCTCCATAACCGTGAGCTCGTGGTAATGAGTTGCGAACAAGGTCTTTGCTCCGAGTTTTTTCTTGTCGGCGCAGTATTCGAGCACTGCACGCGCTATGCTCATACCGTCAAAGGTCGAAGTACCTCTGCCGATTTCATCCAAGATAAGCAGGCTTCTTGAAGTCGCGCTCTTTACAATATTCGCGACCTCGTTCATCTCCACCATAAAGGTTGACTGTCCCGAAGCCAAATCATCGGAAGCGCCTACCCTTGTAAAAATGCTGTCCACAATTCCGATTTGAGCGGATGAAGCAGGAACAAAGCTTCCGATTTGCGCCATCAAAACAATCAATGCAATCTGGCGCATATATGTGGACTTACCTGCCATATTCGGGCCGGTGATAATCGCCACACGGTCGGATTTGTTGTCGAGGTTAACGTCGTTCGGAACAAACGAAGCGTTCTTAAGCAAAAGCTCAACAACAGGATGGCGCGAGTCCTTAATCTTAATCGCCGTTGACTGTGTAACATCGGGACGTACATAGCGGTTGTCGGAAGCGACGTTCGCGAATGAAACAAGTACGTCCAAGGTCGCAATCGCCTTTGAGGTTCTCTGAATTCTCTCAAGACTGTCGGCAACCTTTAGCCTGATTTCTTCAAACAGCTTAAATTCAAGCGCTACCGAACGGTCTTTTGCGCCTAAAATTCTCGCCTCTACCTCTTTAAGGTCGGGGGTGATGTAACGCTCGCAGTTTGTAAGAGTTTGTTTGCGGATGTATGTATCAGGCACCATATTTTTATAGGAATTAGTAACCTCAATATAGTAGCCGAAAACTCTGTTATATCCAACCCTGAGCTTGGGAATTCCCGTAAGCTCCTTTTGCTCGGTTTCAATCTGAGCGAGGATATCCTTTGAGTTATTCATATCGTTGTTGATAACGTCAAGGTCAGAGTTGTAGCCCTGCTTAATCATTCCGCCTTCCCTGATTGTAAAGGGCGGCTGTTCGACAATGGCGCTGTCGATAAGCGAATGAATATCCTCGAGCAGGTCAATATTTTTATAAATCATCCTCAAATGCGATGCCTTGCACTCGCTTAAAAGGGATGAAATTTGCGGTAAATCCTTTACGGCTGAGCAGAGAGAACGCAAATCCCTCGCATTCGCAGAGCCGTAGACAATCTTTGTCATAAGCCTGTCGATGTCGAAAATGCCGGATAAATTCTCGGTAAGCTCCAAACGGAGAACCGTATTGTTGACAAGCTCCTCAACAGCGCTCTGACGGTTGTTGATTGTCGAAATATTCATCAACGGATGTTCAAGCCAAGAGCGGATAAGTCTCTTGCCCATCGCCGTCTTTGTCTTGTCGATTACCCAAAGGAGCGAGCCTCGCTTTTCCTTACTGAGCATAGTTTGAGTAAGCTCCAAATTGCGCTGGGTGTTGTAATCGAGCTTCATATACTGCGATTCGGAATAGGTGTCAATCTGATTAATGCGCTCAAGACCGTTCATCTGGGTTTCTTTAAGGTAATTAATCAGCGCGCCTACCGCGCAGATAACGTCGGGCTTGTCCTTGATTTTATCAAATTCACTGCCAAAATGCTCTGACGCGGTTTTTGAACAAAGAGTAAATCCGAACTTTTCGTCCTCGAGCAGCTCAACGCCTGCGGAAAGCTTTTGTTTAATAAAGCTCGGGAGTTGTTTAATCTCAATAATTTTTCCGCCGAGCAGAATTTCCTTGGGAGAGTAGCTTGAAAGCTGATTTATCAGTTTATTGTAGCTATCCTTACCGCTTATTTCGGTAGCGTTTAATTCTCCTGTAGAAATATCGCAAAAGCATACGCCGATAGTCTTATCCGAAGAATACAGACAGCAGATATAGTTATTCTTGCCTTCCTCGAGCATACTCTGCTCCATAACCGTACCGGGGGTGATTACGCGGATAACGTCGCGCTTAACAAGTCCCTTGGCGGCTTTTGGATCCTCGGTCTGCTCGCAGATTGCAACCTTATAGCCGCGTGATACAAGCTTTGCGATATAGCCCTCGCAGCTGTGGAACGGAACTCCGCACATCGGAGCGCGTTCCTCCTGTCCGCAGTCCCTGCCTGTAAGTGTAAGCTCAAGCTCACGTGAAGCAGTCAAGGCGTCGTCGTAAAACATCTCGTAAAAATCACCGAGACGGTAAAACAAAATACAATCCTTGTTGGCTTCTTTAATTTCAAAATACTGCTGCATCATCGGGGATAACTGAGCCATTAGCCTACACTCCTTTCAAAAATTTCCGGTGAATTAATCAGCCGCAGCCGCCGCAGGTTGAGCAGCTGCCTGTGCAGTTCTCATCGTAATCGGCAGTCTCGGGATCTCCGCCCTCTGCGCTCTGAGAAATAATTGCGTTAACGCGATTGATTACCTTATCAAACTCGCCCTTAGCCTCGTTATATGCAATCATATGCTCGTTGGACATAATCTGCGAATAAACCTCGCGCATATCTGTGTTGAGCTTGTTGAGCTTGTCCTGATCTCTGTCCTTTTTCTGAGCTTCCTCGTTAATAGAAAGTCTTACGATATTAAACTGACCGATAAGGTTCTGAAGCTCTGCGTCAGCGTCGGCTTCGCTCTGAACCTTGTGCAGCTTAATGTAAGCCTTCTCCTGCTGAATTGCTTTTCCTAATTCTCTTGCAAGTGCTATTGTGTCCATAAATATACCTCCGTATTTTTAATCTTCAACAAGCTCGCCCTTTAATATCCAATTACGGGCGCTTGTGATTTTTGCTTTTTGGAATGTGCCTATCAAATCTTTATCGCCGTTAAGCTCAACAATTATATTGCCGCTTGTACGGGCGTTTAATTCACCTGTTTTTTCTTTTACGCTCTCGATGAGCACCTTTTCGGTCTTGCCGACCATTGAGGAACAGCGCTTGGCGGCGATTTCCTCCTGAACGTCAAGCAGCTCTTGGAACCACTTGGATTTTTCCTCGGCAGAGATTGGATCGTCCATTTTCTCCGCAGGAGTTCCCGCTCTGGGAGAGAAAATAAAAGTAAATAAAGAAGTAAACTCAACCTCGCGAATAAGCGATAAAGTCTCCTTAAAGTCCTCGTATGTTTCTCCCGGGAAGCCGACAATTATATCGCTTGTGAGCGAAACGTTTTCGATTTTCTCCTTGGCGTATGAGATAATATCGAGGTACTTTTTGCGGTCGTAGTGGCGGTTCATCGCCTTTAATATCCTGTCCGAACCGCTTTGGAACGGCAAATGCAGGTGCTTAGAAATATGCTTCGACTGAGCAATAGCGTCAATCAGCTCTTTTGAACAGTCCTTCGGGTGGGATGTCATAAACCTCAACCAGTAATCGCCGTCGATGCTGTCAATCTCCGAGATAAGCTGAGCAAAGCTGACGGGGTTTTCAAGCGTTTTGCCGTAGGAATTTACGTTTTGACCGAGCAAGGTGATGTCCTTGTAGCCGCTTAAAATCATATCGCGCGCTTCGGAAACGATAATATCCTTTTCGCGGCTTCTTTCCCTTCCCCTTACATACGGAACAACGCAGTATGTACAGAAGTTGTTACAGCCGTACATAATCGGGAGCCAGCCCTTGAAGTTACCGTCACGGTGGGTCGGAATTCCCTCGTAAATCTTTTTATCATCGTTGCCGCGCTCAAAAACACGCTTGCCGTTAACCAGCGAGCTGTACATAAGCTCGGGAAAATGGTGAAGCGAGTGAGTGCCGAACACAAGCCCTACAAAAGGAAAGCTCTTGTAAATTCGGTTTGCAACGTGCTCCTGCTCCATCATACAGCCGCAAAGAGCTATTAAAATCTGCGGATGTCTGCGCTTGATATTCTTTAGCGCTCCGACGTTGCCGAAAACTCTGTCCTCGGCATGCTCCCTGACGGCGCAGGTGTTGAAAAGAATAAAGTCGGCATTTTCGGGTTCTTCCGTAAAATCAAAGCCCGATTTGCTGAGCATTCCCTTAATCTTCTCGCTGTCGGCAACATTTTGCTGACAGCCGTATGTGCGGACGAACGCGAGCGGTTTTTCGCCGCGCTTGCGAATCTCCATAATTTCGGAGATAAGCTTCATATATTCAATTTGTTTTTCAGACAGTTTATCGGACTTAACAGTGTTAACAGCCAAATAAACGCCTCCTAACCCATTTTATCTATTATCCAAAGTATTATATCACAGATTGGAAGGCATTTCAATAACTTATCACTGTTTTATCACAATATTTTGAAAAAATGTATTAATACACCAACCGATTACCACCATATGTTGTGGGAATCTCCCCTACGATTACCGACTGAGCAAGCTCGTAATCCGTGTCGAAGGTCATTTCACCGCTGTGGTCGACAGAAGCTGTCACAATATGTGAAGTGATTATAAGGCGGATATGGTGAATTGTCTGGTTGATTCCGGCGCTTTCAAAGGTGCTCTCAATCCTTGAATTGAAGTTGCCCGTCAGGCAGAAAGTCAGCGGAATATGAGGACCGAGATTTGACAATAAGGTCAATCCCGTAAACGCTCCGAGAGGTATTTCCATTTTGGAATGCTTTATTTTTGCGACCTCATCCTGAGCGGACTTTGTAACAGCCGCCTTGAAAATATTGATATTCTTTGAGTTAGTCTCGATTGATTTCACACTGCCGTCGCCTGAGTATTTTACAACGGCAAAATCACCGTAATCATAATCAAGCTCATTTAGAGTATTCTGCACTGCGTCGGACAGCGCGTCGGTTGTAATCTGCCCTGCAAAGTTCACTATGTAATCCTGAGAAAAATCCGACGCCTTTCCCTCAAACGCCCGAACGGTAAAAACAATAAGCATAGCAGTTGCGATAATTACGCAGTACAGCCTTATTACAGCAATTCCCGAGCGGCGTTTGGTTCTTCTGTAAAGCAAAAAATCACCCCTCGTACATAATACACGAGAGGTGATGTTAGGTGATATTTTATTTTTTCTCTTCTTCTTTATCTGCGTCGTCAGCCTTTTCATCAGCCTTGTCGTCGGTTTCGACATCACAGCCCGAGCAACCCTCGCAGCTCTGATTACATTCGTCAACTTCGTCATCAAAAAGACCGGAAAAATCAAACTCCAAAAGCTCGCCGCAGTTGGGGCACTCAATCTCGCCCTCAAGCAGAACGTCCTCTGAAACATTGATTTTCTCTCCGCAAGCGCCGCAGGTTACCTCATAAAAAGGATTATCCTCGTCGTCGTATTCATCATACTCAACTTCAGCGTCATCGTACAGCTCAGACTCAACCTCGGACAAATCCTCGTCAATCTCGTCAACCTGGTCGGCAAGCTCGTCGTAACGCTCCTCCATATCGGTAAGGTCGTAAGCGATATCATCAAGCAAATCGACAATAGCGTTAATCACCTTAACCTCGGGTTTACTCTGATCAAGCGCAAGACCTTCTGCAAGACCTTTGATATAAGCTATTTTTTCAGTAATAGTCATATTAAAACCTCTTATGCTCTGCCCATATATTCGCCGGTTCTGGTATCAATCTGGATAACCTCGCCCTCGTCGATGAAGAGCGGAACCTTAATTTCAGCACCTGTCTCGAGAGTAGCAGGCTTAGTGGCGTTTGTAGCTGTGTCGCCCTTAAAGCCGGGATCGGTCTTAGTAACCTCAAGCTCTACAAAGTTAGGCGGCTCTACGCCGAAAACATTGCCCTTGTAGGAGAGAATTTTACAAACCATATTCTCCTTAACGAACTTAAAGCTGTCACCGAGAACGCTCTTGTTAATCGGAATCTGCTCCCAAGTCTCGGTGTCCATAAAGTAATAAAGGTCGCCGTCGTTGTAGCTGTACTCCATA
>OCTW013396694.1_pt1 | contig 11034 bp, 13 predicted proteins | sample 1539671 | NCBI WGS metagenome assembly OCTW01 (sample SAMN02144230, study PRJEB22623) | gut metagenome | biome: sheep rumen | host: Ovis aries | place: New Zealand | reverse complement strand
AAGAGATCGTACATAACGCCCGGTTCAGCGGAAACATTCATGATAATTTCCTTGGTAATGTCTTTGTCATCATCGTCGCTGCTGCAAGAGACGAGGGAGAAAGCAGCAAGCATCGCAAAGGCGAGTCTCCAAATTTTCATTGTTGTCATTTCTGTTATGTTTTATACGTTAATGTTCTGTCTATATAAACGCGAGTCGTCGGAAATCTTGCATCGTAGGGCGTTAAACTTTACTAATCGCAGGGCATAAAGATGGCGCGAGTCTGATTCCACATCCGCTATAGAGGCATCTTGTCGTTAAACGCAGCACTAAAGTAAGTGAAAAATCTGGCATGACAAAATCCTGAGCAACTTTTTGTTGCTCAGGAACTTATAAATAATGTTAAACTAAAATGCTGCGGAATTTAGGTAATATTCAAGCCTTTTCTTCGGCTTTGGCTTCTTCGGCCTTTGCCTCGGCTTCGTCCTGCTCGGTCATGGCCTGGCTGTCGGCGAAGTCAGTGATGCCAGCCTCGATGAGGATGTTGTACCACTGAATGAGCTTTTGGATGTGGGAGTTCTTGACGCGCTCGCGGTCCCACTCAGGCAATACCTTTGTGAAGTAATCGTGGAGCTCGTCGGCACTGGCCTTCTTTGGGTCGATACTGGCTTTCTTGCCCTGCTCTATCTGCTTCATGCTCTCGAGGATGGTGGGCAGGGGCACGTCGTCGCTCTCGGTATACATGGCAATGTCGGCCAAAGAGGTGATACGGTCAGTGGCAAAGGCTGGCTGGCGGCGATGGGTGGCGTCAAGGGCCTCAACGATGAGGTTGTTCTTACCGCGGGACAGAAGTTTGTAAAGGCCGGGCTTGCCGGCAATAGCTAAAATGGTTTGTTGCATAAATGTTCTGTTATAATGTTTGATAGTTAATCGATAATTCTTCTAATAGGGCGTCTAATTGCTGGTCAATGTCGGCTTGGCCGTCGTTGACAATCTCGTAGTGGGCCATCTGGCGGACATGCTCCTGTGGCCACTGACGCTGCACCCACTGCAGGGCCTGGGGGCGGCTGATGGCATCGCGATGCATGATGCGCTCCAGGCGCACCTCCAAGGGCGCAGTGACAACGACAACGCGGTCGACATAGCGGTTAGCGCCGGATTCAAACATGATAGCGCTCTCCATCCACTGGCGGCCGCTGGCTATGAAGTCATCGAAGACGGCGGGGTGGACGATGGCGTTGACCGCACGCTGGTTGTCGTCAGAAGCCAGCAGAAAGCGGCTGACGGCGCCCTTGTTGAGCTTACCGCCATCATAGGTGTTGGGGCCGATGAGCGCTGTGAGCCGTCGGCGCAGTTCTGCTGAGGTGCGCATCAGGCGCTTGGCCGCGGCGTCGCAGTCGTAAACCTCGATGCCACGCAGTGCCAGTCGCTGTGCAACGAAACTCTTGCCACTGCCGATGCCTCCCGCTAATCCTATTTTCATCATGCTTAATTCTCCTCAATAAGATAGTCTACCTCGGTGGTGACGAGTGCGGGGCGCGTGACGCCAACGGGGAAAAGTTGCAACTGCAAGGGACATTTCTCTGACTTGCCGTCGCGGATGTCGTTGTAGTCGGCAACGACGGCGAAGTCATGAGGGGTGAGCGTACGATAGACGTTGATACCGGTGACAAATCTGACAGCAACTTTGGCGGGGAACATACGCAGTGTCTTACCCTTAGGCATGTTGATAGCCTTGATGGGTATGTTTTCCATGCTCTCCTCAGTGAGCACATCAGTGCAGAAGGTAATTTTTACCTGGTTGGGAACCATCTTGACACCCTCCATGCGCTGCAAACGGCAGTCTGTGTGAAGCGTGTCGCGGAAGCCTACCTGATTGAGCGGCTCGGTGTAGACCATACGTATGCTGTCAAGCTTTTCCTCAGAGGCGTAGACGGTGACGCTGTCAGGCGAGTAACTTACGCTGCTGAGGAAGTAGAGATGCTCAGGAATGACACGGCCACGCCAACGCACAGGCACCCGCTTGTTGGCACCGGTGTTGTAGAAGAAATGCAGCTTTTCGGGCTTGATGCTGACAATCTTCGTAGAGTTAGCCATGTGCTGTTGCAGGATTTTCGTCAGTTCGCTATTGCTGATGCTGCCGTTGCCGCTGCCCTGGTCGTAATGCTTGAAGTTGGCCTCAACGTTTTTCAGTATGTCGCCATACATGTATGTCAGCAGCAACATGCCGCGGTCGCGCAGGGTGACGCGCAGGGTGTCACTCTCGTCGCTGGTGAGCATGACGTCATCGGGTACGTTGACTATGCGCACAGGCACGCTAATCTCCTGTTCATAGCTCTCGTTGAGTGTCATCAGTAGCCAGAAGACGCCAGAGAGCAGGAGGAAGAACATGAAGATAAGGAACTCCCTGTTAGCACGGCTAAAAAAGAAGTTCCTGACTGTATTGAAAAGTGTAATCAACTGGCTCATCAGCGTGCGGGCTGTGGGGCGCTTTAGCGCTGCTGCAGATGTGGCGGCAACGCACTATTTCTGCTGCAAGGGTGCGGCGGACATGTCCTTGAAAACGTAACTGCGGTCAACGGTGATAATCACGTCGCGCGCAATCTTCACCTCAACAGTGTTCTTGGCAAGGTCGATGCTCTTGACGGTGCCGTAGATGCCGCCGCCGGTGACCACCTGAGTGCCCTCGGTGAGCGAGTTCTGGAACTGCTGAATCTCTTTCTGCTTCTTCTGCTGCGGGCGGATCATGAAGAACCACATGATGGCAAAGATGGCCACCATCATCAGAATCATCGACATGCCGCTGCCGCCTTGTGCTGCCTGGGCAGCTAAAAACAATTTAATCATTTTACTATTTTGCTATTTACTGTTTCACTATTTCACTTCGCGATTTCACGATGAACAGTGTAGTGATTTTAATTTTTCAATTTTTCTAATTTTTAATTTTTCATGCCGGCCTACTCTTTCATCTGTTTTACCATGCGCCCGGACTTAATAAGGTGGCGGGCAATGGTGTCGAGCATGCCGTTGATATAGCCGCCACTCTTGGGTGTGGAATAGAGCTTGGCCATATCGACGTACTCGTTGATGGTAACGCTGACGGGGATGGTGGGGAAGGTGAGCATCTCGGCAATGGCTATCTGCATGAGAATGACATCCATGTAGGCCAGGCGTGAGAAGTCCCAGTTGCGGGAGGCCTCACTCATGTAGCGCTGATACTCGTCGGCATTGAGGATGGCGGCGCGGAAGAGCTTGCGGGCGTATTCGCGGTCTTCTTCGCTGTCGAACTCGGGCAGCAACTCCTGTCGCGGACCGTTCTGCTCGTCAAAGCGCTTGATGGTCTTCAGTACAAAGGTGTCGACTACCTCCTTGTCGTCGTTCCAGTAGAGACTCTGGTCTTCAAGAAGGGCGTCGAGGTCGTCGTTCTCCTGGATAAATGTGCGGTAAATCTTGCGCCACAGCTCGCGGTCAACCTCATAGTTGTCTTCGCGGCTGGCCATGTAGTCCTGATAGAGCTGGCTCTGCTCTAACTGCTCTAGAAACTTGCCCACGAACTCCGGTTCGTCTACCCATGAGTATTTCTGATTGCTCATAAACTCGCTGAGCTGGCGGTTCTCAGCCAGCTGAAGCGTAAAGCGGTTATAGGCGAAGCGTGTGGAAGGCTTCGCCAAACCTTCGCGGCGCGCTTTATTCTCTGCAATCTCCAGCCGCCGCTGGGCTTCTTTGGCAACGGCTACCATGAACGCTAACAGGTAGTTGTACAGGTCGTAGGCCTTTGACAGACTGAAGAATAGCTCCTTCTCGGCCGTATCGATGTTCTTGTTGCCGTTTTGATAGTACGCATAGGTTAACTGAACAATCTTGATGCGTATGATTTCTCGGTTTATCATGCTCTTATGCTTTGTTTCGACTGCAAAAATACTCATTTTCCGCTGATTATGCAAGAAAAAAACACTCTTTTTGAATTTTAGCCTTTTAATTTTTTAGTTTTTCATTTTTTCTTTGTACCTTTGCACCCGCTTTCCGCGAAGGAGGCGCACCGTGTGATGGTGAATTAACAACAAACATTATTAATTTAGAGTAACACATTATTAAAGGTTATGAAAGAAATCAATGTCAGCGGTCAGGTACGTACCGCTACCGGCAAGAAGGCATCTAAGCTCTTGCGCAAGGAGGGACTTGTTCCCTGCAATCTGTATGGTGAGAAGAAGGGTGAGAACGGTCTGCCCGAGGCACTGGCTTTCCAGGCATCGTTCTCCGAGCTGCGCAAGGCTATCTATACGCCTCACGTGTATGTGGTGAACCTGACCATCGACGGCAAGGAGCACAAGGCCATCATGAAGGAGTTGCAGTTCCACCCCACGACGGACGCCCTGCTGCACGCCGACTTCTTTGAGATTAACGATACGAAGGACATCACCGTAGGTATTCCTGTCAACCTCACCGGTCATGCTCAGGGTGTGCGTGATGGTGGTCGCCTGAACCTCTCAATCCGCAAGATTGACGTTACCGCTCCTTATAAGAACATTCCTGAGAAACTGGACATCGACGTTACTGACCTGCAGCTGGGTAAGGCTATCAAGGTGGGTTCACTGCAGTTTGAGGGCCTCAAGATTGCTACCTCGCCCGAGGTGGTCGTCTGCTCTGTGAAGGCTACTCGTGCATCGCGTGCTGCCGCTGCAGCCACAGAGTAATAATTTAATATGGACAAGTATTTGATTGTTGGCTTGGGCAACGTTGGTCCCGACTATGAGTTGACCCGCCACAATACAGGATTTATGGTGTTGGACGCTTTTGCTAAGGCGTCCAATACTGTTTTCAGTGACCGACGCTACGGCTTCGTGGCCGAAACGTCGCTGAAGGGCCGCAAGGTGGTGCTGCTCAAGCCGTCGACGTTTATGAACCTCAGCGGCAATGCTGTGCGCTACTGGCTGAACAAGGAGAACATTGACCAGCAACGTATGCTCGTGGTGAGCGATGACGTGGCACTGCCAGTAGGGCAGTTTCGCCTGAAGGCCAGCGGCTCTAACGGAGGCCACAACGGGTTGGGGCATATTCAGCAGCTCATAGGCCAGAACTATCCGCGCCTGCGCATGGGTATTGGCAACGATTACCCGCAGGGTGGACAGATTGACTGGGTGTTAGGCCGCTACAACGACGAGCAGCTGCAACAGCTGCAACCCGCCATCGACGTAGCCGTGGATATCATCAGGAGTTTCGTGCTGGCTGGCATTGACATCACCATGAACCAGTATAACAAGTTGGGGAAGGGGAAAGGGAAAAGTGAATAGTGATAAGTGAATAGTGATAAGTGAATAATTTGCTACCGCATGGACGAAGCAAGAATAGACAAGTGGCTATGGGCAGCGCGCATTTTCAAGACGCGCACTATTGCTGCCGATGCCTGTAAGAATGGCCGAGTGACGGTGAACGGCACGCTGGTGAAGCCTTCGCGCATGGTGAAGGTGGGCGATGAGATTGGCGTGCGCAAGGCGCCGGTGACTTACACCTTCAAGTTGCTCAAACCCATTGAGCAACGAGTGGGGGCGAAGTTGTTGCCGGAGATTTACGAGAACATCACCGCTGCCGACCAGTATGAACTGCTGGAGATGAACCGTATCAGCGGTTTCGTCAACCGTGCCCGTGGCACTGGACGTCCCACGAAAAAGGACCGCCGCGCCATGGATGCCTTTGTCGGCCCCTCGCTCGAAGGAAGCTACGGCGACTGGGAGGGCTTCGACTTTGACGATGAAGAGGATGAATAATAAATCAATAATCAACAACATGGATAGAAAGCAGGAGCATCTGAAAGCCCTGGGCCGCGAAACCGGCTATCTGAATACCTATGCACCAGAGGTGCTGGAAACATTTGAGAACAAGCATCAGGGCAACGACTACTGGGTGCAGTTCAATTGCCCGGAGTTCACATCGCTGTGTCCCATCACGGGACAGCCCGACTTCGCGGAAATCAAAATTATGTACATCCCCGCTGAGCGGATGGTAGAGTCGAAGAGCCTGAAGCTATATCTCTTCTCGTTTCGCAACAACGGTGACTTCCACGAAGACTGTGTCAACATCATCATGAAAGACCTGGTAAAGCTGATGGCTCCCAAGTATATCGAGGTCATCGGTCTGTTTACCCCTCGCGGCGGTATCAGCATCTATCCCTATGCAAACTATGGAAAGCCCGGCACCAAATATGAGAAGATGGCCGAGCAGCGCATGCTTAATCATAGGGTTATATGATTGAAGTACTCAACGCCGTCAACGATGCCCTCTGGGGCTATGTCATCATCGCTGCCCTTGTCGGCGGCGGCTTTTGGTTTACGTGGCGCACGCGCTTCGTGCAGTTTCGCATGGTGGGCGAGATGCTGCGGCTGCTCACCGACTCGGCGGGACGCCCGGAGGGACATGAGCGTCACATCTCGTCGTTTCAGGCTTTCGCTGTGTCGTTGGCATCGCGTGTGGGCACAGGCAACCTCGCCGGCGTGGCTACGGCCATAGCCGTTGGCGGTCCTGGCGCAGTCTTCTGGATGTGGGTGATGGCTCTCGTAGGGTCGGCGACGGCCTTTGTGGAGTCTACCTTGGCGCAGCTTTTCAAGCGACGTCATAGTGAGTCGTTCATCGGCGGACCTGCCTACTATATCGAGCACGGACTGCATCGCCACTGGATGGCAGTATTATTTGCTGTACTGATAACCGTCACCTTTGGACTGGCCAACAATTCGGTACAGACTAATACCATCTGTGGCGCCATGGAGGGTGCTTTTGGGTGGAATCCCAAGGTGGTGGGCTTAGTACTGATGGTCGTCACTCTTGGAGTCGTCTTTGGCGGCATACAGCGCATCGCACGTGTCAGCTCGGTGCTTGTACCCGTGATGGCGGTGGGCTATTTTCTGCTGGCTGTGGTGATTATCGTCATGAATATTGAGCACCTGCCGCATGTGCTGAAGGTGATTATCGATAGTGCCTTCGGACTGGAGCAGGCCGTTGGCGGCACTGTCGGGGCGGCTATCATGAACGGTGTGAAGCGCGGACTTTTCTCAAACGAGGCCGGCGAGGGCAGCGCACCTAACGCGGCGGCAACGGCGGCCGTGTCGCATCCCGTGAAGCAGGGACTTATCCAGGCACTGGGTGTGTTTACCGACACGCTGGTGGTCTGTTCATGTACGGCGTTTATCATCCTTATCAGTGGGGTCTACAGCCATCCTGAACTGGATGGCATCATGCTGACACAGGTGGCTTTGGAGAGTGAGGTGGGCGCCTGGGGACCAGTGTTTGTTGCCGTGGCCATATTGCTGTTTGCATATTCCAGCATGATTGGCAATTATTATTACGGCGAAGCTAACGTGCGCTTTATGACGTCGAGCGCTAAAGCCTTGACAGTGTATCGTATCCTTTCCGGTGGAGCAATGGTGATGTTTGGTGCCCTGGCTTCGCTCGGCACCGTGTGGAGCATCATCGACTTGTGCATGGCTCTTCTCACGGCCTGCAACCTGGTGGCTATTTTCTCGCTGGGAAAATATGCCTTCCGGCTGCTCGACGACTATCGTCAGCAGAAACGGCAGGGTATTGCCAGTCCCGCCTTCCACCGTCATCAGTTGCCGGAACTGGAGGGTGATATTGAGTGTTGGGAGTAATAGCCCTGCACTCTGTCCTTAAACTTCAGGGCCATCGTGTCGGGGCGCAGTAAGAGGAGCGCTGCCGTGTCGCTGCTGGTGATGAATACATTGCCCAAGCTGTCGCGCGACGTCTCACTGAGAATCAGTTTGCCGTTGTAAAGGTGCCACCGGCGATAGCGCTTTATCTTTGGATAGACTACCGGACTGTTCTCGTCGGTAGCTATAGAGTAGGAGATACTGCTGATGGGGCGCGCGGTGTTCTCACCTTTAAGTTCAATGCCAAATTCGCGGGGCTGTAGTATAGAGCGCAGCACGGAGTCACGCTTCAGCGAGTGATTAGCACGCTCGCTACTGCTCATGCCGGCACGTTCGCGCAGCGTGGGGGCAGCTAAGAAACACCACCGGCCTTTCAGTGCCTCTACATTGACTACCATATCGCCCACCTTGGGGTTGGAGGCATTGGGGATGATGGCTATGACGTCGCCAATTTTCATGCGTCCGAACACCTGGTGCTGTTTCGACGCTGCAAGAATATTCATCGTGTCGGGGTCGGCGCTGATAGTTGGCAGGTATATCAGAATGGTGTCGTTGCAGCCATCGCAGGCGATGCCATAGATAGTGGAATCGCCCGGCAAAGTGTTTGGCACAATAGCTAAAGAGTCAGCAACGCCTGCGGCAGCACGCTCGTCGTGCTTGCTGCCACAGGCGCACGTCAGCAATACGGCGCCAATAATCAAGAATTGTCGTATATGGTTTTTCAACGTTTCAATCCTTCAATCCTTCAATCCTTCAATTCTCCCTTAGTCGGCAGCCTCAAACTCCTCAAGGAATCGGGTGTCGTTCTCAGAGAACAGACGCAGGTCATTGACGCGGTACTTGAGGTTGGTGATACGCTCCACGCCCATGCCGAAGGCATAGCCGGAGTAAATCTTAGAGTCGATGCCGCACTGCTCCAAGACGTTGGGGTCTACCATGCCGCAGCCCAGGATTTCTACCCAGCCCGTGTGCTTGCAGAATCCACAACCCTTGCCGCCGCAGATGAAGCACGAGATGTCCATCTCGGCCGATGGCTCGGTGAAGGGGAAGTACGAGGGACGCAGGCGGATCTTGGTGTCGGCGCCGAACATCTCGCGGGCGAAGCTGAGCAGCACCTGCTTCAAGTCGGTAAACGATACGTTCTTGTCGATATACAGACCCTCTACCTGGTGGAAGAAGCAGTGTGCGCGGGCAGTGATGGCCTCGTTGCGGTAAACACGGCCGGGGCAGATGACGCGGATGGGAGCTGTCAGCTTACCGTCCTCAGTGTGCATCTGCTCCATGACGCGGGCCTGCACACTGGAGGTGTGCGAGCGTAGCAGGATGTTCTTTGTCACGTCGTTAGGATGCTGCGATACGAAGAAGGTGTCCTGCATGTCGCGAGCGGGGTGGTCGGCGGCAAAGTTCATCTTGGTAAACACGTGCAGGTCGTCCTCCACCTCGGGACCGTCGGCCAGTACAAAGCCCATGCGCGAGAAGATATCGATAATCTCGTTGGTAACGATGGTCAGCGGGTGGCGGGTGCCTAACTTCACAGGGTAGGGCGTGCGTGTCAGGTCGATGGCCTCGCTACCCGTCTCCTGTGTCTCACATTCCTCACGAAGGGTGTTGATACGTTCAGTGGCCATCTGCTTCAATTCATTGATTTTCATGCCGACGGTTTTCTTCTCGTCGGCGGCCACATTGCGGAAATCATTCATCAGGGCTGTAATCTCACCCTTCTTGCTGAGATACTTCAGGCGGAGTTGTTCCACCTCGTCAGCATTCTTTGCACTTAGTTCTTGCACTTCTTTCAACAGTGCATCAATCTTGTCAAGTAACGACATTGTTATTGGACTATTTTACTATTTTAGTATTTTACTATTTTGCGGCTGCAAAGGTACGAATAATTTTTGTATTTCGCACCTTTATTGCCTGTGAATATTTTGGGCATCAGTCGTTTTCGGGTCTGATGCCTAACTTCTGGGCAGCCATATTGAGATAAATCTTCTCGGCCATGGTGGTTTTCTCGTCCATAGCGGCTAAGGCTTTCATAGCGTCGTAAGCCTCTTGGGCGGCTTCGCGGTCGGTGGCTAGCAGGTCGAAATCTACGTCGTAGCTCTGTTCCGACGTGATATTGCCCAGCAGTTCAAGTTTGTCCTGAGCGTCAATCTTGGTGCGGGCAATGCGCTGTTCTATCAGTTTATGCTTCTCTGGCGAAACCTCATCGTTAATCTTTCCCATGTTGATAATAGCCTCGATGATGGCTTTTTGTACCAGCTTAGGGTTATGCTCGGCTTTGTCGGCTTTGACGAACGATGCTCTGATATTGGCCATTTCTATAGAGTCAATTGCGCCGTCGTCGAAGAGGTGACGCTGGGCCTGCAATTGACGGCGCAGACGGTTGGCGCCGCGACGGAAGGTGAGCAACGTCAGACCTCCGGAGAAAAGACCGCCGGCAAGAGGTATCAGGCGGCCTACACCCTTGGCAAAGCTGTCTTTCGTCAGCCGTGTGCCTATCATCTTGGCTATCTGGCTGACGATGGGGTAGAGGGCCATCTTTGTCAACGCTACGCGTGGCAGGCGGGTGACTGCATTCTCAGCCACGGCCTTAGACAACTCACCCAAGCCTTTCTCAGCAACAGGGGCTCCCATCATCACCCCCATGAAGATGGTCAGCAGGTCGCTGGACGTGGCGCCCAGCTCCTCGTCGTCTGTTTTCTCGGCGGTGTCATCGTCGGCAAAGAAGTCGGGGTAGCCGTAGAGGTAGGCCAGCTTCTGAGAGAGTACGAAGACATGATAGAAATACTGTGTCAGGTCAGCGGGCAGTGTGGCGGCCATAGCCAGTCCGCCGGGCAGTCCGGCAAGAGCCGACGTGGTGGTGGCCAATGTTGTGTGGTAGGCCACACACTGCTTGGCTAACTTGTCGACCACCTGTTCCGACACTACAGTATAGGGCCTTACGCTGCCAATCATCTGTAGCCGCGACTGGTTGCAGTAAGGACGCAGCTCCTTGCGCAGAAAAACTATTCTGTCTACTTTGACGCCCGGCATCTTCAGCACCGTCGTCAGTATCTTACTCCAAACTAAATTCTCCTTGTCCAACATCTTGTCTATTTACAATTTGACGATTTACTATTTACAATTTGACGAGTTTCTCATTCCTCATTTAGCATAGCGTTTCATCAGGCTGTAGGCCTTGTATAGTCCTAATTCACCGGCTTTGCTCAGGTCGCTAATGCCCTCAGCATGCTGACCGCTATCAATGCGTGCCAGTCCGCGGTTGTAGTAAGCTTCCGCCAGACGGCCGTCCAGGGCCAGTGCCTGTGTGTAGTCCTCTATGGCACGGGCATAGTCTTTACGCTTCACATAGACGTTGCCTCTATTATAATAAAGGTACGCGTTACGCGGAGCATGG
>OCTW011487777.1_pt1 | contig 11036 bp, 9 predicted proteins | sample 1539671 | NCBI WGS metagenome assembly OCTW01 (sample SAMN02144230, study PRJEB22623) | gut metagenome | biome: sheep rumen | host: Ovis aries | place: New Zealand | reverse complement strand
GACCAGCTGGATACCATGTTCCGTATGCAGTGGGTTGAGATAGAGAAATATGTCAAGCGTGACCGTGAGCAGCAGAAATACAGCAGCCTCATCAGCCGTGGTTTCTATATGCCCAAAGTTATTAACGAGCAGGTGTCTGCCTATGGCGCGGAGGCTTCGAACATTCGCGTGGCGGCGCTGGCGTTCAACACTGTGAGCGACGAAGAGGCTCCGGTGAGCGATGCCGATTTCAAGGCCTACTACAACGAGCACCGCGCCGAGTTCCGAATTCAGGAAGAAATGCGTGAGTTGGAGTTCATTACATTCCCCGTCAACCCGACCCCCGAAGACCTTGCCGACATTCAGAACGAGGTGCAGAAAGTGTGGGAAGAGTTTCAAACGGTGCCTGCCGAGGAGATTGCATTCTTTGTCAATGCCGAATCGGATCGCAGCTATGACTCTTCCTATGTGAAGGCTGCCTCTTTCAAAGCGCCTTTTGATGAGCAGATTGCAGCCTCCAAGGAGGGTGATATGTTGGCTCCGGTTATGGCCGGTGGCGAGTGGATGATGGCTAAGGTGATGGGAAGTGCTGTGCGTCCGGACAGTCTGCGTGCCAGTGTGGTGTATATTCTCAACAGCAATGCCGGCGGAGGAATTACCCGTAGCGACGAGCAGGCCAAACACTTGGCTGATAGTGTGCTGGCACTGGTCAACGGGAACAAGATGAGTTTTGAGCAGGCTGTGGAACAGTTCAGTGACGACCCGCAAAAAGGAGAAACAAAGGGTGATATGAACTGGCAACTTGATGGAGGTTATGGTTTCCTGAATGAGCAGATTGTAAACACTCCTGTTGGAAACAGTTTCCTCTTTACCCATCCGCAGGGTGTGGGATATTTTGTGGTGAAGGTCACCGACAAGACTCCTGCCAACAAGAAATATCGTGTAGCGCTGATTACCAGAGAGATTGCTGCCTCTAACAACACAAACCGCGCTATTTATAACGAGGCCAACCGCTTTGCGGGTCAGAACCGCAGCATCGAGGCATTTGAGACAGCTGCCCGTGAACAAAACCTGCAGGTGCGCAGTGCACGTGTGGGGCTGATGAGTGACAATATGGCCGGTGTTCCCAATGCGCGTAGCATTGTGCAATGGGCTTACAATGAGGACACCAAGATGGGTACCGTGGCAGACCAGGTCTATGAGTGCGACGGAATGTTCGTTGTAGTGGCTCTGAAAGACGTATACAAAAAGGGCTATGCCACCCTCGACCAGGTGCGTCCGATGATTGAATCGCAGGTGCGCCTTGAGAAGAAAGCCCAGGTGTTGATGGATCGTGCCACGACTGCTCTAAAGGCAGGACAGGATATTGCTTCGGTGGCTGTGGCATTGAATGTCGCAGTAGATACTCTGGAAGGTGTCTCGTTTGGCGACTATAACCTCCAGAAATTCGGTATGGAACCTAAGGTTTTGGCCGCCGTGGCTGCCACCAAGAGCGGCATTGTGGGGCCTGTAAAGGGCGCCAACGGTGTCTATGTGGTGCAGGTTGACAGCAAGGAAGCTCATGAGGCCGGTGCCAACGTCATGGGACGTATGGAGCAGGGCATGAACGCCAAAGCCCGTTACCTCTCGCAGGTGTTGCGCAGTGCGGCCAAGATAACCGACCAACGCAATAAGTTCTTCTAAGAAACAGCATAGAAAAGGAGTGGCCAGTGGTCAGTGGCCGGTGCAATGAGTGGCTGAGCCTGACCACCCGGCACTGACGACTGACCACTGCTGTTATACCGATGGGCCTTAAAGATTGGTGGTATAAGCTGAAAAGCAATCCCGTCACCGACGTCATTAAGCGGAAACATCGCTTTGTGGTGATGGACACTGACACCTTCAAGGAGAAATTCTCCTTCCAGTTGTCGGGTGTCAACCTTTTTGTCACGACGGGTATCACCATCATTGTGCTCATACTTCTTACTACCATCTTGATAGCCTTCACCCCGTTGCGTGAGTACATTCCTGGTTATACCGATACCCGGATGATCGAGCAGACCTATCAGAATGCCAAAAAGATAGATTCGCTCGAGGTGCAACTTGAGAACCAAGAGTGGATGATAGCCACTCTACAGGCTGTGCTGAGGGGTGAGATCCTTGGTATGGAAGAAGAAGAAACTCTTGACAGCACCGCCTCCTTGCAGCAAAAAATGGCAGTCTATCGTCGGTCAAAGGAAGACAGTTTGTTGCGCGCTGAGGTGGAACACGAAGACAATCGCTATCAGGTTAAAGATGTGCAGTCGTCGTCGAACATGGTTGTCACGGACCATTCGCCGGCCATCACCCATCTTTTCTTTACACCATTGAAGGGTAATATATTGACCCCCTATAGCAGTACTCATCATGGAGTGGATATTGCGGGTGATGCCAGCCGTGCGGTTTGCGCGGCCTACAATGGTACTGTGGTCTTTGCCGGATTTGCTGCTGAGGCAGGCCATGTCATTGCCTTGCAACACCCTGGCAATGTGGTGACTGTTTACCAGCATAATGGTGCGCTGCTGAAACGGCAAGGCGATGTAGTGCGAGCAGGAGAGCCGATAGCCTATGTTGGCAACAATGGCCGCCAGGAGTTGGGCGCATATTTGCATTTTGAGATCTGGGTGGGCGGTACGGCCGTCAATCCCGAAGAATATATATCTTTCTGAACGAAGTGAAACGTATCGCAATATTAGGTTCGACGGGGTCGATAGGTACACAGACCCTCAATGTCATACGCCGTCACCGCGATCTCTTCTCAGTCGAGGTATTGTGTGCCGGTTCCAACGCCACATTGTTGGTAGAACAAGCTCTTGAGTTTGACCCCAATGCGGTGGTGATTGCAGACGGAAGCAAGTACGAACAGGTACGTGATGCTCTTGCCTCCACCAATGTGAAGGTCTATGCCGGCGAGTCGTCCATGGTTGATCTTATGGAAATGGACAGTATCGATATGGTGCTGGCTGCTATTGTGGGTTTTGCAGGTCTCAAACCAACATTGAGGGCCATTGAATGTGGAAAGCCAGTGGCACTGGCAAACAAGGAAACGATGGTGGTGGCCGGAGCCCTTGTTACGGCCTCTGCCATTAAGCATCATGCTCCCATTTTGCCTGTCGATAGCGAACATTCGGCTATTTTTCAATGCCTTGTGGGTGAAGTGAGCCCGATTGACAAGATATTGCTCACTGCTTCCGGAGGTCCGTTCCGGGGTATGACACATGAGCAATTGTCCCACGTGACGTTGGCTCAGGCTCTCAATCACCCTAACTGGAGCATGGGCCGAAAGGTGACTATTGACAGTGCTACTTTGATGAACAAAGGGCTCGAGGTAATCGAAGCCAAGTGGCTCTTCGGAGTGGAGGCCAAAGATATCGAAGTGGTTGTTCACCCGCAGTCAGTGGTGCATTCCATGGTGCAGTTCCATGATGGAAGTGTTAAGGCCCAGTTGGGTGTCCCTACCATGGAAACTCCCATCCAATACGCTCTCACGTACCCTGAACGCATTGAGAGTCACTTGCCACGGCTTGATTTCTCGAAGTACCCCAACCTTGTTTTTGAGAAACCTGATCGCACGACTTTTCGATGCCTTGATCTTGCCTATCGTGCTATCGAACGCGGGGGCAACATGCCCTGCGTGATGAACGCCGCCAACGAAGTGGCTGTGCAGCAGTTCATTGAGGGACGTTTAGGTTTCCTTGATATTGCCGATTGTGTGGAGCATGCCATGCAACAGGCCGTCTTTATCGCCAATCCGACGCTTGAAGATCTTTTTTTAACCGACAAAACTGTTCGTAACCAATGAAGTGGCTTGCATTATTACTCAGTCTTTCCTTGCTTGTCATGACCCACGAATTGGGGCACTTGGGCTTCGCCAAATTGTTTCGCACGCGTGTGCGCAGGTACTATGTTTTCTTTAATTGGAAATTCTCCATCCTAAAAGCCAAAAAGTTTGGGGGTAAGTGGCACTTCCTTTTCTTCAACTCGAAGACTCCAGACTCATGGGACGAAAAGAACCTTGCACCAGAGGATCAGAATAATACCCTGTGGGGCATCGGTTGGATACCCCTCGGTGGCTATTGCGATATTGCAGGTATGATTGACGAAACCAAGAGTGCCGAAGACCTTGAGAGCGAACCACAACCTTGGGAATACCGGTCCAAACCCGCTTGGCAGCGTCTGCTTATTATCTCTGGCGGTGTGATGGTTAATTTTATCTCAGCTTTGATTATCTTCACAGCCATCTTTGCTCATTGGGGTAAGGACGAACTACCGCTTCGCAACGCCACGTTGGGCTATGATTACCACCAGGTAATGATTGACGAGGGGTTCCGTAATGGTGACATTATCTATACCATCGATGGTCGCGAGCAGTACGACCTCGCCGACGCTACCATGTCGTTGCTGCTCGATAATCCCCGTCAGGTGACTGTCTTACGCGGCGACTCTATGGTGACGCTTCCTATGAGCGGCAATCTCACAGAACGTACAAATCGCGAGCATGTTAAACGCCTGATAGCACCACGTATGCCATTCGTCGTCAAAGACTTTGTGGCCGGTTCTGTCGCCCAGCGTGCAGGTATGCTTCCAGGCGACAGCGTCGTGGGTATCGCTGGGGAACATCTGGAGGCCTACAGTGAGATTTCTCCTGCTCTTACCGCCCATGCAGGCCAAATGGTCTCCGTTACTTTCTATCGCCACGGGCAACTCGATTCGGTGCAGGTTCAGCTTGGATCAGATGGCAAATTGGGAATTCAGCTTGTTTCTGATATTGCTCAGCTCTTTGAAGTTAAGCATATTACATATACTTTCTGGCAGGCTATTCCTGCGGGCATCAGCCACGGCTGGAAGACCCTTGTCGAGTATGTCTCCTCCCTCAAGGTTCTTTTCTCCCCTGGCGGCATGCAGAGTCTTGGTGGGTTTGGCACCATGAGCAGTATCTTCCCCGATTATTGGGACTGGTATTCCTTCTGGAACATTACGGCTTTCCTTGCGCTTATCCTTGCATTTATGAATGTTATCCCCATTCCGGGTCTCGACGGAGGCCACATTGTCTTCACTCTTTGGGAGATCATCACCCGCCGCAAGCCTTCTGACAAGTTCCTCTCCATCGCGCAGAACGTTGGCATGTTCCTTCTGTTGGCCCTTATGATTGTGGCTAACGGCAACGATCTTTGGCGATGGTTGAGCTCTAAGTTCTAAGCATGATGAAGAAAATAGACCGGCTGATACTGCGCTCGTTCATAGGCCCTTTGGTTCTCACGTTCTCCATTGCGGTCTTTGTGCTACTGATGCAGTTCGTCTGGAAGTATATTGATGACCTGGTGGGCAAGGGCCTTGATTTCTCGGTTATTGCCGAATTGCTCCTCTATGCGTCAGCCACCTTCGTGCCCATGGCACTCCCCATTGCAGTGCTTTTCGCTTCAATCATGACCATGGGAAACTTTGGCGAAAAGTATGAACTTGTTGCCATGAAAGCCGGTGGCATCTCTGTCAGTCGTGTGATGATGCCTATGACGATGGTGGTGTTGCTCCTCACCGGCGTGGCCTTCTATTTCTCTAACAATGTCATGCCTACCGCTATGCTCCGCTATCGCATGACGCTCTATGACATCAGTCGCAAGAAGCCCGCTGTCAATATCCGCCCCGGCGAGTACTATAAAGACATAGAGGGATACGTCATTCGCGTGGGGTCCAAAGACCAGGATGGACGCACCCTCCGCAATGTGGTTATCTATGACCACACCCAGGGTATGTCCGAGACTAATGTCATTGTGGCCGAAAGTGGAGTCATGCAGGCCTCGGCCGATAACCGCTTCCTGCGTTTCACTCTCTGTAACGGTTACTCGTACAGCGAGTCGTCTTCTGGCGACAATTATCTGCGTCGTCCGCTGACCTCCATCGGATTCGACGAGCAGACCATCACCTTCGATATCTCCTCCTTCGCTTTCAACCGCAGTGGAGAAGATCTCTTCAAAGGGAGCTATCAGATGATGAACGTTGTCCAACTCGACACCACCGTGCGTCGCCTCGAAGACAAACTTGAGACACGTCGCCAGGAGAGCCTCGGTGATGTCACTGCCAGTTTCCACGCCTGGAAGAAATGCGCAGAAGCATCCTCCGTCAAGGCCGCCGATAGCACGCAGCCCTTCAACCGAGCTTCGCGGTTCGATTATCGCCGCCGAGCCTACAACTATGCCATCAGCGCTGCTACCTCGGCCGCAAAAGACGCGCGTATGCACTATGACATTCAACGTGGCGATCAGGAGTACATCAATCGCCACTATATCGAATGGCAGCGCAAGTATACCCTCTCTGTGGCCTGCCTGCTGCTCTTCCTTATCGGTGCCCCCTTTGGCTCCATCGTCCGCAAGGGTGGTCTTGGTCTCCCACTGGTGGCATCGGTTGTCTTCTTTGTGCTATATTATGTCATAGGCATGATTGCCGAAAAAGCCGTCCGTGAGGGGGCTATAGGGCCTGTAGGTATGTGGATTAGCACCTTCGCCATGCTCCCCATAGGCATCGTGCTCACCGTCGAAGCCACCACCGACTCCTCCCTCTTCGACGGTGCCTCATGGAAACGTCGTTTCCAGAGCCTCGTAAAACTCGTTGTACGACAACAGAAAGAAAATCAAATATCATAGAATGAAAGAGATACACGAATTTGTCATCCGAGAGAGACATCAGCATGGCGCGAGCTATTTTTCCCTCCTCCTTGCTCACGGCGGCACCATGCAAACCGTCCTCCCTGGGCAGTTTGTCGAGGTGCAGGTACCTGGTATCCGTGACGTCATGCTCCGTCGTCCTATATCGGTACATGATGTTGATTCCGAGGGCGGAACATTGTCGCTGCTTATCCAAATCGTAGGCCACGGCACCCGTCGCCTCAGCGAGCTCCAGATTGGCGACCGCCTCAACCTTGTCTATCCCCTTGGCCACGGCTTTTCCACCGACCTTCCCTCCGGTAGCCGGGCTCTGTTGGTCGGTGGCGGTGCTGGTATTGCTCCGCTGCTCCACCTCTCTAAGGTGCTGAGAGCAAGGGGTGTCGACAGCACTATCCTCCTCGGTGGGCGCACTGCCGACCTCATCCCTGTGCGCGAGGCTTTCTTGCCTTATGGCAACCTCCTCTTGGCCACCGACGATGGCTCACTTGGGCATAAAGGCCTTGTCATCAGCCATCCTGACTTCGCCAAGCAGTATGATATGATCTACACCTGCGGCCCCACGCCGATGATGAAAGCCGTGGCTCGCAGTGCTGCCGAGCGTGGCATCCGCTGCGAGGTGAGTCTTGAGAACATGATGGCCTGCGGCGTCGGCGCCTGCCTCTGTTGCGTCACCGATACCGACCAGGGCCACCGCTGCGTCTGCAAGGACGGTCCGGTATTCGATATTTCCACAATGAAAAAATGGTACCAATGCTAAACGTTAACATACACAATCTCAAGCTGAAGAACCCCGTGATGACCGCCAGTGGCACCTTCGGCTACGGCGAAGAGTTCGCCGATTTCGTTGATCTTGAGCGTCTCGGTGGGTTCATCGTCAAAGGCACCACCGGTTCCCATCGCGAGGGCAACCCTTATCCTCGCATGGCCGAAACCCCCTCGGGCATGCTCAACGCTGTGGGGCTGCAGAACGGAGGGGTGGAACGTTTCTGCTCCGAAGTCTACCATAGAATCAAGCATTTAGATACCAATATCATTGTCAACGTCAGCGGACACAGCATCGAGGAGTACTGCTCCGTGGCCGAGCAGGTCGACGCGCTCGACCGCATACCCGCCATCGAGCTCAATATCAGCTGTCCCAATGTCAAGCAGGGGGGTATGACCTTTGGTGTAGACCCTGTACAGGCGGCCAAGGTGGTGTCGGCCGTACGCAAAGTGTATCATAAAACGCTGATAGTAAAGCTTACACCCAATGTCACCAGTATTGTTGACATAGCCAAGGCTGTGCAGGATGCCGGTGCCGACAGCGTATCGCTCATCAACACCCTCCTCGGCATGGCCGTCGATGTCGAACGTCGTCGCCCCATGCTCAGCACCGTCACCGGCGGTCTCAGCGGCCCCGCCGTCAAGCCCGTGGCCGTCCGCATGGTGTGGCAAGTGGCTCATGCTGTGCAAATTCCGGTTATCGGGCTGGGTGGCATTTGCTCGGCTGCCGACGCGCTTGAGTTCCTCATGGCTGGTGCCACAGCCGTGCAGGTTGGCACAGCCAACTTCATCGACCCCGCCGTCACCATGAAGATAATAGACGGTCTTGAGGACTACTGCAAACGCCATGCTATCAATGACATCAATGAGATTATCGGCATAATATGACCATTATTGCCGACAGCGGGAGCACCAAAACCACGTGGATGGAGGTAGCGTCTGGTAACATGATAGTTACCAAAGGCCTCAACCCCCATTTCACCACTGACGAGCGATTCCTCGCCGCCTGTAGTAAAGTCATGGAAACATTTGCTATCCCTAATTCTCCTCTCTCCATCTACTTCTATGGGGCAGGTTGTGGCTCCGACGGTCAACGGCAACGTGTGCAGCACCTGTTGACGGTTGCGTTTCATGCTGACAACGTGGATGTTGAGACAGACATGCTCGCTGCGTGTCGTGCTGTCAGCAGCGGTCGTCCTTCGCTCGTCGGCATCCTTGGCACTGGCAGCAACGCCTGCTGCTTTGACGGTAGGAGGATTGTCTTTCAGCCTGTCAGCACTGGTTTTATCCTTGGCGACAACGGTTCGGCCAACCACGTGGGGCGCATCCTCCTCAACGACTACCTGACCCATCGTATGCCGCAGGCGCTAAGGTCTTTGTTCCATGATGTTTACAGCTCTTCGGACGCCGAGTTGATGGAGGCCGTCTATCATCGCCCTAACCCCAACCGTTTCCTGGCCTCGCTTGCGCCCTTTGCTGTTGGGCATCAGGACGACGCGTACTGCGCCGAAGTCATAGGCGAGGCCATCAGCAGCTGGTATCGCGGTCCGCTGGCAACCCTCTGTGAGCAAGCTGTTTATCCGGCGGAGGAGTTGAATATCGTCGGTGGCTTTGCCCGTGCTGTCGAGCCCTTTTTGCGACACTTCTTCGCTGCGACCCCGCTCCGTCTCGGCACCATCGTGGCCGACCCCATCGATGGCCTCCGCCGTCACCACCTCAGTCTTTAGGTTCTTGGTCCGGTGATGGTCCGATGGTGGTCCGATGGTGGTCCGATGGTGGTCCGGCGAAAAGCGGATGAAGGGCGGTGCGGCGGCGGATGTTCCCTTTGGGTATTATTTTGCGCCGATGCACAATAATATTATGTTATCGGCGTTATTCTAATTCGATAACTACTAAAACAAAATAAAAAGAGTCTAAAATGGATTTAACCAACATCTTAGTGATTGCCGGCAAGCCGGAATTGAGCGAACTGGTGTCGCAGACCAAGGGCGGCGCCGTGGTGAAAAACCTTGTGACGGGCCAGAAATATCCTGTCTTCAAGACCGACAGAATCAGCTCGCTGGGCGAGATACGTATTTTTACCGACAGCGATGAGCGTCCGCTGGAGGATGTCATGCAGTCTATCTACAAGGTGCTCGACGGCCAGGCTACGGCTTTCGACCCCAAGAAGGCCGACGGCAAGGAGCTCTTCGGCCTGCTGGAGAAGGCCCTGCCCGACTATGACCGCGAGCGCGTGCACACCTCCGATGCCAAGAAGCTCTTTGCGTGGTACAATATCCTGCTCGGAGCCGGCAAGATCACCCTCGACGAGGAGCAGCCGGCCGAGGCCGCCGGTGAGGTCAAGGACAAAGAGAATTGAAACACCCAAAAATACAACAACGATGAAAAAGATTTTTGCATTGCTCGGCGTAGTGGCTATAGTGAGCCTCAGCGCATGTAAGAAAGACGACCCGCAGCCGGAGCCGGCTGGCGGTGGCACCTCGAATCCCCCGGTCGTCACGGTATCAACCGAAGGCATCTATGCCCCCGATGCCAAGGTGCAGACCATCAAGGAAGATGGCATCACTGTCGAAGAGTGGTCCTGGGAGAACGGCAAGCTCACGACGGTGACTCCCTATGAGGACGGTGCCGCTGCCACGGCCGATGCGCGCCTGTATGCCTATGACGGCCATAACCGCATCACCTCCATCGCCGATGGCGAGATGGAAATGACGTTTGCCTACAGCGGCGACAAGCTGCAGTCGTTCACACTCAAGAACGAAGGCGAGACGATGATGACCTCCACAGTCAGCGCCCGCGCCAACGACAAAATCAGCAAGTTGGACGTTGCGATGAGCGAAGGGGCCATCAGCGGTATGTTGGGCGAGATGGTGGGCAACATAAGCGATGACGCTGTGAGCAACGTCGTCTCTACGGTGGATCTGACGTGGACGGGCGACAATGTGACGCGTACCATCACCAGCTTTGGCGCCACCGTTACCATGACGATGAGCCAGTTAGCCGAAATGCTCAACCTGACCAGCCTCGTCGCGCAGTATCCTACCATACAGACGATTTTGAATCTTTACGGCAGCCGCCCGATGGACCTCGTCATCAGCGTCGCCGACACCGCGAACTACACCTATGACGGCAAGAACAATCCTTTCTGCGGCTTCCTCTTCGGATTGGAGGAGTTCTCGTTGCTCAGCAAAGAGAATGTCGTCAGCTTCACCAGCAACGGCACCATGACAATGGAATTGCCGGCGGAGCTCATGACCCTCCTGGCTGCCGTTCCCGGCCTGAACCAGACGATGAGCTATCCCGTCCCCAGCGAAAGCGAGAACTACACCTACCAGTACAACGCCGCCGGTTTCCCGGTCAGCAAGAACAACGGTGAGAAGACCGTTGAGTACATCTATGTTCAATAGATAAAAGCATGGTATACACAGAGAAAGACCACCAATACAAACGCTATACCGTCACATCGGCGTTGCCCTACGCCAACGGTCCGGTCCACATTGGGCACCTGGCCGGTGTCTACGTGCCGGCCGACGTATATGTGCGCTACCTGCGCTCGCAGGGCGAGGATGTGATGTTCATAGGCGGCAGCGACGAGCACGGCGTGCCCATCACCAT
>OCTW011604409.1_pt1 | contig 11037 bp, 9 predicted proteins | sample 1539671 | NCBI WGS metagenome assembly OCTW01 (sample SAMN02144230, study PRJEB22623) | gut metagenome | biome: sheep rumen | host: Ovis aries | place: New Zealand | reverse complement strand
CATGGAGATTTTGGTAATGTCGTATACGTCCAGTTCGAAGTCAGAGAAATCGAGCAGGATCGTTGGTGTTGTACCTCGTATAATCTTACTTATTCTGTCACCTCGTTAAGCGTCCTGCTCCCTCATGTCGTCAAGGTCACGCTCTTCAGACTTGAGGATGTTGCCTGTCGCATCCATCAATTTGATGGAGTAGAATGTTACCGCCGTATTTGTGGTTGTCTCAGCCTGTTTACGGTCATAGTTGACAAGTGCCGTAGCAAAACTGCGGAAATCGTAGGTGTAGTAGCTATAAGTGCCGTCTGTGTTAGTGACGATTAAAACGATAAGATATAACATGATTTTTTACCCCTTATACTGTGATAGGTGTTCCGTCTGCGTATTGCGTTTCATAGATACTGCCTTCGATTGGAAGGATTTGGTTATTAGGATATGAAAGCAACTTGCTCCAGTCGCTGTCCGCTTCATATACCGAAATCATTGACTGCGGAACGTACAAAGTACCACCTGTGCCGCTCTCTTTGAATGGTGTCGTTGAAAACTTTGGGTCAAAATAAAATGCTGTTCGTTGTGAAGTATTTCTCAAGATTAACGTGTTAAGTTTTTGATTATAATAAAAAGTATCCGTCCCTAATTTTTGTGCCATCAAGTCAGCAACTTCCAACGAGGTACAGCCATAAAACATTGCAGCCGCTCCACTATATTCACCATATGTAATATTTTGCAGGAATACAGCAGTTTTTAATTTTTTGCAGTTCTTAAAATAGTAGTTTCTGAACTTGTTACCAGTCAACTCTACATGGATTTTTTCAATCCCGTTGCAGTTATTAAAACAGTCTGCTGTTAAATTTGACGTTTTTCCTTTGACCTCTGTAATATTTTGGCATCCATAGAACGCATAATCACGTGCAAAATTTACACCCGTAATATCAAAGACACCACTTGGCTCTGCTCCGCTTGCTATATCATCAGGCGAATACCCACCGCCTTGTCCATATCCATCAGCCAGACTTGCCACCGCATCAGATAAGGTCGTATCACTTTTCCCGGTTATTCCGTTCGCATATGCCGTCAATGCCTCAATCTTGGGAGTCAATACTTTTGTCATCACATCACCCCCTTAACCTAAAGCTGTTATGGCATCTTGATAATCATCCCATAATGAATCAACTTTGCCTTTGTAAGCATCCGTAAAATCATTGGTGACAGCAGGAATTTCGCTCTTAAGTGCATAGTCTGATAAATCTTGAGGGGTTATAATCTGCGTTGACATAATCTGCCATGGCAGTGTCCCATTATTGTATTTACCGCCTAACATTTCGAACAGGTAGTAGCCTTCACCAAAAACGGCAATCGTATTGGATATAACTAAGTCTGCATACTGTCCTTCATATGGTACATCTGTGACCCGGTTCCATGCCGTAAATGTCAAATTGAAGTTAACGCCACTGAACTCAAATTCCTTGCTTACACTGACGTTCCTGCCTTCTTCCAGACAGAACATGACCTGCTGTGGCGTAATGTCATCTGCGTCGCCAATAAGCGGTGTAAGGATTTCTGATGCGTCAGCTTTCGCTTGTAGTGCCGTATCTACCTGTGCCTTAGTGTATACAGTTGATTTCAGCGCATATGCTGATAAGTCCTGATGCTGAGTAAGGTAGCCCACATCGTTTGTAAAAGCGGAAACATTAGCAGGAACAACAGGGATTTCCGATTTGAGGGCATACGGGGTCAAATCCTGATGCTGTGTCAGGAACCCCGAATCGTTAGTCAGTTCCGAAGTCTTTGTGGGGATTTCCGACCTATCTGCCTTGCCAGAAATATCCTGATGCTCTGTCAGCGCACCTAATTCCTGCGCTGTGATCGTGACATCGCCAGTCTTGCCGTTGACAGACGAAACAGGAGCAGTCTGCCCATCTACAAGCGCATCAACTTCTGTCTTTGTATATGCGTTCTCGATGCCGTATCCTGCAAGTGTGGTTGCCTTGTCTGCTTTACCAGAAACGTCCTGATGCCTTGTAATGTATCCTGCGTCATTGTTGAAAGCACTAACACCCGTAGGGATGTCTGCCAGGGTAGCATACCCGTCAAGAGAAGGAATAGGAGTATCTAAAGGTAATGCGCCTACATCCTCTGCACTTAATACAACATGTCCTGCTTTACCGTTGACGGAATGTACTTCTGTGCCGTAAACAGTGTTGCCGATGTTTACTTTTGTGCGGATTTCTCCGCCTTCTAATCGTGCTTTGGTGATAATGTCCCGTGCCATCAAATTACCTCGTCTTTCAGAGTGTTTTTGACCGTCAGCACCTTTTCCGATGCTCTGTAACGCTCACCATCAGAAACAACATCCATTTCCAGATACACCTTTTCTCCTGCATGATAGGCAAGCGTTTCTGCCTGTGTGAAATGGTATCTGATAACATTTTCAACAGGGTCAAGCACAAGACCGTCTGATAAGTCTGTCTTAACGCACCTGTATTTTGCTGTCAGTGTTGCTTTTGTAATGTCGGCAACATCAACACCGCTGCCCGCAAAATCCACGATATAGGACGGTGTCGTGCCACGAATTAAATCTGCCATGCGCTCACCCCCTTACATCATCTGTGACAGGTATCCAGCGATTAAGGGAGCGAGAAATTTCTTGGAATACTCTGCCGTAGGATGCACACCGTCTGGATTAGTGAATCCGCTTGGTGTGAGCGTCCACATCTGCTTAAACTCATCCACGAAGGGATAATAACCGCTGTCCTCTGTCAAATTCAGAACAGGCAGGCAATAGCTTTTTGCTACGGTCTTGATATAGTCACTATATTCTGTCTGGAAATGTCCTGCTGTGTTTTTGTAAACGTTATAGGTTCTGAGCGGCGTGATGACAACAATCCTTGCCTGCACAAAATTCTTTACAAGGTATTCAAAATAGCTGTCTACTGCTGTCTTGAACGTATCAAAATCGATACCCTGTATATAGTCATTGATTCCGCCGAACGTAATCACAAGGTCATAACTGGATTTTCCAGATATAGCCTGCAGGCGGTTTTTGAATGTATCAGATACGACAGAACCGCCCTCGGAATAGGTCGCTACAAATCCTGTCGCATGGTAACTGCTGTTGGTCACCTTTGTACCATCAAAGAAACCATTTTCAATCAGGTTTGTCACCCATTTCTTGTAATTGCCATAAGCATCCGTACTGATGGAATCCCCAATAATCAGCACCTTCTTGTCTGCGAGTGACGCACCCGTACTATAGCTGACATCGTTTCCGTCATATAAAATCATGCAACCACCCCCTTACACCAATGGAACAAGTGACACATAAGGTGTGTAATGACAATCAACATCAATCGACGCACGGAAATAATATCCGTTTGCCCCTGTCGTGATTGTTCCTTTTCTGCTTCGTCTGCCGTTTCGGTCGTTTTCATAAGTTACCGTTACATCAGACGGTGGACTTGTGACAAATGTCTTACTGCTGTTATAGAAAGCATAGAAGTTCTCCATATAAGGGCCTTCTGCATAATACGTTGTATTGGGTTTGAGCCACATATAATCCGTAGCATCAAAGGATTCGGAAGTATTGGCAGAGCCGGTCTCTCGGCTGATATATGCGCCTCTTGTAATATTGCTTTCAACAATCAGGTTTTCAACAGTGACAGTTACCGTACAGGTTGCGGTGAATCCGCCGTCCATTGTCGTTGCTGTGATCGTAGCTGTTCCTGCACTTACTGCGGTCACAACACCCTTTGCAGAGACAGTTGCCACGTTTTCGTTGGACGATGTCCACACAACCGCCTTATTTGTAGCGTTGGACGGTGTTACTGTAGCTTTTATGGTCAGGGTGCTTTCACCATATGCGATACTTCCAGTCGTAGGAGATACAGATACTCCAGTGACGGCAACAGGGTCACCGGTCTCAAGCGCAACTTCTAACGCACTTATATCTGCGGACTGTTCGGATGAATACAGTGCTTTTCTGAGCAAAGAAATGAGCAACGCCTTTGCTGTGCTTGACATGCCAGAACCACCGCTTTCCAGTGCAGTAAGCCTTTCGCCCGCATCGCTCAGCGCATCCCCAACCGCTTTGGAATCAGCAGGCGCACCGCTGATAGACAGTGTGGTGTCTGTGACGGCTCCGCCGTATGTACCGCCTGCTGTCCATGCAGAGCCGTTGTGATAGTACCACTTGCCGTCCGTAGACAGGACGTATATCTTGTTCGTGTCCGTCATGTCAGCTTTAGCATCTACGACAGTGGGAGTGCCTCCTGCGACCGCTGCGACCTCTCTCTGTACGACAGCCATATCGGTCTGGAGCTGTCCGATTTTCTGAGCGTTCGTAGCTTCTTCTTCGGGGTCTTCTCCGCCGCCTGCTTCGGGCTCCAGGTGGGCCACGACAGTGATGATGCCGTCATCAGAGTGCCATGCTTTTGACAGGGTCGAACCGCTGATAATCTCTGCACAGACAGCAAAGATAAGCTGTCCGGTGGCTCCATAGCCGAACGTGTCCTCAGGCATTTCCGTGACGCCCTGAGGGATAGGCCAATCGAAGGTGATGTAGCCGGTCTCTTCCTCAATCTGGACGGTGGACGGGTCGACAGGATAGTCGTGCCGGACTTTGTTGGGGCCTTTGGCGGCGATTTTGATGGTCGACAGGTCGAAAGAAAAATCTTCTACGGGCTCGGCCTGAAAATGGATGATGTCGACATTGTGATCATAAGCCGCTATGCGCTGGTCAGCAGGAAGGAAGACTTCTCTTGTGAGTAAGTCGATAGTACATAAGATTGTCATTTACTCTTTCCTCCTTCCTCAAGTCAGAGTCAGCCGGAGCTGTACGTCCATGCTGATCAGGCCGTTGTTAATAGCCTTATCGTTGATAGCCTTGCTCTCCGTCCAGACAAGCCTCAGGCCTCCTCTGGTGTCGTATACGGTGCAGTGCTTGGGGTCGATAGCTTTTGGGGCGCCAGCGGCGCCGTACAGATATCCGGGCCCGGTCTGCCGGACAGTGGCATAAAGGCTGTAGACGCTGATACCGCTGACATCACTGCCCAGCGTCCTTTTGAGCGGCACCATGACGTCAATGGTCTTTTTGGAGTTGGTGATAAATCCGACGCACTGAGGGGTCAGGACATCGGTCCGGCCCGGGTGCATGTGCTGGGCGTCGGTGTAGTTTTTGGCGTTGGTGGCAGCAGTATTAAGTGCCGATTCCAGCGTGTCGATATAGGCAAGGGGCTTTACAGTCTTCCGCAGCGCTTTGACTTCAGAAATCGTGATGCCGACCTGCTTTACCCTGTACAGCGCCACGATGACTTCCTGTGCTCCGTCCCGGAGCTTGCCGGTTGTGGGATCGTCGGAGGCGCTGGAGCCGGTATAGACATACTGTTCGCAGAGCTCATAGCCTTCCTGCTCGCCGGTCCCGATGTAAAAGCGATATCCGATGAAGTAGTAAGTCGTGACGCCCTGGGATCCGGAAGGGATGGCAAAATCATCGTAGTTGCCGGCCTTGATCTGGATGCGGCGGCCCTCATTGGTAATGAACTCGCCGTCCAGGATCCTGACCGTGTTGGCTGACGGCACAGAGTAGGCCATGTTGCTGCCAGTCTGCAGGAAGACTCCATCACCGCCGGTGAGGCCCCGTAAGAGATCCGCATCAATCTGGCCGGACACAAACTTAAAACCGGAGCCGTTGACTAAAATAGCCATATTACTTTTCTCCTTTTAGCTTATAAACATAGGTGTACATTCCGCCGGAGATCTTCAATGTCTTCCGGGCGATCGGGACAGTGACGCCCGTCCCATGGAAATAACCATACAGCCTGTCTCCGATGTCGCCTTCCAACTCAGCGTCATTGGCCTGCATGTTCTTATAGCTTTTCAGCTCATTTAGGCGTTTGGTGCCGTACTTGATCAGGTCTTCCTCAGACTGGGCGGAGCTGTAATCAAAATAGGCCTGCCGCTCTTTAAAGCCGGTAAAGGTCTTTGTCCGTGAGATGACGCCTCTGGCATTGGTGTACAGATCTACACGCATCCTGTCCTGCAGCTTGCCGGAGCCCATGCAGATCAGATGGTTGATTCCCATATTGTCATCCGTATAGGTCAGGGTCAGCTGTGAGTCTGTGTTGTAGACCGTGTCAAGCGTTACCGCCGGCACAGCCTCAACAGTGACTTGTATAGGAGCTCCTGCAGCAGTCTTGTCAGCATGGATATAGAGCTTTGCATCCACCGAGTCCAGCATGGCCATCAGGCCGTCCAGAACGGTGGTGTACAGCGCAAAGGTATAACTGCTGATTGTGATACCGCTGGCCCTTGTGGGGACATTAAAAAAGCCGCCCAGAATAGAGGACAGCAGGTTTCTGATCACGGTATTGGCGTCCTGATTCTGGACAGTATAGTAGTCCTGCCCAGCCGGCGGGCAGATGATCCACTGGGACAGGAGCCCCCGCCATGTCCATGCCTTGTAAGACACCGTCTGATCGTCGTCGGAAGCCTCTTTGACAAATTCAAAAAGGCCGCCGAACTCAGTACCGGGAACATACAGGCCGGCACAGCCGTCGGGGAAATCCCCTGTAAAAGAGAGTGAATTGCTGGCCACGTCGCTGGAGCCGACTTCAAAATCGCCGTCGAAGTCGGCCGGTCCCAGCTCGTGGCGGGAGGATGTAAGCATGATCAGCTGGTTATCCATTCGGGTTCACTCCTTTCTTTGTAGACCGTCAGCTCTATGCCGTATGTTCTGGCATAGCCGATGGCTATATCTCCGGGCGGGATCTTTTTCAGAATGGATCCTGCCGGGTCCCTGTAATCAAAAACATTGATGACAGTCTGGCCGGCCACCAGATACACCCGTCTGTCCCACGGCTGCGTACTCCTGGAATCGATGATCAGGACCTGACCATCTTCCACCGAATAATTAACCTTATACTGGTTCCCGGCGATGTTAATGGTCGGGTTTACAGCAGGGCCGTATATGATCATCCGGAAGTCCGACGGGGCATAATGGTTGATACCCATGTGAGGGGCTGCCAGCTCCACCTTGTAGCTGTAGGGGTAACCGTAACCAAAATTCTCACCCTCAGTGTCAATGTATGCTTTATCCGTATCCAGTGCCGTGTGATCGCTGACCGGTGCTATAGAAATCGTCTGCTCCGTGTACCAGAAGGGCACGGGGCAATAGAATTTGACCTTATTGATCGTCCGGTCAGGCCGGTCCTTGTCAGGTTCCACCGACGACTCTGTGACGTAGCTTCGAATATATGAATTTCCCCATCTGAGCGTGCCCGGATTCTGATTAAAGCAGTCCATATCAATGGCGCTGTGGAAGCTGTTCAAGGCTTTCCGGCGCTCATTGGCGGTACCCTGGAACATGATCTTAGCTTCATATTCCAGGGCTTTTTTCTGCATTTTATTGATTCTGACGCCGTACTGGCGGGCGGTTGTATCCGGCGCCCATTTCCAGTCGTGGAAGGCGCCTTGGCTGATCCGGCGGAAGCCCTTAGTCATGAGGTCAAATTCAGTGCCGTCGGACGCTGTATATGAGATATTTATCAGGCCCATGCCACCGATCCTCCTCTCATGTCTCTGACTGTTCTGCCGACTTCTCTGCCGTCCAGATAGATGCCCAGGTTGGCAGATTCCATACCTTCTTTGACAGCGTTGTACAGGTTCCCACCTGTCAGCTGATTCAGGGCATTGACCAGACCGCCGTCAGAGTTAAAGGTCTCTGTCATCGGGGACATGGTGTCTTTGACAGCCGCCTCGATTTCCCTGGATGAATCCAGGATACCCAGAGCAAGACCTTTGCCCCACATCTGGCCGATTTCAAACCGGGCTACCTTGGAAGGAGACGCAATGCCGGCCTCATCTTTACCTGCATTGATACCTTGCCTGACAGCTGACCGGGCCGCGCTTATGATCCAGCCCACGCCGTCAGAGATACCATTCGCAAGACCCCTTGCGATATTCTGGCCTGCGCTGTAAGCGTCGCCTTTTGCATCGTTCGCCGCGTCTGCCAGTGCGCTGGCTTTTCCGCCTGTGTTCTTTGCGGCAGTACTGACACCGCTTTGACCATCTTTGAGACCGGATGCCAGCTTGTCAGCCACGCCTTTGCCGGCGTTGTAGGCAGGCGTCTGCTGGGCTGTAGCGGCGTTTACAAGTTCTTTAGTGATCTCGCCGACGGACCGGGAGTTGGTCTGTACAAGTCCTATGCCGGCCCGGATACCGGTCGCCAGTCTGGTCGACAGCTGCAGGCCGGCATTATTGGCCGGTCCCTGATAGCTGTTTGTGGTGTTGATCATGGTGACGGTAACACGTCCGACCTCACTGGCGGCTCCCTGCACCGCTCCGATGCTGGACCGGAGACCGGACCCGAGGGACACGCCCATCTGCCTGCCGGCAGCGTTAAGTCCACCGCCTGCGCTCTGGACCTTTGCGGTCACGCCGGTCACAACAGAGTTGGCAAGCTGAGAGCAGGCAGCGTCAACCACACCGATCCCATTGATCATGCCATTTGCAAGGCCCTGATCCATGTTCATGCCGGATTCTTCCATTTTCCAGGAAGGGCTATGCACGCCAAGGGCCGCGTTGGCCCTTTCAATGACATCTACACCCATGGCGTCGGCGGCGTCCCCGGCCTGAGCGGCGGCAGATTCGATACCTCTGGCAAGGCCCAGTGCCGTCTCTGCTCCGGAAGTCTCCATGATCTCGCTGATGCCGTCCATGGAGTTGGCAATGTTTTCAGCGCCGGAATCCATGAGGTCCTGACCCCACTGATCCGTCATGCTCTTCATGTCTACCGACTGGGCCCACAGGTCATTTGCCTGAGCGAACTCCTCATCCGACATGTTCACAAATGCCTCAACATAGCCGGAGCCTTCCGGTCCCATTTCTGCCAAATGCTGCAGCAGATCCTGATTGATACCACGATCGGCCAGCTCTGCCATGTTGCGCTCCCAGTTGGCCACGCCGTCGATCTGGCTCTGCATGTTGGACAGGAGCGTTTCGGTAGAGATCTCAGCGCCGCCATTGAACTCCTCAAACATGTTCATCTGGGAATCCAGGGCCTGCTGTGTGCTGTCTACAAGGCTTGTGACAGCGTTGGCAAAATCGGCAGCTGTCTGCTGCTGTCCTGCTGACAGGTTGCCCCACGCTGACAGGGCCTGCTCAGAGACCTCAATGGATGCCTGCTGGGTAGCGTTCCCGGCTTCCTGGGCAGCCGTGTTGGCTTCGGTGGCAGCGGTGAGCTCACCGTATTTGTTCATGTAGGCGTCAGCTTTCGCTGTTGCCTCTTCGGTAAGGCCGTTGGCTTCCTCAATGGCAGCGTTGGCCTCTTCCTGTGCTTTGTTGTTATCGCCCAGCGCCGTCCCAATCAGGTTCAGCGCTTCAAAGACCGTCATCTGCTGACCGTTATATTCGACAAGCTCATCGGCGTTCTTGCCCAGGAGCTCCAGCTGATCCTCTTTCAGCTTGTTGCCCTCTTCCTGCAGGGCGTTGAGATTTGTCTCAGCGTCGGTGACAGCGATCTGCGCCTCGGCTACCGCCTTGTAGGCGTCAGAAGCGGCGTCATAGTACGCCTGAGCAATCTGCATCTGCTTCATTTTCTCGATGTAATCATCGATGGCTTCCGCAGATTTGTTCAGCTTGCCTGTATGTTCGTCGATTTTAAGATTGAGTGAAGGGTAGGCGCCATTCAGTTTGCCGATGATATCCGACATCTCTGCCTGCTCGGCAGCTGTCAGCTCTGATTTGCCGGCAAGGTCTTTCAACCGGTCTGCCAGTTTCTTCGCCTGCGTGGCGCTTCCTTCGGCGGCGGCTTTGGAATCGTTGAAGCCTTTGTTCATGCCGTCCAGAGACGACTTGACCTTGTCATTGGCTTCCTGTGTGGCCTTGGTCATCTCCTTCATCTCTTGCGTCACAGGAGTAATGGCCTGTGCCGATTCCTCAACGCCTTTCCGAACGATCGCCACAAAAGCGCCGATGGCCACCGTAGCCGCTGTAACAGCGGTAATGATCGCAAAAATAGGATTTACAGCCATGGACGCTGTCCAGAGGGCTGTAACGACAGAAGCCGCCTTGACGCCGATACTGTAGGCGGCTACCGCTGCCACAAGAGTACCCAGACCCAGAGCGATAGCAGTGACCCCACCGACGACAGCGGGATGCTCTTTGATAAATCCCTGGATTCCATCCGACATATCAGCGATGGCATTATAGACATCCTCCAGAACCGGATTAAGCTCCCCACCCACAACAGAGGCAAGGTTCTTCATGGAGTTGGCCATCCGCTCATGGGCGTGCTGTGTGGTGCTCTCCATGATGCCGTATGCCTTAGATGTAGCGCCGGCGCTGTTGGTGACCCTGTCCAGATTCTGCCGGAACTGCTGCAAGCCCTGATTGACGATGGCATTGGCCGCCTTGCCGGAAGACTGCTGCTGCCACAGCTGCATCATGGCTTCTGCGTCGTTTCCGCAGGATTCGTAAAGGATTTCCAGAACATCGGCAAGGGAATATCCCTCTTTCATCAACTGGCCGAAGGACTTGCCGGTCTGATTGGTGATGATCTTGGAGACCGTAGAACCAGAATCACCCAGTTCTGAGAACATCCGGGACAGGTATGTCGTTGAGTTGGCCGTATTGATGCCGGACTTGGTGGTAGCGATATAAGCCGCTTCAAGGTTCTCCAGACTAACGTTGTAGGCCGATGCTGACGCTATGGCGACACCCATATTCTGGGACAGCTCTGCAATGGTCGTGACGCCCAGATTCTGGGTCATAATCAGGGAATCTGATACATGCTGCAGGTCGCTCTGAGCGTCCCCGTAGCTGTTCATGGCCGTCTTTAAAACCTGCAGAGCGGACGTGGTATCCGTAAAGCCAGCTGTTGCCAGTTCTGTCGCCGTCTGGGCGTCTCCTACAGCTGACTCCACCGCGGATCCGGCCGACAGGGCGCTGTAAGCCGTTTGGGCCAGCTCCTCCGAAGCCTGCCCGGAGGCGTTTGACAGGGCCAGTATCTGGTCTGCCATAGCGTCCATATTGCCGGCGCCCGCTATG
>OCTW011509048.1_pt1 | contig 11040 bp, 11 predicted proteins | sample 1539671 | NCBI WGS metagenome assembly OCTW01 (sample SAMN02144230, study PRJEB22623) | gut metagenome | biome: sheep rumen | host: Ovis aries | place: New Zealand | reverse complement strand
GGGCGAGCCCGACGAAAAGGGCCGCCGGAAGCCTGTCGCCGTCGAGGGCAGCAACTGGGTGCTCGACGTGGACACCGTCGTCATCGCCATCGGCACCAGCCCCAACCCCCTGATCCGCAACACGACCCAGGGCCTGACCTTCACGAAGAAGGGCGGCATCGAGGCCGACGAGGGCGGCGTGACCGCGCGCGAGGGCGTCTTTGCCGGCGGCGACGCCGTCACCGGCAGCGCCACGGTCATCCTCGCGATGGGCGCGGGCAAGGCCGGCGCCAAGTCGATCGACAAGTACATCAAGTCCAAAGGCTGAAGCCTTTGAAAGGATCGGGGATGGGAAGAGCTCTTCCCATCCCCCTTTTCAGCTTTTCGAACCCAAAACGGGAATCTATATAAAACTTGCTCTCAACAGGCCCAGGTGCTATAATGACCAATTAGTGACTATATTGAAACAGGACAAACTCTTACTAACGGAGCGGACGATATGAATTTCAAAGCCATCCTCGCGATATTGCTGTGCAAGCTGCTGCGCGCGCTCTCGCGCCTGCTGCACCGCGGCGGCACCGCCATGCCGGGCCGCTTCGCCCTCAAGCTCTGCCCCGACCTGCTCGCGCGCCTGTCAAAGAATGTCAGGAGCGTCGTCATCACCGGCACCAACGGCAAGACGTCCAGCTCCCGCATCGTCGAGCAGGCCTTTGTCGAGCAGGGGAGGAGCTACTTTGCCAACCGCAGCGGCGCCAACCTCTTAAGCGGCATCACAACGGAATTCGTGATGAACTGCACGCTCGGCGGAAAAATGAAAAAGGAGTGGGCCGTCATCGAGTGCGACGAGGCCGCCGCCGTCAAGGTGTTCCCGCAGCTTCAGCCGCAGGTCGTCGTCGTGACGAACCTTTTCCGCGACCAGCTTGACCGCTTCGGCGAGGTGACGCACACGCTCTCCAACATCCGCACGGCGATCGAGGCGGTGCCTCAGGCGACGCTTTGCCTGAATGCCGACTGCTCTCTGTGCTCCTCGCTGGCCCTCAGTCTGCCCAACCGCGTCGTCTACTTCGGCATGGAGAAGGGCGCCGTGCCCTCCCGCGCCAAGCCGGAGCTGTCCGACGCCACACACTGCATCCGCTGCAAGACGGAATACGAATACGACTATATCAGCTACGGCCACCTCGGCGGCTTCCGCTGCCCGAAGTGCGGCTATGCCCGCCACGCGGCGGACTATGCCGTCACGGATGTGATCGAGCAGCGCTCTTCCGGCACGACCGCCGCCTTCTCGATCCGCGGCGAGAGGCGCGTGGTCGAGATCAATCTCCCCGCGCTCTACAACGTCTACAACGCCGTCGGTGCGCTTGCCGCGGCGATGGAGTCAGGCGTCGGCGCCGATGAGGCAGTGCGCGCCCTTGCGTCTTTCCAGTGCGGCTTCGGCCGGATGGAGGCCTTCCGTCTCGGCAAGGCGGACGTGCGCATGATGCTGGTAAAAAATCCGGCGGGCTGCAATCAGGTCATCGACTATCTGGAAAACCTGCACAACCGCTTTGTCCTGGCTATCTTCCTCAACGACCGCGGGGCCGACGGCACGGACATCTCCTGGATCTGGGACGCGGAGTTCGAGCGTCTCAACAGCATTGCCGGGCGCATTGAAAAGGTCATCGTCTCCGGCGACCGGGCCCAGGATATGCGCGTGCGCCTGAAATACGCCGGTATCCCGGACGAAAACATCACGGTCGAGCGGGACTATGAAAAGCTGGTTTCCTCGCTCGAACCGCTTCAGACCGACGTCTGCCTGATGCCGACCTACACCGCCATGCTCGAACTGCGCAGCGTGATGATCCGCCACTGCGGCGGCGCGGAATTCTGGGAATAAGGGGGAGAAGAGAAATGGAACTGAAGATCTGCCATCTGTACCCCGACGTCCTGAACCTCTACGGCGACAGCGGCAACATCCGCTGCCTGCAAAAGCGCCTGCTCTGGCGGGGCATGGGCGCGGAGGTGACGAAGATGCCGCTTGGCACGAAGACCTCGCTTGCGGGTTATGATATTGTCTTTATCGGCGGCGGCCAGGACTTCGAGCAGCAGGTCCTGCTCGACGATCTCCACCGCGGCCGCGACAGCGAGATCCGCGCGGCTGCGCTCGACGGCGTCGTCTTTCTCACGATCTGCGGCGGCTATCAGATGATGGGCCACTATTACGAGACCTTTGACGGCAAGCGCTGCGACTTTATCGGCGCGCTTGACCTCTATACGGTCGGTGCGAAAAAGCGCATGATCGGCAACTATAAATTCCGCTGCACCGACAGCGCGGGCGGCAGCGTGGTCGTCGGCTTTGAAAACCACAGCGGCCGCACGGTGCTCGGCAGCGCTCTCCAGCCGCTGGGCAAGGTGCTCACCGGCTTTGGCAACAACGGGGAGGACGGCACCGAGGGCGCCCACTGGAAAAACGTCTTCGGCACCTACAGCCACGGCCCCATGCTGCCGAAAAACCCGCAGTTCTGCGACATGCTGCTCCTCACGGCGCTGCAGCGCAAATACGGCCGGGCCGAGCTTGCGCCGCTTGACGATGCCGCAGAGACGGCCGCGCACGACGAGATGTGCGCCAAAATCTGATCTTACAGGGCGGGGCTTGCCCCTCCCGCATGAAAAAGGAAACCGCCATGATACGCTTTTACAACGGGAAAACCCTGCGCTTTGACGGCGGAGCGCATTTGACAGGCGACGAAGTCTGGACCGACGGCGGCGCCATCGCCTATGTGGGCGCGCCGCGGGAGGACAAGCCCTCCTTCGAGCGGGAGATCGACCTTCGCGGCGATCTGCTCCTGCCCGGCTTCAAGGATGCGCATACCCACACGGCCATGGTCTTTCTCCGCTCGCTCGCGGACGACATGCCGCTGGACCGCTGGCTGTCCGAGCAGGTCTGGCCCAACGAGGCCAGGCTGACGGAAGAGGCCGTCTATGACCTCACGCGCCTGGGTATTCTGGAATATCTCTCCTCCGGCATCACGGCCAGCTTTGATATGTACGTCAAGAACGACGCCTATGCCCGGGCGAACATTGACAGCGGCTTTCGCACGGTGATCTGCTCGGGGCTGAACAACTTTGACGCGGACGTGGAGAACATCGAGCGGGAGTATCTGAAATTCAATTCCCTCCATCCCCTTGTCAGCTACCGCCTCGGCATCCACGCCGAATACACGACTTCGATGGAGCGCATGGAATACATGGCCTCCCTTGCCGAGAAATACCGCGAGCCCTGCTTTCTGCACCTGAGCGAGACAAAGGCAGAGGTCGAAGGCTGTGTTGCGCGCTACGGTCTCACGCCGCCCCTGCTCATCGACCGCGTGGGGCTCTTCCGCTACGGCGGCGGCGGCTTCCACTGCACCCACATGAGCGGGGAGGACGTGGCCCTCTTTGCGGAAAAGAAGCTCTGGGCCATCACCAATCCCGCTTCGAACCTGAAGCTTGCCAGCGGCATCGCGCCGCTGGAGAAGCTGAGGCTTGCCGGCGTGCCTCTCGCTATCGGGACCGACGGCGCGGGCAGCAACAATGCCCTGGACATGTTCCGGGAGATGTACCTCGCGGCGGCGCTCCAGAAGGTGGCGGAGGAAGACGCCTCGGCCTGCCCGGCGGAGAGCGTGCTGGAAATGGCCTGCGTCGGCGGGGCAAGGGCGATGGGTCTTGAGGACTGCACCGACATCGCGCCGGGCATGCGCGCCGACCTGGTCGTGATCGACCTGCAGCGGCCCAATATGCAGCCGGAGAACAACCTGGTGAAAAACATCGTTTACGCCGGGTCCAAGGAAAACGTCCGCCTGACGATGGTGGACGGCCGCGTGCTTTACGAGCGCGGGGAATTTTTCATCGGCGAGCGCGCCGAGGAGATCTACCGCCGCGCCAACAACTTCATCCGAAAGATCAGGCAGTAACATGAAACGAATCGACCTGCACATCCACACCACCGCCTCTGACGGGACCGCCGCCCCCGAGGAGGTCGTACGCGAAGCGTCCCGGATCGGCCTTGCGGCGATCGCGATCACCGACCATGACACGGCCGCAGGCTATGAACGCGCGGCCGCGGAGGCGGAAAAGACCGGCCTTGAGGTCGTTCCCGGCATCGAGATCAGCACCAAGTACGGCGGAGCGGTGCACATCCTCGGCTATTACATCGACGTCGCATCTCCCGCCCTGCAGGAGGTCCTGGACTGGATCGTACGCGACCGGGACGAGCGCAACGAAAAAATGTGCGAACTGATGCGCGCCGACGGCATCGACATCACCTACGGCGAGATGCGCGAGCGCTTCGGCGAGGTCATCGGCCGGCCCCATTTTGCCGAGATCCTGATCGAGCGCGGCCTGGCAAAGGACATGCGCGACGCCTTCGAGCGCTATGTGGAAAAGGGAAGGAAATATTACCAGGGCCGCCATTTTCTGCCCATTGAGCGCTCCATTGAGCTGATCCGGGCTGCGGGCGGCACGGCCGTGCTGGCCCACCCCTTCCAGTACCGCCTGGACGACGCCGGACTGCGGGATCTGATCGAACACTGTATGGACAGCGGCCTTGAGGGAATGGAATGCCGCTATTCCGGCTACGACGCGGCCATGAGCGGCTATCTGGAACAGCTTGCCGCGGAGTACGGCCTGCTGAAGACCGGCGGCAGCGACTTCCACGGCGAGAACAAAAAAGACATTGCCCTCGGCGACGGCAAGGGCGGTCTGAACGTGCCGTACAGCTTTCTCGAGCAGCTCCGCGCCCGGCGCGGCAAATCTTAAGTTGACAACGCCTGAAAAATACATTTTACTTGTATATGGGACACTCTTCGCGTATAATGAAGCAAATCTCTTAAAATATATGCATTTCAGGAGGCATTGCCATGAGCAAGACAAGACGCCGCGCGGGCGACAGAAGAGACGGCCGCCTGCTGCGTTCTCTGCCGGCCTTTTCCAAATTTATTCCCTACATCATGCCCACCAGGAACGACGCCCACATCTTCTATGATGAAAGCTTCGAGATCTCCGGGGTGGACCGTGCGCTGCGCCGTATGCGCGTGGAAGGCTACAAGGGCATCGGCATGCTGCACTTCCTCATTGCGGCCTATATTCGCTGCATCTCGATGCTGCCCGGCATCAACCGCTTTATTGCCGGCCGCCGCATCTATGCCCACGACGATATCACCGTGGTCATGACGGTCAAGCGCTCCCTCTCCATCGACGCCACCGAGACCACCATCAAGGTCCACTTTGAGCCCACCGACACGATCTTTGACGTCTACCGCAAGATGAACGAGAAGATCGAGGAGATCAAGACCAGCGAAGAGGACAACAACACCGAGGAGGTGGCCGACACCCTGACCAGAATGCCGCGCTTCCTTCTCCGCTTTGCCATCGCCGTCCTGCGTGTGATGGATTACTTCGGCCTGATCCCCGATTCGCTGATCGAGGCCAGCCCCTTCCACGGCTCGATGATCATCACCGACCTGGGCTCGCTGCGCATCGGCCCGGTGTTCCACCACATCTACAACTTCGGCACGCTGCCGGTGTTCATCGCCTTCGGCGCCAAGCGCCACGCCTACGAGATCAACCGCCACGGCAAGGTCGTGGACAACAAGTATGTCGACTGCAAGTTCGTCCTGGACGAGCGCATCGCCGACGGGCACTATTTTGCCCAGTTCCTCCAGGCCTACCGCTATCTGTTCCAGCATCCCGAGATCCTGGAAAAAGCGCCGAGCAGAGTCATCGAGGACGTCCGATAAGAAAAATCCCGCTCCGACAGGAGCGGGATCTTTTTATTCCACAAGCTAATCGGCCCGGAAGCCCTCGCCGTGGACCTCGGTGGAATCCATGACAAAGGTGAAGGACTTGGGGTCGGTCTGGCGGATGATGCGCAGCGTCTGGGCCACCACGCTCCGGCGGGTCACGGTCATAACGATCTGCTTGCTTCCGCCGGTATAGCCGCCGATGGCGGGGATCAGCGTCGAGCCGCGGTCGGTCTGTTCGTTCAGCGCCTGAACCACCGCCTCGCCGTGCTCTGTGACGGTGTAGATCACCTTGGCGTAATCCACGCCCTGGGTGATGGTGTCAATGACCTTTGAGCAGACGAAGATCGTGATCGAGGAATAGATCGCCACGTCAAAATCGCGGAAGATCAGCGTCGCGACGGCGACGACCGTCACGTCCACAAACATCAGCAGCGTACCCGTCGGCACATTGGGCAGCAGCTTCTTCAAAATCAGCGCCAGCAGATCGGTGCCGCCTGTGGAGATGCCGCGGACAAACAAAATGCCCATCCCAAGGCCGCTCACCACGCCGCCCATCAGCGAGGCGACGAGATGATCCGTGGTGTACTGGGGCAGAAAGCGTGCGCCGATCTCAATGAAAAACGAGAGCAGCAGCGTGGCGATCAGCGTATAGAACAGCGCGCGGGGCCCCAGCCGCCGCCAGGCGGCGATCATCAGCGGGATGTTCATCATCAGCGTCCACACGCTCACGCGGATCGGCGTGATGAAAGCCAGCGCCGTCGCCATACCGGACACGCCGCCCGGCGCGATATCGTTCGGCACGGTAAAGATCGAGAGGGCAAAACCCACCAGCGCCGTGCCGATGACCGTAAAGAGAAGATCCAAGATCAGATCCCTCACGGAAATGCTTTTGAAATATTTTTTCATAGTACCCCCTGCGAGGAAAAATGAACGACTATATTTTACCATAAGCCTTTAAACTTGCCAAGAGGAGAGGCGCGCGGGAAGCGGGCGCGGGGCCGCGGAGAGAGAATAAATTCTCATTTTCTGGTAAAAAATCTCTGTATTTGTTAACTTTTTTAGAAAAAGAGCGAAAGTTGTTGCAGTTTTAGCATTCTGTGTTATAATTCTATCCGCCGGAGTGCTGCGAATAGGAAGGAGTTTTTCTATGAAATCAACAGGGATCGTCAGAAAGGTTGACGAGCTCGGCCGCATCGTGCTGCCCATCGAAATGCGGCGCACGCTTGATATAGCGGAACGTGATTCGCTGGAGATCTATGTGGACGGGGACAAGATCATTCTGAAAAAGTACCAGCCCGCGTGCATCTTTTGTGAAAATACGAGAGATATCGTTAATTTTAAGGGAAAAAATGTTTGCCCCGACTGTATCAGCAAATTAAAGGCAAGATTCTGACAATATCCGGCGCAACAGACGAAGGCCGCTGCCTTTCGCAGGGGCATGGAGGAATGAAAAACCGCTCGAAAGAGCGGTTTTTTATTTTTAATCATTTTTCGCGGACAACGCTGAAACTTTATTCTTTGCGATAGATCCGCCGGAGTTCTGCGCTCTCTGCGCCGTTCGCCTCCCGCAGGAAAAGGGAGGGCTCGATGGCGAGACCCGGCCGTGCGCCGCGGCGGCCTTCGATCAGCACCAGGGAGGGGCCGCGGCCGACCTCGGCGCAGACAAGCCGCAGCCGCTTCGGCTCCAGGCCCTGAGCGCTCATGCAGCAAAGCACTTCGCTCAGCCGCTCCGGCTTGTGCACCAGACAAAAACGCCCGCCGCTCCGGCAAAGATAAGCCGCCGCGCCGCACAGCTCATCGAGCGTACAGCTCAGCTCTCCGCGCGCCGCGGCCCGCGCGGGGTCCTGGGGAAGCGCGCCGCTGCCCACCGGATAATACGGGGGATTGGCCACCACCAGATCGAACGAACCGCTCCGGAACAGGGAGCGCGCCGCGCGGATATCGTCGCAAACGATCTCGCTGCGCCCGTCAAGGGCATTCGCCGCCAGGTTTTCCCGCGCCGTCTGTGCGCTCTGCTCGCTCAGCTCAAGCCCCGTCATATGCAGCTTTTCTGCACGCAGGAGCAGCAGCAGCGCGATCACCCCGCTGCCGCAGCCCAGGTCGATGCCTCTCTTCGCGCCCTTCACCGGCGTGAAATCGGCCAGCAGCACGCTGTCCGTCCCGAGAGGAAAATGATCCGCCTGCGTAAAAAGAGGCCCGTCGGGCCACAGACTTTGAAACTCTCTCATAAAAAGGATCGCTCCCCTTCAAACCGCTTTGGCGCCGATGGCACGGGGATCGGCGAAAGGCGCGGGAAAAAGTAACTGCGGGGACGCAAAAACGTCCCCGCAGTTGCCCCTCAACTTGCGATTGAAAAATTACTCGCTGATGATAGCCTCAGCGGGGCAGTTGGCCGCACAGGTGCCGCACTCAACGCACTTGCTGGCGTCGATCTCGTAGTGCAGCTCGCCCATGTCGATGGCTTCGGCGGGGCAGTTGGCCGCGCAGGTGCCGCAGGACAGGCACTCGTCCGTGATAACAAAAGCCATGTATGTAACCTCCGTATCTGTATTTGATCCATCATTCCATACTCCGGACCATTTGCGCCTTCATTGTAACACATCCTTTTCAAAAATCAATTATTATTTTTGAACAGAATGATAACATTGAAAAAAATGGGCGATAATTTTTTCACCCCGCCAGACTTCGCCCTTTTTGCCGCGGCCGGTGGGGAGATAATCGGATACGAGACCGTCCGGCTTCCCGTGCCCTGGGCGGAGAAGGAGAAAAATCCATGAGAAGCAACGAGAAATTCACCCAGCGCGCCGAAAGCGCCATTGAAAGTGCCCTGGCCGAGGCAGCCGCTCTCGGCCACAGCTTCGTAGGCAGCGAGCATCTGCTCCTCGGCATCCTCGCCGAACGGGATACAGCCGCGGCGCGCCTGCTGCTGCGCTGCGGCGCGGAACAGCACGAGCTTCGCCTCGCCGTGAGTGAAGCTCTCGGCAGGGGCGTTCCCGGCGCGCCGGCCCAGGGGCTGAACGAGGACGCGCGCCGGGTGGTCGAGTCCGCCGGGCGCGAGGCAAAGCTCCTGCGCCACAGCTTTATCGGCACCGAGCATCTGCTCCTGGCCATCCTGCGCTGCTCCGACTGCGGCGCAATAAAGCTGCTGCTGCGCACGGGGCTGGACGCCGACGCCCTTCGCGCGGAGCTGCTCGCCCTTTTCGGCGCGGGTGAGGAAAAACGCGCCGGCACGCAGAGCGGAGCCGTCCGCTCCTCCCCGCTGCGGCGCACGGAGACACGGACGCTGGACCAGTACAGCCGCGACCTGACGGCGCTGGCTCTTGCGGGCGGGATCGACCCGGTGGTCTGCCGGGACGGAGAGATCCGCCGCACGGTGCAGATCCTCTCGCGCCGGACGAAGAACAACCCCGTCCTGGTCGGCGAGCCGGGCGTGGGGAAGACCGCCGTGGCGGAAGGACTTGCGCTGATGATGGCCCGCGGCCGGACCACGGCGGAGCTGTCCCAAAAGCGCCTGGTCTCGCTGGACATCCCGTCTCTGCTGGCCGGGACGAAGTACCGCGGCGATTTCGAGGAGCGCGTACGCGCGGTGCTGCGGGATGTGCGCCACGCAGGGGACGTGATCCTGTTCATCGACGAGCTGCATACCGTCGTCGGCGCCGGCAGCGCCGAGGGCGCGATCGACGCGGCGAATATCCTCAAGCCCGCTCTGGGCCGCGGAGAGATCCAGATCCTCGGGGCGACGACGCCGGAGGAATACCGCCGCTATATCGAAAAGGACGCCGCGCTGGAGCGGCGCTTCCAGCCGGTGCGCGTGGGCGAGCCGGACCGGGAGCAGACCCTGTCCATGCTCCGTTCCCTGCGCCCGGGGCTGGAGCGGCATCACCACGTTCAGATCGCCGACGACGCCCTTGAGGCGGCCTATGAGCTGTCCGAGCGCTATATTCCGGAACGCTTCCTGCCCGACAAGGCCATCGACCTGGTCGACGAGGCCGCCTCGGCGGCCCGGGTGGAGGCGCGGCAGCGGGAGGTGGATGCCGCCGCCGTGGCCGACGTGGTCTCCCGGTGGACCGAGGTGCCCGTCAGCCGTCTCGGCGCGGATGAAAAGGCGGAGCTGCTCTCTCTGGCGGATAAGCTCAAGCGCCGCGTGATCGGCCAGGACGCCGCCGCCGAGACGGTCGCGCACGCGATCCGGCGCAGCCGCGTGGGTCTTGGCGACCCGCGCCGTCCCGTGGGCAGCTTTTTGTTTCTCGGTCCCACCGGCGTGGGGAAGACCGAGCTCTGCCGGGCCCTGGCCGAGGAGGTCTACGGCGACAGCGGAGCCCTGATCCGGCTTGATATGTCGGAATATATGGAAAAGCATGCCGTCAGCCGTATCCTCGGCTCGCCTCCGGGCTATGTGGGCTATGAGGAGGGCGGTCAGCTCACCGAGCAGGTGCGCCGCCGCCCCTGGTCGGTGGTGCTCTTTGACGAGATCGAAAAGGCGCATGAAGACGTCTGGGGTATCCTGCTGCAGATCATGGACGCGGGAAGGCTGTGCGATGCGGCGGGCCGGCAGGTGGATTTTCGAAACACCCTGATTGTCATGACCTCCAACATCGGCGCCGCAGCCATCGCCGAAGGGCGAGGCGCCATCGGCTTCTCCGCCTCCGGGGACGCCGCGGCTCCGGAGGAGCGGGTGCGGGAGGAGCTGCGCGCCACCTTCCGCCCGGAGTTTTTAAACCGCATCGACGAGACCGTGATTTTCCGCCCTCTTTCCGCGGAGGATCTGCGGCGCATCACGCGCCTGCTGCTGGACGAAGCGGCGCAGCGCTTCCGGAAGCTCGGCGTCACGCTGCGCGTGTCGGAGGAAGCCCTTGCCCTGATCGCCTCCCGCGGCGGAGGGAAATACGGCGCGCGGCCGCTGCGCCGCGCGGTGCAGTCTTTGCTGGAGGATCCGGCGGCGGAGCTGCTCCTCTCCTGCGCCGCCGGAGAGGGCGATACGCTCCTGGCGGAAGCCGACGGAGAGACCGTACGCCTGACGCGGGAGGGAGAAAAGTGAAAAAACTTCCGCCAATCGCTTGACATAACACGGCCGAAAGGATAAAATACCATGATGGTATCATAGGAAAAGCAGGGGAGCTTTTCTCTGTGACGCCGCCTTTCAATTATGATCCGACGGGTTCGCTTGATGGCCTGTCTTATGTGAAAAATTGAAGTAAAGCACCGCCCCGCCACCGCAAAATTGTTGAAGGAATGGAGGTGTGTATGCTTACGATGCCCTGGTATTCATGGATTGTCATTGCCGTCACGGCCGTGGTTTGTT